>Ga0157370_10006064_pt1 | contig 13414 bp, 15 predicted proteins | sample C35metaG_FD_113463 | JGI IMG/M metagenome (GOLD analysis project Ga0157370, IMG submission 113463) | Corn rhizosphere microbial communities from Kellogg Biological Station, Michigan, USA - C3-5 metaG | ecosystem: Host-associated > Plants > Roots > Rhizosphere > Soil | place: USA: Michigan...
CCGCCGCGCATGCATTCTGGATGTTTGCATCAACTTCCCGCCGGAGGCATCTTGACTCTGCACGACACTCCTACGGACGATCTGATCGTTCGCCGGGCCTTGACCAGAAGTCGCCGAATCTAGCCCGGGCCGAATTTCTCCAGCGCGTCTTCCATCACGGCAGCGAAATTGGTTACAATCTCGGACCACAACAGCCGCCGCTCCACCGGTAACGATTTTTCGATCTCGCTCACCAGGTGCAACAGGCTCCGCAGATTGGATTGCTGAATCCGCAGGGATCCTTCGATATCCTCGGCCGGTAGAAACTTCGAATCGAGCCCGAAATCGATGCGCAGGCGGTCGTCGTTGTCATGTTCGAATGCCGAGCCGAAACAGGAGAGCGTGACCACCGAAGGCCACAGTTTCCAGTCGTCTCGGTGCTGCCACAGGTCCCAGGCAGCCTCGACTTCGACACAGCAATCCGGCTGAACAAAATCACGCGCGGCCGCGATCATGTCCGCCACCGAGACCCCCGGATCGAAGGGACGTTCCAGGATCGGCGGCTCCACGTAGGAGATCGCGTAGACCCGTACAACCGGACCGTTTTTAGCGAGTTTCGAGAACGGAAATACGTCCAGCATCTTTCCAAAATGCCGCAGCATATTGGAATCGGAGAACCCCCGCACCCAGCCGGAGAAATACAACCGGTCGCTCATTATCTTTCGATTGTATCCGGGAGCACAACGTTTCGCGCGATGATGGGTAGAGTGATAACAGATTTGATCCAGATCAGCCGCCTGGGCGAGAAAAAGCGCGGCGAAAATGAGAAGTTCCGGCGCTGGATCAAATCCCATAATTTCGTGGAGCGCCAGTTCCGCGCCGCCGCGAAAGAAGTTCACGCCGCCATCGATTGCCGCGCGTGCGCCGAATGCTGCCGAGTGACCGAAGCTGAGATCTACGAAAAAGATATCGTCAGCCTGTCGAAGAACCTGGGAATTTCCCGCAAGCAATTCCTGGAACAATACACCCAAGCCGGAACGGATGGCGAGCTGATCCTGAAGCGGACCGAGGAAGCCGGATGCGTGTTCCTGGACGGCAACGACTGCACCATCTACGAATTTCGTCCCAAGACCTGCGAAGGGTTTCCTCACTTGCTGAAAGGCATGGGCTCGATCCAGCACAAGATGTGGGCGTATGTTGACCGGGCCACCTACTGCCCCATCGTCTACAACTGGATGGAACAGGTGAAGGACCTGACGAATTTCAAGAAGTAGGGACGCTCGGAACAGCCGTCACGGGGTGGCTCTTTAGACCTGGGTGCCTGTGATATCCTTTGCCGAGGAAAGGAGCCACCCTCACCCCTATGCAACCAATCGATCGAAAGAAAGCGTCCGACTACCCGCAGGAGTTGCTCAATCTCTTCGATAAATACGTCCATGGCGAGATCGACCGCCGCGCCTTTTTGGATGGCGCACAGAAGTTCGCCATAGGCGGCTTGACCGCCACAATGATTTGGGAAAGTCTCCGCCCCAACTATGCGTGGGCGCAGCAAGTCCCCAAAGATGATAAGCGCCTCAAGACCGACTACGTCACTGTCCCCTCGCCGCAGGGCAATGGAAGCATCAAGGGCTATCTGGTTCGCCCCACCAATGCGACCGGGAAACTGCCCGGAGTGCTGGTGGTCCACGAGAATCGCGGCCTGAACCCTTACATCGAAGACGTGGCTCGCCGTTTAGGCACTGCTAACTTCATGGCGTTTGCGCCCGACGGTCTCACTAGCGTCGGCGGGTATCCGGGCGACGAGGAAACGGGCGCGGCGAATTTCCGGAAGGTCGATGGGCAGAAGATGGGCGAGGATTTCCATGCCTCGGCCCGTTGGCTCAAAGCGCGTTCCGATTGCACAGGCAAGGTGGGCACTGTCGGCTTCTGCTTCGGCGGCGGCATCGTCAACACGCTTGCGGTGAAGATGGGCGCGGATCTGGCCGCCGGCGTTCCGTACTATGGCGCGCAACCGAAGGCCGAGGATGTGGCGCACATCAAAGCGCCGCTGGTGCTCCATTACGCGTCCGAAGATACGCGCATCACCGGCGGCTGGCCCGCGTATGAAACTGCTTTGAAAGCGGCCGGCGTGACCTACGCGGCGTACATCTATCAAGGTTGCCAACACGGCTTCCACAACGACACGACGCCGCGTTACGACAAGGCCGCCGCAGAGTTGTCGTGGCAGCGCACGCTGGACCACTTCAACAAGTATCTGCGAGCCTAAATCTTAATCAGCCCCAGGCGAATCCCTCGCGTCACGGCCTCAGTGCGCGTGCCCGCGTTCAACTTGGCCAGGATTGAGTTCACGTGAAACTTTGCGGTGTGGTCCGAAATCGACAAGCGATGCGCGATCATCTTGTTGCTCAATCCCTCCGCCAGCATCTCCAGCACGTCCATTTCACGCGGGGTCAGAGGTTCGATGATCTCCTCGACGGGCTCGCGCCTTTGCGAGCGGTGGAAAAGAGCCACGCCTTCTTCAACAGGCAACACCTGTAGACCGGCTGCCGCGACAAGAACCGCGGCGATGATTTGTTCGGCGGTGACGTCCTGTGAATTGGTCCGCTGTGCGCCCACCACGACATCCGCCTCGGAAATATCGTGAACGATTTCGATCGCTGGATCGGCCGTGAGCAGCGATTCCAGTCCGCTACGGGTGATCGTGGATCCGGCGTCGATATAGACTCGGATCAAGCCGCCTCCCGGCGCGGCGCAGGCACTGCGACAGAAACCTCGCGCTTCTTGCGACGGTCTCCACGACGAAACCGCAATCGCAGTACGGAACCTGCGGCGTCCTCAATCGCTTCACTCAGTCCATCCAGCGTGAGATCCAACAGCAGATCACCGACCATTAACGACGCTCGTTCAGCCGCGCTGTTTGGATTCACTTCCAGGACCAGCAAGCCTTCCTTAACCGGACGAATCGCGATCCCCAGGGCCGGACGGCTTTCCTGCTCCAGGAAGCGTACGACCCTTTCGCTGGGGATCGCGAGAGCCAGTCCCCCAGCCACCACCATCGTATTGACGCCGATGACGCGTCCCGCCGCGTCCGCTAGCGGACCACCGGAATTACCAGGAGCGAGTCGAATCGCCGCATGCACCCAAGGTCTCCGCCCCAGCCCGCGAACTGAACCAGCTCCGTGGACCACGCCCGTCGTCAGAGCGCCAACGAATCCCAGTGGATTGCCCACTGCAATGGCCAACTCGCCCGTTCGCAAGGACGACGATTCACGCCACGCCGCCGCCGGCAAATTCGATGAGCACACGCGTAGCTTCACCAAGTCCGCATACGCGTCTCGCGCGGCGACATCCGCCGAAAGCGAGCGTCCGTCCCACAGCTCGACGCGAACCTGTTCATCGCGAGCCACATGAGCGTTGGTGATCACGGTACCGCTGGCATCCCATATGATTCCCGATCCACTTCCGCTCGAACTGCGGTTCCCGCTCAACACCTGCACCGTCGAGCGGCGCAGCTTCTCCGCGACTTCGCCGAACCCTTCCGGAAGCATACTTACCCCCTTCGCGGCCGCTCGGCGATCGTGATCGGCAGCTCGACCAGATTCCCTCCCCGCATGATTCGCGCCTCGATTTTCTTACCCACCGCCTCCGAGCTCAGGACTTCCTGGACGTTTTCCGTCCGCTGCGTCACGCGTCCGCCGAGTTCCACCAGCACGTCGCCAATCGACATCCCCGCCTGTCCCGCCGGGCCTTGGTTTTCGACACTGATGGCGATCAGTCCCGTTGAGCTTGCAAGATTCAGCTTGCTCCTTAGATGCTCCGGAATCGCGATCGGTCGTAGCCCGACCCCCAGGTACCCTCGCGGAACTCTGCCATGTGCGAGCAGGCTATCGGTCACGCGGGTCACTGTCGACAGCGGAATTGCGAATACCGAGACCCTCGACAAAGCAGGAGTTGCGATGCCTATGAGCTTTCCCGGCGCTCCCACGATGGCGCCCCCGGCTCCCGCGGGATGGAGCGATAAATCGAGCCGCACTACTTGATCCAGCCGGCCTCCGCGCCAAGTCTGCGATGGGCCCGAAATATTGCTGATCACGCCAAACGCCGCGACGGCGCTGTCTTTCGACCGGCCCACCGCGAGCACGATACTTCCCGGGATCGTTGACGGATTCTCGTCCTTAGTGACGACAGGTGTTCCTAGGCCCTTGACGCGCAACACAGCTAGGTCCGTCCCCGGATCGCGTCCGACCAATTCGGCGTCGAGTTTAGACCCATCCGGCGCGGTCACACGAATCCCCTCATCGCGGCGTAGCGCGTGATCCGCCGTGACGACGATCTCCGGGCTCCAATGAACCCCGCTCGATTCGAATGGGTGACGCGCGTGGACGGATACAACCGACTGCGCGACCTGTTCCACTGTGGACGCGATCTGTTCGGAAATCGCGACTAATGAATTTGCCAAGATTGTTTCTCCCTGTATCAAGCATGCGCGCGGGCGACCCGCGTACGAACCGGATAAACGGGCAGGTTCCACCTGCTCGATCAGGCAGGGTAATATCGATTCGTGCACGAAAAGCTCACCCGCCGCGAATTGGGCGCGCTCATGGCCGGAGCGCTCGCTGCGTCTCAATCCACCTCTCAATTGGGGGCGCAGACTCCGGGAAACCCTGATCCTCCGCTCGATATCGCGGAGTGGTCCTACCACTGGTACGGCGTCGAGCACGCCCTACTCGCCCGCGGCACTGTCTGCAACGGGATGCAGATGTACGTCGAACGCTGGATCCCCGCGCAGATTCGCCACCCTTACCCGGTGGTTCTGATTCATGGCGGATTCGGACAAGGCTCGGACTGGTTCAGTCATCCCGACGGGCGCCGCGGATGGGCGACGCTGTTCCTGGAGCAAGGCTACAAAGTTTACGTGCTCGATCGACCAGGGCAGGGCCGCAATCCGTATCAGCCGTTCGTGCATGGGGCGTTTGCGGCGCAGGCGCCCACGTTCGAGGCCGTTAGCAAGACGCTGAACCTGCCCGTGTCCGACCCACGAGTCGCTCAGGCCGTCGCGCCCATGGGCCAGCCGATGCCGCCCAACAACGCCCAGACCCAAGCTGTCTGGCGTACGCGCGGAGCGATGCTGCTCGACGATATCGGCCCGTCGATCCTGGTGACCGACGGCGACGGCGCGCTGTTCGCACGGGTAGTTGCGGAAGAACGTCCGAAATTGGTCAAAGGAGTTGTCGCAGTCGCCCCACCCGCAGGCACTTCCTTTGACGTGTTCGCGACCGCAAGTAACCGGGAACCGGAGTCCTTGCCGGCTGTTCTCGCCTGGCTCGATCGCGTAGCCCCATTACCGATCGTTGCCGTTAGAGTCCCCGAGCCCCATCCCAACCGCGAGTCGACTGCTCTAAAACTCGCCGATCAAGGCGGCTTCTGGATTGGCGTAAAGCGTAAGCAAATGCCTTACGGAACAATCGCTCAGGGGCAGATGTTCGTGCAGTACATGATCCCCGAGAAGAGGACGCATCCTCTACCGGTGGTCATGGTCCACGGCGGCGGCGGACAAGGCACGCACATGATGGGCATCGGAGGCCGTCCCGGCTGGGTGCATTATTTCGTCCAGGCCGGCTACAGCGTCTACTGGCTGGATCGGCCGAGCTACGGACGGTCGCCGTATCATCCTGACGCGCTTGGACCCAGCCATCTGCCCAACGTACCCGCCTTCGAAGGACTCATCGGCAGCACCGCGGTGTTCAACACTGCCCAGTGGCCTGGGCCCGGCGGCATGAACGATCCCTTGATCGACCAGTTCATGGCCTGCGAACAGGGCAACGTCAGCGACGAAGCCTTTCACAGCGACCTGGTCTGGCCGGGTGGCGCGGAACTGCTCGACAAAATCGGTCCGTCCATCCTGTTCGTCCACGCGTTCGGCGGATTCTTTGCGTGGGGCGTCGCCGACCGCCGTCCGAATTTAGTGAAGGCCATCGTCGCCATGGAGATCAACGGCAATCCCTTCGCCGCGCAGCTTCGTTGGGGATTAACCGCCAGCCCGATGACATACGATCCTCCGGTGACCGATCTATCGCAGTTTAAGCTCGTGGATCAGACGGCTCCCCCCGATTCTCCGCGGCCGGTAGTTTCGCCGTTCAAGCTGCAAGCCGAGCCAGTGCACAAGTGGAAAAACCTGCAAGCCATCCCGATCACCTGGGTCACCAGCGAATTCGGCGGTGGCGGATCGCCCATTTCGAACGTGGCTTTCTTGAAACAAGCTGGCTGCTCGGCGGAGATGTTGCGGCTGCGCGACTACGGCATCATCGGCAACGGCAATCTTATGCTGATGGAGAAGAACAATCACGAAGTGTTCGGCGTGATTCGCGATTGGCTGGCTAAAGTAACCTAATATCATGAGATCGGCGGCGGCATTCACCATTCTCCTTGCCGCCCCAGCGTTCGCCGCATCGCCACTGACCTTCGCGCACGACATCGCCCCGATCATCTTTCAAAACTGTGCCCCGTGCCACCGTCCTGGAGAAGCCGGACCATTCCCGCTGCTCACGTATCAGGACATCAAGAAGCACGTCCCGGAGATTGCGGATGTCACCAGCCGCCGTTACATGCCACCTTGGGCTCCCGAGGCTGGCTATGGAGATTTTTCGGACGAGCGCCGGCTCACCGACGCCCAGATAAAACTCATCGCGGATTGGGTCAGCCAGGGCGCGCCGGAAGGTAACGGATCCGAGACTCCCGCGTTGCCGAAGTTCACCGAAGGCTGGCAGCTCGGGCCTCCAGAAATGATCCTAGAAGCGCAGAGTGCATATGCCCTGCCCGCTTCCGGCCCCGACGTGTACTGGAATTTTGTAATTCCAGTCACCCTGAAAAGCATGCGCTACATTCGCGCGGTCGAAATCCGGCCGGGTGACAAGCGCATCGTGCATCACGCAAATCTGTACGTCGACCGCGCGCGCTCGGCACGCCGCCAGGAAACCGTCGAGGGCCAAGGATTTCCCGGCATGGACGTCGTGATCGATCGGCCCCTATCCGAACCGGACGACGGGCATTTTCTGTTTTGGAAACCTGGCGGCGCTCCGTACATCGAGCCGGAAGGCTTCGCATGGCGTCTCGATCCGGGCAATGATCTGGTCCTCAACGCTCACCTGCGGCCGACCGGCAAGCCGGAACAGGTGCGTCCGTCCATCGGCCTTTACTTTACTGATGAACCGCAGGAGAAGTTCCCTATGCTGGTCAAACTCGAGCACGATGGCGCGCTCGACATCCCGCCGGGAAATCGCGATTTCCTTGTGTCCGATGACTTCCGCCTTCCGATGGACGTCGACGTTCTCGCCGTCTACCCGCACGCGCACTATCTGGGACATCTCCTTGAAGGTTACGCGACGCTGCCCAACGGCCAACGCAAATGGTTGATCCGAATTCCCGACTGGGATCCGAATTGGCAGGGAGCGTACCACTATAAGGTGCCGATGTTCCTCCCTAAGGGTTCCGTGATTTCTATGCGCTATCACTACGACAACTCGTCTGCGAACCCGCGCAATCCGAATCAGCCTCCGCGCCGCGTTGTGGCGGGTAATCAGGCCACCGACGAGATGGGGCATCTCTGGCTTCAGGTTCTACCCAAACCCGATATGGTTACCGTTAACGGCGACCGGCGTATGGAGCTTCAGGAGGCTTTGATGCGCCACCGCCTGGAAAAATACCCTGACGACTTCGCGGCTCATTTCGAAATCGGTGCGCTGAGGCTGGCGCGGCTCGATCCATCGCAAGCATTGGCTATGCTCCAGATTGCTGTTGGTATCCGGCCCGACGACCCGGAGGCCCGCAACCTGCTGGGATCGGCTTTCGTGGCGGTCGGCCGCAACACCGAAGCGATTGAGCAGTTCCGCGCCGCGGTTCATTTGCGATCGGACTACTGGACCGCGCGTTACAATCTGGCTCGCGCCCTGAGGCGTGCATTCAAGTTCGACGAGGCGATTGAGGACTATGGTCAGCTGCTGAAGCAATTCCCTCGCGACGCTCAGGTTCGCGACGAATTAGGAGAGCTGTATCTGCGCCAAGGCAAACGCGCCCAAGCCAACGAAATGTTCAGCCAGGCGTTGGCTATCGATCCTAAGGATGCCGTCGCTCTGCGAGATCGCGTGGCCGACAAATAGAGACTACTGCGCCGCTTGCGACCTGGGATGCGTGAGCATCCGTTCCCAGCGGGTCTTGCTGAAGAAATGCAGAGCCACGTCCTCTACGTGCCGGAGATTCCAATCGACGTAATCACTGGTGGGGGCATCGAAGGACCAGTAAATCACCAGCGGCTTGCCGACTAAATAATTGCTGGGCACAAACCCCCAATAACGGCTATCGAGGGAATTGTCGCGATTGTCTCCCAGGACAAATAGAGTGTTCGGGGGAACGATCACCTCTCCGCCGTGTACGTTGTTGGCGAACATCGCTCGTCCGCCACCCAGCGTGTAGAAATCCGGAGCCGTGGGGAAATTATCGCGATAATCGTCGATACCCGAGGTGGTGTAGCGCGCATACGGCTCGCCGAGCCTCTGCCCGTTGCGAATCACCTGCTTGTTCTCCAGGCGGATGCGATCGCCGGACAGGCCGATCACGCGCTTAACAAACGTCTGCCGGATGTCCTCGGGATAGCGGAATGCAATGATGTCGCCGCGTTTCACGTCGCGATGCGGAAGCACGTAACTTGACCAGTTGCTGCCGCCGTTCTCGAATCCAACTTTGTCGACTAGCATGTGATCGCCAACCAGAATGTTTCCTTCCATCGAACCGGTGGGGACGACGTATGCCTGAACCATTGTCGTGGTCACGAACAGGAACATTAGCACCGTGACAGCCCATTCTTGGACCAATTTGGGGACGCGCCTCTCCCGAACGGTGCTGGTGATCCAATCCGCCGCAGTGCGCAAACCAAAGCGGAACCAAACTCCGCTCCCGGCGTGAGCACTGAGTAACTCACGGCAACGGTCGCGGAAGAATTGCTGCATCTCAAGGCCGTAGCGCAGACGAAATTCGCGCGGATAACCATAGAGCATCACCGCATACAGACGAGATACCACACGGATCGAGATGGAATCGTTCATCGCTTTCCTCCTGCCAAGCTTTTCCCAGCTAAGCCCAGCTTCGCCCTGGCTGCTGAAACCGCACTGGCCAGCCGGCTAGCTTCCGCCCTCACTGTGCTTCCCCCCAATGGCGTCATACGGTAATAACGTCGCCGCTCGTCATCAAGTTCCGGATCAGGCCGTTCTTCCGATTCCTCGACCAACCCCGCCGCCAGCATCCGCTTGAGACAGCCGTACAAAGTACCAGGACCCAATTGAAGCGCGTCATTAGTCTGCCGTGCGATGTCCTGCATGATGCCGTAGCCGTGACGTTCTTGATCGGCCAGAGCCAGGAGGATGTGAAAGACTGGAGGCGTCAAGGGCAACAGATCAGGCGGTTTCTTCATACTATATCCGCTACGGACATAGTAGGCGTTTTAAACCGTCTTGTCAATTACAATTATTTTGGCTGTTGCATCCGGGCTCTGCCGCACTTAGGGCATTTCCACTTTCGCTTCTTGTGGTAGATGTGCCCTTTGAGTTCTTTCATAGGAGTTCTGCACTTCTTACAAGTCATATGGAGCACTTCTTCTCGTGTCCGTACTGCTGGCAGGAGATCTCGATGGTCCTCGATCCGGCCGTGAAGAGTCAAACCTACGTCGAGGATTGCGAGGTGTGCTGCCACCCGATCCAGATCCGCTACTCGTTTGAGGACGGCGAGATTGTGGACTTTGAGGCGAACATTCTCGAGTAGGCTTAAAACCAATCACTGCGGTAGGCTACCCACCAACTAAGCGCGAAGATTGGAATGGTGGAGAGCAATCCCCACCAGAAAGGCAGAACGAAATCGGCGATCAGGCCCAGGACGCCGAAGGTCAGCCAAAAGATCTTTCGTTCCAAGCCTCAGTCTAACGCGGTCGAAACAACAGCAGGTCCAGACTGAATGTTACGCGCATCGCCTCAACGGGCTGCGACCGCATCGGGCGATAAATCGAGAGCAGGACATCCTGAACGGCTTCAAGGTCGAGATCGGCCGAGGTGACAACTTGGCGCCGATCGGCCATCGTGAAGTCTTTGGCGAACGTCTCGACGGTCCGATCCACGCGATCGCGACCCTTACCGCGCAGCTCGATCAGATCCTCTGGCGCAGCTAACGCGACCAACAGTCCTCCATCGTCGCGCAGCACACGCCGGAATCCGTCCGCATTCATCCGCCCCGTGATCGACAGGACGATGGAAAACGAACGGTCAGCGTAAGGCAGAAAGCGATCGGCATTCGCGACAATCCATTCGCATTTGGGATACCGCTTCGCCGCGGCCTCCACCGCGGGAATGGAGATGTCGATCCCGTGGGCATCGAATCCAATCTGCGACGCAAGACTGCCGAGATAGAAACCATCGCCGCACCCGGCATCGAGCACAATATCGTTCGAGCGCGCGGCTACAATCTCCGCAATCCCACGCAGCAACGGCTCGGTCACGCCGCGATCGTGCAAGCGCCGCCGCGCCGCTACCGCATCTACGGAATCGCCCGGTTTCTTGGACCGCCGATCTTGCGGCTGGAGCAAATTGATGTATCCGCTGCGTGCGACATCGAATGAGTGTCCTCGTTTGCAGACCGCCCGTTTTTCCTCGCGCGCCAATGCAAGGTGGCAGCCCCGTACGGGGCAGAGGAGGAGCATCGATCGATTGTAACGAGATCGATTGTAAGATAGCTGCTAGTGATGCCGATAAAAGCAGTCCTGCCGGGTATCTTGATGTGCTTGCTGGCTGCCGCCGCTGCCGATGCGCGCTCGCATAAAAAGAAACAGCAGAACGACCCGTCGTTTTCCTACTATCTTCTCTCGCTCTCCTACGCGCCCGACTTTTGCGCCCAACCCACCGGCAACAAGGATCCTCGCGAGTGCGGCAACGGACGCCACGTCGGTTTCGTTGTGCATGGACTCTGGCCGCAAATCGAAAGCGGCCGGGGTCCGGAAAATTGCGGACCCGCGAGGCCCGTCGCGCAAGATATCGTGCGTGCCACGTTGGATTACATTCCCACTGAATCGCTGATCCAGCACGAATGGGCCGCGCACGGCACGTGCACCGGTTTGAGCGCATCGGATTATTTCACATTTGTCCGGCGGGCGCGCGACATGGTCAAGATTCCCGACAACCTGCGAGCCCCTGCGCGCGATTTGCGATTGAATCCGGAGGAGATCGAAGCCCAGATGGCCGCGGCAAATCCCAGTTTTCCCAGGGGAGCCTTTCGCGTGTCGTGCTATCGCGATGCGGAATTGGAAGAGGTGCGCATCGCCTTCAATAAGGATCTCTCGCCGCGCGTGTATGGCAGCGGCGGAGGCAGTTGCCGGACAACTGTTCTGATGCGGCCAGTGCATTAATAGCTGTGTTAAACTCGACTTCCGTCATGCTTGCTAAATCTCTCCTGCTCACGTCCCTGCTCGCTGCCGCATCCTACGCCGCCGTGCCTCCTGATATCGCCGCCAAACTCAAGGAAATGGGACGCGTCGTCAATCCCGCCGGCACGGCCAAACTGTACCGGCCTCTGCAACCCAAGGCTCCCTACCCTGGCGTAAAAGTCGACCGCGACATCAAATATTTCGACAATGACCGCACCGTACTCGACGTCTTCTCTCCGGAAAAGGGCGGCGGAAAGCGTCCGGTCTTGATTTACGTCTCGGGCGGCGCAGGCAACAAGATCGAGCCGGTGCCCGACGGCGACGCCTTCTACGACAACATTATGCTGTGGGCCGTGAAGAACGGCATGACCGGTGTGAATGTACAGCGCCGTGGCGGCCAGGGCCTGGAATGGAATGAGACCGCCAAGGACATCGCACGCGTGATCGATTGGGTGCAGCGGAATATCGCGAAGTACAAAGGCAATCCGGATCGCGTTTTTATCTGGGCACACTCGGCGGGCACCGGCCCGGTTTCCACATACGTCGGCCATCCCGAACTTTACGGGCCAAAGGGCGTGGGGCTAAAAGGCGTTGTCCTGATGGGCACCCCTAGTTTCAACATCGCGCCAGTGGTTGTTCCCGGACGTGGCGGACCGGGCGGTCCTCCGAAGGGCGGGCCTCCCCCCGATGGCAAGGGCGGACCTCCTCCAGACGGGAAAGGCGGTAAGGGCAAGGGATTCGGCCGTGCGCCTCTGGATCCGGCTACTCAGCTCGCACGATCGAATTTGCCAGGGATTCTCAAAGCCAATACTCAGTTCTTTCTGGGCTCGGGTGAAATCGATATTCCCGGGGTGGCCGAGTTTCACGAGATCCTCAAGGACCAGCTCTGCATGGTCGGACATTGCCCCACGGTGATGGTGTTCAAAGATCACAGCCATATGTCGGAAGTGTTCTCGCCCAATACGGCGGACGATAGCGTCACCGCTCCCATCCTGAAGTGGATGAAGAGCGTAAAAAAGTAGGCTTTTCTTAATTCAATTAGGCCCGCGGACCCATCACCTGCACGCGATACCCATCCGGATCGCGCAGGTCGGGAGCACCCGCGATCTCGGGCTTATCGAGCTTCACGCCCGCCTGCTGTAGCTTTTTGACGGCGGTATCGTAGTCGAACTTCTCGACCGAAACACAATAGTGATTCACTCCGGCCTTCTCGCCGGCCGGCGTCTTCAATAGCCCGATTCGCCCGGTTCCCGCCTGGAACCAGATCCGGTTGTTATTGCGCTGCGTCACTGGACCCAGGATCTTCTCGTAGAACGCCGCCGATTTTTCGGGATCGGTTACATTGAGCAAAATGTGATCGATGCCCGTGGGGCGAAAGATTGCCTCACCTCCGATTGAGGTCGCCTCGGGGGACGCCGTGCCGGCCAACAATTGAGCCCAGCCGTTGTCGGTCGCGAGCTGCAGCCGGGTCCCGTCCGGATCGGCGACTGCCAGATCCTTGCCACTGGGGAAATCGCGATAAGCCACGCCTTTCGCATCCAGAGTGGCGTGCACGCTCGCCACGTCGAACCCGGGAATCCCGGCACAAAAATGGTCGACGTGTACTTGACCCTTATCCATGGCGAGATAACTCGCGCCGACTTTCACATAGCGTCGCGTAGTCTTGTTGTTCTTCAGAACGGTATTGCCGAAGACCCTTGCATAGAACGCCGCGGATTTCTCGACATCCGACACCAGAAACTCCACGTGATCGAGCGCCGCGAAGCGCAGCGCGGGAGTATCCGCCGCCACGGCCCGGCGCACAGCAATCGCGCCCGCACCCAGCATTCCCAACGCTTCACGCCGCAGAAGACGTCGCATACCCACCTCCGTGCGGAGTCAGTATATCCCAACATCGGAAACGATGTATCATAAACGACCGGAGCCCTGTTTGATGCCGACCATGAGGACCATGTTGCGTGTTGCGGGCGCGGTTGC
>Ga0157370_10006065_pt1 | contig 13413 bp, 8 predicted proteins | sample C35metaG_FD_113463 | JGI IMG/M metagenome (GOLD analysis project Ga0157370, IMG submission 113463) | Corn rhizosphere microbial communities from Kellogg Biological Station, Michigan, USA - C3-5 metaG | ecosystem: Host-associated > Plants > Roots > Rhizosphere > Soil | place: USA: Michigan...
CCCTATCTGTGATGGGCGTTAGAAAATTGAGTGGACATGACCTTAGTACGAGAGGACCGGGTCGTACGTACCGCTGGTGTATCTGTTGTGCCGCCAGGTGCAATGCAGAGTAGCTATGTACGGGCAGGATAAACGCTGAAAGCATCTAAGCGTGAAACCTTCCACAAGATGAGTTTTCTTTTAAGGGTTGTCAAAGACTATGACGTTGATAGGCTACAGGTATAAAGGCAGTAACGCCAAAGCTGAGTAGTACTAATTACCCGTAAGCTTTATTTTTTTATTAAGTATTACAACTTTTCCAATATGACTTTATTTAATTGACAATTATAAATTGTCAATTACCTTTTTATGGTGGTTTTCCCGAGGGTGTTCACCTCTTCCCATACCGAACAGAGAAGTTAAGCCCCTCATGGCCAATGGTACTACACAACAATGTGGGAGAGTAGGTAGCTGCCATATTTATTAGAGGCCCTTCAGTTTTTCTGAAGGGCTTTTTATTTTTTATCATTCACCAAAAAAATTTGTAACATTGTTTTTAAAGTAACTTTAAAAATGTTCTTATAAATCATTTACCGTGCACCAAGTTAAATCGGTTCCTTTTTATTTAGTTTTTCATCATTTGTTATTTTAAGAATCGTTTTTTCAGATAAGTTTATTTAATTTTAATAGTTGGTATCAAACGGAAATGGTACAATATAATGTATTGATTTTCGTTTTTTACCGATAGCTGTTACCCACTGAATTTATCTGTAAAATTGATTTCTCCCCCGTATGAGAATTTTCAGACTTACCCAACTAATGTGCTTTTTGGCTTTGCCATTAGTAGGCTTTACGCAATTTAGAAAATACTCAAATGAATTTTTAAACATAGGTGCCGGAGCCAGGGGGCTTGGTATGGGGGCATCTGTAGCTGCTTCAGTAAATGACGGAACTGCGGGTTATTGGAACCCTGCAGCACTCACTGCTATTAAGAATAACCCTTCTGTCAATCTTATGCATGCAAGTTATTTCGATAATATTGGCAAATACGATTATGGTAGTTTTGCCATTCCCATCCAGGATAATAAAAGAACCTTAGCATTCTCAATTTTACGTTTTGCAGTTGATGATATTCCCAATACATTATTCTTGGTAGAACCTGACGGAAGCATCAATTATGGAAATATCACTACTTTTTCATCTGCCGATTATGCATTCCTATTCTCTTATGCACAGAAGATAAAAGATGATGATGATTTTAAAATGAGTTTTGGAGCTAATGCAAAAATCATTTACAGGCAAGTAGGGCATTTTGCCAAAGCATGGGGCTTTGGTTTCGATGCAGGATTTAAAATGGAGAAAAAAAGATGGACCTTAGGAATAGCTGCAAAAGATATAACCACTACTTTCAATGCATGGTCGTTTAGTTTTACTGATAAAGAAAAACAAGCATTGTATCTCACGCAAAATAACATCCCGGTAAAATCAACCGAACTTACCGCACCACGATTAACTATCGGAAACTCTTACAAGTTACCTATAAGTTCATCGTTCAGCCTTTTGGGAGAAGCTGATTTTGATTTTACGTTTGATGGGGAAAGAAATACTATTATTAGTGGAAAAACCATTAGCATAGATCCACATGCGGGGCTTGAAGCATCTATAAAAGATGTTTTTTTTATAAGAGCTGGAATATGCAATTTTCAAAGAGCGCTTGCAGACGGTGATACTACTAATCAAAAAAGAGTGTGGATATATCAGCCAAGTTTGGGTGCAGGATTTAAAATAAAAAATGTAAGAATTGATTATGCTTTTTCAAACCTGGCGAATCAATCAAATCCGTTATATACTCATATTTTTTCTTTGCGAATAGATATTGCAAAAAAAGAAAATGAATGACCCATAACTGACGACAATGAGAAAATTAATAATTATATTTCTTATTTCTATTTCCGGGGTAAGCTTTGCTCAATCCTACCCCAATAGCTGGATTGATTATTCAAAAGTTTACTACAAATTTAAAGTTGGGCAAACCGGCCTTTATAGAATTTCACAAGCCACATTAAATTCGATGGGACTTGGCAATGTACCCGCCGAACAATTTCAATTGTGGAGAAATGGCGCCGAAGTTCGCTTATATACATCTGTACCAACCGGGCCATTAGGTGTTTCGGACTACATAGAATTTTGGGGGCTGATGAATGATGGTAAAATAGACAATCGCTTATACCGGAATCCTGATTATCAGTTATCCGATCAATACAGTCTGGAAACGGATACCGCCGCTTTTTTTCTTACGGTAAATTCAACCGGCAATAACCTGAGATTTATAAATACTGCAAATAATACTGCTGGTAACGTGTTACCTGCAGAGCCTTATTTTGTTTACACTACTTCTGTTTATTTCAAAAATCAAATTAACCCGGGGTATGGTTTACCCTTGGGAGAATATGTTTATTCTGCTTCCTATGATGTAGGCGAAGGCTGGACCTCTTATGATATTGGGCCATGTTGCCCGCTTAATTATCTTTTTGATAGTATTTATATGTACACAGGGCCATCAGCGCCTGCTTCCTCATTTTATTTTTCAGCAACAGGGAATGCATTAAATACAAGAAATATCAATGTCAAAATATACAATACTGTCATTGATAATGAGCCAATGGATAATTACTCGTATTTAAAAAAAACTATCTCTAATCTTCCGTCAAGTGATTTTCCAAGCCCCGATCATGTTTTAGTTACAATAGGCTCTACATCTTCACAAAGCACAGACAGGATGGATGTGGCACAAATGTCGCTTACTTACGCACGAAAGTTCAATTTTAATAACCGATCTAATTTTTATTTCGAATTACCATCCACGGCTACCGGGAATTATTTACTGATTGACAATTTTAATTTCGGAAGCACTAATCCTGTTTTGTTGGATATGACATCAGGCAACAGATATATAGGCGATATTACATCCGTTCCCGGAAAGGTTGCCTTTGTGCTGCCGCCGTCTGCTGCTACCACGCGACAGTTTGAGTTAATAAGTGAAGATGCTTCAAAAATAAATTATGTAACATCAATTACGCAACGCAGTTTCGTCAATTATTCTCTTTCTTCCAACCAGGGAAATTATCTTATCATAAGTAATCCTGTATTATACAACGATGGCACCGGAGTAAACAATGTTGATCTTTACCGCGCTTACAGAAGCTCTGCTGCAGGTGGAGGATATGATGCAAAGATTTATGATATTGATCAGTTAATTGATCAGTTTGCCTATGGCATCAAAGTGCATCCGCTTGCCATCAAAGATTTTATTCAGTTTGCCGTAAATACTTTTACACCTAAGCCGCAATATGTTTTTATTATAGGGAAAGGGATTGTTTATTCAGACTATGTCTTAAACCAAAACTCGCCTTACGATGATCAGTTAGATCTTGTTCCAACATTTGGAAGCCCCGGCTCGGACATATTATTATCATCACCGTATGGCAGCACTGTACCAAGTGTGCCCATCGGCCGTTTGTCGGCTGTATCTGGTACTGAGGTTGGTTATTATTTGAAAAAAATGAAAGAGTATGAAACTGCCGAAGCATCTACGGTAGAAACAGAAGCAAATAAATTGTGGACTAAAAAAATAATTCATGTAATCGGTGGTAAAGATAGTTCGGAGAGCGAGCTATTCACTTTTTATATGAATCAATATAAAAATATTATTGTTGATACATTGTATGGAGCAGATGTAGAAACTTTTGCCAAATCCACTAACACGGCAGTAGAGCTAATTTCGGGACAGCGGATTGAGGATTTGTTTAACAGTGGTATAAATATGCTATCTTATTTTGGACATTCTTCTGCAAATACGCTTGAGTTTAATTTAAGCGATCCCACTGTTTATCAGAATCAGGGTAAATATCCATTCTTTAATGTAAGCGGATGTATAGCCGGGAATAATTACATATTTGACCCATCAAGGATAATTTCAAATAATTTATCTGTATCCGAAAAATTTGTTCTTGCTGATGAAAGAGGAAGTATTGGATTTTTTGCCAGTTCACATCTTGGCGTGCCTCCATACTTGTATGCTTACGATGTAGAACTTTACAATCAAATTGGCGTTACCAATTATGGTAAACCAATTGGCGATGATATTAGAAATGTAATTTCAAATCTGGGAGGTGCCAATCCTTCATTGGATTTTCTTACCAGGATAAACATGGAAGAACTAAACCTTAATGGCGACCCTGCCCTTACAGTAAACCCACACAGTAAGTCCGACTATGTAATAGAAGACCCTGATGTGGTGGTCAATCCTGCATTCATATCTATTTCCCAAAATAGTTTTGCGTTACAGGCGAAAGCATATAATATCGGGAAGGCCATCAATGATTCAATCATTTTTGAAGTAAAAAGAACCTACCCAAACGGCACTACTGATGTGATTTATCGTAACAAGATACCAGGGATACGATATGCTGACTCTATTAATATTACTATTCCCATTATTGCTACACGCGATAAAGGATTGAATAAAATTTTTGTAACAATAGATGCGGATAACAATGTGGATGAACTTTCAGAAAACAATAATACCATTGAAAAAGATGTGTACATCTACGAAGACGAAGCAACGCCAACCTATCCTTCAAATTTTGCAATAATAAATGTAGCTAATCAAAAACTCTTTGCATCCACCGCTAATCCTTTTAGCGCCCCGAAAAATTATGTAATGGAGATAGATACAACCATGTTGTTTAATTCTCCTCTAAAAGTAAGCAGAACAGTGAATGCACCTGGTGGAATTTTACAATTTGATCCGGGAATTAATTATTTAGATAGCACGGTATATTATTGGCGCGTATCGCTGGTACCCGCTTCGGGTAACCCGGGTGATTATCATTGGAACAATTCTTCTTTTATCTATATAGCTAATAGTTCCCCAGGGTTTAATCAATCTCATTATTATCAGCATTTATATTCGGACACGATGAATATAAACCTTGATAGCGCCCGTCAATGGGTTTATAATGCAGTAACAAATGTTATTACAGATAGAGACGGTGTTTTTCCATCTGCCGCAAGTCAGGGTGTCGATTTTATTTTAGATATAAATGGAGCAACTATTGCTCAAAGTGTTTGTGGCGTTTCAGGAATTATTTTCACTGTACTTGATCCAATAAGTTTGAAGCCATGGCTAAATACAATGGGCCCTACCGGCCTATACGGTAGTCAGCCCGTATGCGGCAGCGAGCGTATTGCTAATTTTCAGTTTAACATTTTAAACCAGGCTACACGGGATAGTGCTGCTAAATTTCTTGATTTGATACCCGATAATTTTATTGTTATTGCCAGAAATATATCAGGTACGAGTTATTCAAGCAATACTTATGCAAGTGATTGGCTGGCCGACTCTACTGCATTTGGGTCAGGTAATACGCTCTATGATAAGTTAAGATCACAAGGATTTGTGTTAATTGATTCATTTGATAGACCACGGGCCTTTATATTTATGTATCAAAAAAATAATCCAGCATTCGGACCGGATTTTATTTTTTCACAAGGCACCACAGATAAAATTTTATTATCACATCATTTCCTGAATCCCGATACAATAGGATATATCACTTCGCCAAAATTTGGCCCGGCTACTGCATGGAAAGATATGCACTGGCGTGGAAACAGCCTCGAATCCAATTCTCCCGATAACCCACAGGTTCAAATTATTGGTATTGATTCCGTAGGCAACGCAACTACTTTGTACAACCTAGATAAAACCATGCAGGATGTGGATATATCATCTGTAAGCGCTTCCAGGTATCCTTATATGCAATTGAAGATGCGAAATGCTGACAGCATTAAGCTTACGCCATACCAGCTTTCTTACTGGAGGCTTAATTATACACCGGTTCCGGAAGGAGCCTTGGCCCCTGCTGTGTACCTCACTTCTAAGGACACACTTGAGCAGGGAGAAATTTTACATTTTGGAATAGCTTTTAAAAATATAAGCCCGACAGCTTTCGATAGCGTAAAAGTTAAAGTAACTGTTATTGACAATAATAATGTTACTCATGTTATTTCAATACCAAGACAGAAACCATTGGTTAGCGGAGATACTATTACCTTGAAGTTTGATATAGATACAAAAAATTATCCCGGCCACAACACACTCTTTGTTGATTTTAATCCTGATAATGATCAGCCTGAGCAATATTTATTTAATAATTTCCTTTATAAAAACTTTTATGTAATCCCTGATAAATTTAATCCTTTGCTGGACGTAACTTTTGATGGGGTTCATATTTTAAATCGTGATATTGTTTCTGCAAAGCCTCATATAACAGTAAAACTTACTGATGAAAGTAAATACCTGACACTTAGTGACACCTCATTGATGAAAGTGCAGGTGCAATTCCCTGACGGCAGTATGCGAACTTATAACTTTGATAATGATACACTCAAATTCACACCTGCCAGCAGCACATCGGGCAACAATGTAGCCACCATTGATTTCACACCTTCTTTTGCAGGTGATGATGGAGATTATGTACTCATCATTTCCGGAAAAGATGTGGTGGGTAATACCGCAGGTAATCTCAATTACCAGGTTGATTTCCGCATTTTCAGCAAACCAATGATCTCTAACCTGATGAACTATCCTAATCCATTTACCACATCTACTGCGTTTGTGTTTACTGTTACAGGAACAGATGTGCCACAAAATATCAGGATAGAAATCTTAACCATAACGGGTAAGATCGTGAGAGAAATTACCAAAGATGAATTGGGCCCGTTGCACATTGGAAGAAATATTACTGATTTCAGATGGGATGGTACAGATATGTATGGCCAAAAAGTTGCCAATGGCGTATATCTTTATCGTGTGTTGACTAATTTGAATGGTAAATCTCTCGACAAGTTTACTGATTCGGGCGATAATACAGATAAATACTTTACAAAAGGGTACGGTAAGATGTATTTGATGCGATAATTGTATTTTTTAACTGATGAGTGTTTATTTGTAACCCTTTATTTTTTTTGATTAATAAAAGCCGCAAAGCCCAACAGGAATAAAAATGGCGTAACCGTTAATATGAACCTGTTGTGCCAATCGTCGCAAGTGAGCATGGTTGTAATCCAATAAAGCAGAATAATGATGACGAAATAAACCATTGAGGCGTCCTTTGCTTTTATTTTTTTCCAGATTCCCATAAGGGCTAATACGTAAAACGGGTAGAAAAATATTGATAGGTAAATATTGTGAGGTAATGAATAGTATGATCTCAGCATCCCAAAGAAAGCTTTTGTTTTTAACGCAGCCATTTTTGCAAATTCATGATAATTATTAGAAATAAAATACAACAGTCCTTTCAATGAGTTCCCTTTCTCCAATGCATTAATATTAGCATTATAAACTGTATTCACGCCGCAAATAATATTTTCTCTTCTGAATGGGAGCATGAAATCTAGTGAGCCTCCAGCTTGTAACATGGCATTAATAATAATTAAAAATGCAGAAAATGAAACAATAAATATTACCGCCTTATTTATGAAGGATATATTTTTCATAAACCGGAAGAAAACATAAATAATAGTAGCGCCAAAAAACAAAATACCGGTGGGCCTGGTAATACTTAGCAGAGCTAACAGGATTAATAAAAAAAATATATTCTTCAGGGTGATGCGTTCGAGTCTCAACAGGTAACTGCTATAAATAATCGTAAGACTATAAAATACAGACTCGGTAAAAAGAAAGCTGTTATATACCTGGTAATTTACATTGATGATAAAAAAGAAAGTAGCACAAAAAGCTAAAAACGATTGCCTGAGAAAGTATTCTGCCAATTTATAAAACATCAGCGTAGCAAGTATGTTTAATAAAAGCTGGGTAAAAACTATAACGGTAAAGCTTAAACGAAGTTTTAAAATGATAGCTATCAGAACAATCTCAGTTAAGTATAAATAATGATTAGCTGTATCAAGATTACCATACTGAATCAGGTGATTGGCTTCATCAATGTATTTGGAAGCTTCAAAGTTTGTTACAATCCCAAACTTCCAGGTAAGTGCAACCTGAACCACTACCCACATGATAGAAAGTAAAATGATTTGAGTTTTCTTGTTGAAATTATTAAAATAATTCATTTAGTTTGTCAATACTGGATGTTGAATTGTTCTGTTATTATAGTTAACTCTCACGTCTCTTAATTAATTTTACGTATTTGCAAAAATAAATTTCATATTACAATTATGTAAAACTGGTTTGTTACATGAAAACTGAAACATATAGTATCATTATAATCGGCGGAGGGCCTATTGGCCTCGCTTGCGGATTGGAAGCAAAAAAAGCAAATTTATCCTATTGCATTTTAGAAAAAGGAGTGTTGGTGAATTCGCTCTACAATTATCCGATGAACATGACTTTTTTCAGCACGAGCGAAAGGCTCGAAATCGGCGGAATTCCTTTTGTAAGTAATAATGCAAAACCCACCAGGAATGAGGCTTTGGAATACTATCGCCGTGTTACTACCTCTGCAAAACTCAATATTCATTTATTTGAAAATGTTATTGCTGTAAACAAAAACGAAAATAAATTTTTAGTGGGCACTTCAAAAGCAAATTATTATTGCGATAATATAATCATTGCAACGGGCTTTTATGATATTCCATACCTGCTTCATGTAAAAGGCGAAGAATTAAATAAAGTAAAGCATTATTACAACGATCCTCACTTTTATGCATTTCAAAAGGTATTGGTGGTGGGTGCTGCAAACTCCGCTGTGGATGCGGCTTTGGAAACATGGCGCAAAGGCGCAATAGTTACTATGGTTATTCGCGGAGATAAAATAAGCGAACGGGTGAAATATTGGGTAAAGCCCGATATAGAAAATCGCATTGCCGAAGGTTCTATCAAAGCATATTTTAATGCCACGCTTGCAGCCATAAGAGAGCATGAGGTGGATATAAAAACTCCGGAGGGAATGGTAACTATAGAAAATGATTGGGTATTGGCAATGACAGGGTACCAGCCAAACCTGAAATTTCTCCGTGAGCTTGGTATCAAACTCTCCGATGATGAAGTTTTAAAACCAACGTATAGCGATGAAAATTATGAATCGAATGTAGAAGGCATTTACCTAGCAGGTGTTATTTGTGGCGGTATGAATACACACCGGTTATTCATTGAGAACTCAAGAGAGCATGCAGAAAAAATTATCATGGATATTGTGAAGAAAAAAAATTTGCAAAAAACAGTTTCGCATTAATTCGCCGATTTCTTTTCCCTGTTCATAATTTTATTGAATTTTTTTTCATTAAAATAATAAGTAAAATGGGTAGAAAGAAAACCGATCACCAATGCAAGGGTGATCAGAATAAATATGAAATATTTTCCGCCCGTGCTCCACAAACTGGTAAAAAGCCTGCTAAGAAAGAATATTACAAGAAATGAAACCACTGTCCATCCGGCAGTAAATGTGAGGTAATAACTGGATTTTTTCCCGCTTCGTTGTTCACTCCAATGTTCAATAAATCGTTGTTCAGCCCGTGTCATCATCATTATAGTTGTTGTATGTCAAATTCCCCTTTCATATAAAACACGCAATCTCCTCCTATCATCACTCTATCGCCTTTTAGCTCGCAATAAATTGTACCGCCTCTTTTTGAAAGCTGAAGTGCTTTCATTGTAGTCTTATTCAGTTTTGTACTCCAAAAAGGAATTAACTGCGAATGTGCCGAGCCTGTAACAGGATCTTCATCAACACCAACGGTTGGAGCAAAAAATCTTGATACGAAATCAACATTTTTCCCGGGTGCTGTAATAATTATTTTATATCCTGTTTGTTTAATCAAAGAAAAATCAGGAGTACAATTTTGAACGTCATCTTCATCTTTTAATAAAAGCAAAAGATCCCGGTTCTTGTAAATGCCCGCTATATCTGCATTTCCGAGTGCCTTCGATAAGGCGGAGGTATCTTCATTAAAAGGTTCCGGTTTCCACGATGGAAAATCCATCTCAATAAAACTGTTGTTCTTTTTTACTTTCAAAATACCGCTTTCGGAACCAAAACTGATTTCATTTTTTGGAAAATTCAAATAATTAAATAGTACAAATGCCGAGGCAAGTGTAGCATGACCGCACAGGTTTATTTCTACCTGTGGGGTAAACCAACGAATATCAAAATCATAAGCGGCATTTTTAGCGGCGCATACAAATGCTGTTTCTGATAAATTATTTTCGAAGGCAAGTTTTTGCATCAGTGTTTCATCCATCCATTCATTTAGCGGCACCACTGCAGCAGGATTGCCACCGAATAATTTATTGGTAAATGCATCTATCTGGTAAAGTGTAAATTTCATGATTTAATAAATTTCGTGTAGGCGTTCCCGTTATGTTACCAATTATTCGCTCATCATTTCTTTGGCTATGCGAATCACATCTTCGGTATTAGGTTTACTGAAATAATCACCATCACTGCCATAGGAGGGGCGATGTTCTTTGCCCGTAAGCGTGCGCGGAGCCACGTCCAGCCAGCGATAGCCTTTTTGTTCTTCCATAACTTTATTAAACATATAGGCTGCTGCGCCGCCGGGTACGTCTTCATCCACAAACAGGATCCGGTTTGTTTTTTTGAGCGATGATACAATAACGTGATTCAAATCGAACGGTAACAGAGTTTGTACATCAACAATTTCGCAACTGATACCTAATTGTGATAAAGTTTCCGCTGCTTCTTCTATTATTCTTAAAGTAGAGCCATACGAAACAATGGTAATATCCGTTCCTTCTTTAATTATTTCAGGAACACCTAACGGTGCGGTGTATTCGAAAAGATTATCCGGCAATTTTTCTTTTAGCCTGTAGCCATTCAGGCATTCTATCATCACTGCGGGATCATTGCTTTGCATTAATGTATTATACATGCCTACTGCCTGTACCATGTTCCTGGGTACGCATACATACATGCCACGAAGCGCATTAATGATCATGCCCATGGGCGATCCACTATGCCATATCCCTTCCAGCCTGTGCCCGCGTGTTCTAACTATTAGCGGAACACTTTGCTGCCCTGCTGTTCTGAAATGGGTAGTGGCCACATCGTCGCTCAATGGTTGCAATCCATAAAGCATATAATCTATATATTGAATTTCGGCAATGGGCCTCAATCCCCGCAAAGCAAGCCCTATCCCTTGACCCATAATAGTGAGTTCCCTGATGCCTGTATCAAAAATTCTGCTTTCGCCATATTTGGCCTGTAACCCGCTGAATCCCTGGTTCACGTCACCAATGTGGCCGAGGTCTTCGCCAAAGGCAATGGCTCTTTTATTGGCTCCAAACAATTGATCGAAATACTTGTTTAATATTTCATAACCATTTACCATTTTAGCATTTTCATTATACACAGCTTTTATCTCTGCCACTTTTAATGCCGATTTTGGGCCTTCGTTATACAAATGCTCATCAAACAAATGAGTATTTTCTTTTACAAAATTTTCATAATAACTTTTCACTGTTGCTGATGGCGATTTGGAAAAATTAATGGCGTAGGTCAATGCTTTCATCACATCACGCCGCAACGGCTCCTGGTTGGCAGCAAGCTCATCTATTATTTTTTTATAAATATTTTTATTGGCTTCATCGCTGTTTAGTAATGCGATTACTTCGTCTACATGTTTTTTAATCGGGGCAATATATTTTTCCCATGCATCTTGTTTGCATTGCTTTACATAAACAAGAGCCGCTTCTTCAATGTCTCTCAGTTCGTCGTCAGTAGCCAATGCATTTTCCAAAATCCATTCGCGCATTTGTTTCCTGCATTCCCACTGCATTTCCCATGCAAGTCGTTCCGGTGTTTTATAACGCTCCTGGCTTCCGGAGGTAGAATGTCCCTGTGGTTGCGTAATCTCTTCCACATGAAATAATGCAGGAATATGTGTGTCCCTGATGCGTTGTATGGCTACTTCCAATGTTTCGCACATACCGGCATAATCCCACCCTTTTAAATTATAAATATCAATTCCATTGCTGCTTTCAGTTTTTTGCAAACCCGCCAATGCTTTTGAAATAGATGATTTGGTGGTTTGATATTCCTTTGGAACAGAAATGCCATAACCATCATCCCAAACAAAAACTGCCAATGGCACTTGCAACACTCCCGCTGCATTCATGGTTTCCCAAAAATGTCCTTCGGAGGTAGATGCATCGCCGATGGTGCAAAAACAAATTTCATTACCATTATCAGTAAGCTCGGTCATTTTATTTAACTCTTTTTCTTCTCTGAAAAGTTTTGAAGCTAATGCAAGCCCCAAAGCACGCGGCATTTGCCCTGCAGTGGGCGCTATATCGGCGCTAACATTTTTTAATTGCGCCAATGGAAGCCAGTTGCCATTCTTGTCAACAAATGGCGTAGCAAAGTGTGAACTCATTTGCCTGCCTGCGCTGAAAGGTTCGTTATTTATATCTGTGTCGGCATATAGCTGCGCAAAAAATTGTTCAATGGTGGCAAGACCGGTTGCAAACATAAAAGTCTGATCACGATAATATCCTGCCCTGAAATCTCCTTTTTTAAAGTATTTGGCCATGGCCACCTGGGCCACTTCTTTGCCTCCGCCAAAAATGCCAAACTTGGCCTTGCCTGTCAGCACTTCTTTCCTGCCAAGTACGCTCGCATCGCGGCTTTCGCACACAATGCGGTAGTCCTTCAGCACTTCTTCTCTGAATTTGTCAAAAGATAAATTTTGCAGAACAGCATTATCAGGAGTAAAATTCATATCCATAGTAGCAAAAGTATTAATTATGTGACGAAAGTTAAAAATGCTTTAACAGTTTACAATTTGCAACCTTCGCCTGCGTTTTATTATCTTTGAAAGAATAATCACTAAAATAATGAAAATTATTTTTACTTTAATCTGCACTCTTGGCCTGGCTTATTCAGGTTTGGCTCAAAACAGTCAACAAAAAATATCCGCGGACGTTTTAAACCTGAAAGAAACGGAATTTGATTTTGGTAAAATTCCACAGGGCAAACCGGTAACGCATGAATTCTTTTTTACCAACACCGGTGATTCTGCATTTGCCTTGGACAATGTGCAGGCGAGTTGCGGATGTACTACACCTGTTTGGAATAAAGATATCGTGGCTCCCGGAGAAACCGCAAAGATTACAGTTGGTTATAATGCTTTAAATAAAGGCGAGTTTGTAAAACCGGTAACCATAACCTACATGGGTAATAAAACCAAACAAATTATTATCAAGGGCGATGTATGGGAAACTCCCGTTACCTCGGCGCCATTAAATACTTCAGTAACTTCTTTAAAAAACGAATAATAAAAAACAAAAAAAATAAGCATGAAAAATTTACTATTAGCTGCTCTTGTTTTATGTTCTTCTGCATTGTTTGCGCAAAAGAAATCGGATGAAATGGCAAAGTTCAATGTAGAAAC
>Ga0157370_10006066_pt1 | contig 13413 bp, 15 predicted proteins | sample C35metaG_FD_113463 | JGI IMG/M metagenome (GOLD analysis project Ga0157370, IMG submission 113463) | Corn rhizosphere microbial communities from Kellogg Biological Station, Michigan, USA - C3-5 metaG | ecosystem: Host-associated > Plants > Roots > Rhizosphere > Soil | place: USA: Michigan...
CAAAGGCTCGCCACAGGAGATTGAGCGAGCATTTCGCAACGCGTTTGTCCTTCTCGACCGCCGAATCTCGCTATTCTTAAGCCTGCCTTTTGCCACAATCGACAGCCTTGCACTCAAGAACCATCTTGACCACATCGGACGCGAACCATGAGTCAGAATCCGCGTCTCCGATTTTTCGACCGTTATCTCACCGCTTGGATTTTCGCTGCGATGGCGGCCGGCGTTGCCTTGGGCTGGCTGGTTCCCGGTATCGTGGCGTTCCTCAATCGATTGAGCGTAGGCACCACATCGATTCCCATTGCGATCGGTTTAATCGTGATGATGTACCCGCCGTTCACGAAAGTGCGTTATGAAGAATTGCATGAGGTGTTCCGCAATAAACGCGTATTGGGACTTTCGCTCGTCCAAAACTGGGTTATTGGTCCGCTGTTGATGTTCGCACTGGCGATCCTCTTTCTTCGCAATTATCCCGAATACATGGCGGGGCTGATCATGATCGGTCTCGCGCGATGCATAGCGATGGTCATTGTCTGGAACGAACTGGCGAGTGGCGACACGCAATACGCCGCCGGCCTGGTTGCATTCAATTCGCTTTTTCAGGTCCTCTTCTATTCCGTCTATGCGTGGATGTTTGTTACCGTGCTTCCCGCACAGCTTGGCTTGCATGGCGCGATTGTCGACGTTTCAATCGGCGAGATTGCTAAAAGCGTCTTCGTATATCTCGGCATTCCGTTCTTCGCTGGTTTTGTGACGCGGACGCTGTTAGTTCGAGTGAAGGGGCTCAGTTGGTACGATCACAGTTTCGTCCCACGCGTGAGCCCAATGACTCTCATCGCGTTGTTATTCACGATCATGGTCATGTTTTCGCTGAAGGGTTCTTACATCGTTCGTTTGCCGCTCGATGTACTTCGCATTGCGTTGCCGCTGCTGATCTACTTCGTTGCCATGTTCCTGGTCTCGTTCTACATGGGTAAGAAACTTGGCGCGGACTATTCGAAGACGGCGACTCTTTCCTTTACCGCAGCCTCCAACAACTTCGAACTGGCGATCGCGGTCGCGGTCTCGGTTTTCGGAATCAATTCCGGTGCTGCGTTTGCCGCAGTGATTGGCCCTCTCGTGGAAGTACCCGTGATGATCTTGCTGGTGAATGTCGCGTTCTGGCTGAAGAAGCGGCTCTTCTTATATCCACCCGCCATTCCCGCGCGCTCTGCCTCAACAAATTAATCGAAGCCGCATCGCGGACGCTCGCATCCATACCCGGAGAATCCCAACTGGAGGTAGATATGTACGTCATCACCGGCGCGACCGGCAATACCGGCCACATTGTTGCGAAAAGGTTACTGGAAAATGGAAAACAGGTACGGGTCATTGGCCGAAATGCGGAAAAGCTCGCCACGTTGGCATCGGCTGGCGCAGAACCGTTCGTCGGAGACCTTGGCGATCAGGAAGCCATGTCTCGCGCCTTCAGCGGAGCACAGGCTGCGTACGTGATGATTCCGCCGAACATCACGAGTTCGGATGCCCCGGCGTATCAGAACAAAATTAGCGATGCGATCAGCGCTGCAATCGAGAAGAACGAAGTTCGGCACGTGGTTGCGCTCAGCAGTATTGGTGCAGACAAAGCGGAGAAGACCGGGCCAATCGTCGGACTTCACCGTCTGGAAGAACGGCTCCGGCGCATTGCCGGTTTGAGCACGCTGGCAATCCGCGCCGCGTACTTCATGGAGAACACGTTGCCGCAGGTCTCGGTCATTCAACATATGGGCGTGACCGCCGGGCCGTTGCAGCCCGATCTGAAAGTCCCCATGATTGACACGCGCGACATTGGGGCTTTTGCTGCGGACGCGCTGTTGAAGGTGGATTTCAAAGGTTTTCAGACTCCCGAACTGCTCGGCAACCGCGAGCTCACGTATCCAGAGGTCACAAGCATTATCGGAAATGCAATTGGAAAGCCTGATTTGAGATATCAGCAGCTTCCCTACGATCAATTCGCCGGCGCGCTGCAGCAGATGGGTATGTCAGAGAGCGTGGCTAATTTGCTGGCAGAAATGTCGGAGGCGCTGAACACGGGACATGTCCGTGCGCTGGAGCCCCGCTCCGCGCGCAATACCACACCAACGTCGTTCGAGACGTTTGTGGCGGAGGAATTCGTGCCAGCCTATCAGGGGAAGAGTCTTCAGGTTGCATAAGATCGGCCATTAGATCGTAGGAGACATTGGAGAAAGCCGGTCAGTTGGGGCTTGAAAGATTGAATTCTATAGGCGCTTCGTGCCACCCCTTCGCGCCCGCGAAACCGGCCAATCCCCTGCCCCTGGCCGTAAGTTCAGCTTGACAGGGCAAATAGGGCGGTTATCCTTCTAGGGTACTTAGGAGTCTCCCCCATGGTGGTCGAAGTCCAGCAGGCAGAGAAGCGGGCTACGCGGCGATTCGCCCTCCGCCTCCCGGTGTCGGTGAATTTCGCTACGAACACGGGTGCGCCTCTGGCCGCCCAAACGCGCGACGTCAGCGCCCGCGGTATCTGCTTCTACCTGGAGGCGCCCCTCGCGGTTGGCTCCGAAATCGACTTCACTCTGACCCTCCCTCCCGAAATTACTCTGACCGAGAGCATTCGGGTCCGCTGCAAAGGGAAGATCGTGCGCGTCGACGGCGCCTTGGCTGACTCCAAGGTTCCGGTGGCGGCGGTCATCGACGAGTACGAGTTCCTGGCAGAAGCGTAGAGACAGGTTTCAGGCGTCAGGTTTCAGGCATCAGGCGTTGCGATCATCTTTGCCAGTTTGACCCAGCGTTGCGGCCGATTTTTCGTCGATTTAAAACCGGAAAAAAGGTCGCAGAGTACGCGAAGGAAGCAACGACGAAATCGAAGTCCGGGTTCACAGTTGTGCTGAAGCCCCAAACTCGAAACCAAAACCTGAAACCTGAAACCAGAAACCTAAGACGCCTGAAACCTGAGCCTGCTTTATTCCTCTTCAAACTGGTGCTACTCTCAACCTAAGATCCCAGCAACTTAGGATTTGCTTTGTTCTTTCGCCCCGCTTTCCGGATTGTGGTTCTCGCCAGCCTCGTGGCGACGTTCGCGTGGGCGCAGAGCGGGAGCTCCCGCACCGCTGAGTTGCGCTCGTGGCGGGTTACTGCCGGGGAGTATGGCCCGGTGATCGAGGTCGTTTCCACGCGGCCAATCACTCCGAAAATTCAAGTTGTCGAAAACCCATTGCGGTTGGTTATCGATCTGCCCGGATCGACGATAGGCACTGCGCGCACGCGGAATCCGTTTCGTAACCAGCAGATTAAGAGTGTTCGCCTGAATCAGTTCCAGAGTTCGCCTCCGGTCAGCCGGATCGTGCTCGACCTTAATGCTCCTGTTCAATACACCTGGGATGCAAGCGGAAATCGTCTACACATTCGCGTTCGTGCCGACGACGCTGCTCGCGCCAAACCGCCGTCAGTAGCCGGACTGGCAGTGGGACCGCAGCCTATCGCGGTCCCGGTCGCTGTGGGGACGTCAGGCACTTTGGTCGAAACCGGCAGCCGGGTGGCATCGGGATCCTCGATCACGGCAGGAGACGAGATTGCGATCTTGCGGCTCCGGCGCGGGGGAGAAGTGCGTGTGTGCCCGGGTACCACCGTCTCGGTCGCAACCTCTCCGACCGGCCAGGACCTGATGCTGGGCATGAGCAAAGGAGCCATGGAAACGCATTACGGCGAATCGGAGACGGTGGACTCCGTGCTGACACCGGATTTCCGCATCGTGCTGCCCGGCCCGGGGGAGTTCAATCTGGCGATCAGCGCCGATGCCAAAGGGAATACCTGCGTCGGCTCCCTGCAAGGCAGCACGGCTTCAGCGGTGGTAGCGGAACTGCTGGGCAGCGGTACCTATGAGATCAAGCCGGAACAACATGTGCTGTTTCGCGAAGGACGGCTCGATTCGGTAGAGACTCCTCCGGTCGCGTGCGGGTGTCCCGCGGCCCCCGTCCCGGCGCTGCAGGCCTCTGTGGATCCTTCGAAGGTGATATCTGAAGAGCAAGCAGCCCAGAAGCTCCAACTGCAGAATTCGAACAACCCAGGCAGCACAAGCACCGAACCCGGGAATGCCAGAGACTCGAATACCACTTCTGCAGAGTCCCCCAAACCCGCAGCTGAATCCTCACTGATTTTCAGTGGCGAGGAGATTGCGAAAGCCAAACAGCAGAAGGAGTCGCAGAAGGCAAGGCAAACAGCGATCCCGGCGGCACCGACAGCAGAAGCGGCCACGCTTCCGCCGAGCGCGAAGGCTCCCGATCCACTTCCCCCCGTGGTTGTTCTTCCACCCGCAGACTCAAAACCGAAAAAAGGCTTTTTCGGAAAAATCAAAGGCTTCTTTGGCTCAATCTTCCGCTGAAAATTCACAAGCTGAGGAACCGACTAGATACTCGCTTGTCAGAAACGTGCACCCGAGAATGTCCCAGTGAGGACTGAGCGGGGGAGCTTTTCTATCGCGCGGCCATTCCGTCGTATGGCGGAAATCGCGAGCCGTGGCGTGGTCCTGCGGCGAGAGTTGCCGGCGCATCTCGGGGGAAAGCCACTGTACGTCTCGCCAGAATGCAGCCTGCGCTACTGGGGCCGCGAACTTGCGGCCGTCGATCCGATTCTCTGGAGGATGGCGGACCATTACGTGCGTCCCGGCGACGTAGTTTGGGACGTAGGCGCTAATCTGGGACTTTTCGGGTTCGCAGCCGCCCACCGCGCATCTAGGGTGCTCCTATTGGAACCGGATCCTTGGCTGGCCAACCTGCTACGGAAAAGCGCTGCGCATTATAGCAACGTGTCTGTGATCGAAACGGCGGTTGCGGATTACTGTGGCACCGGCACGCTACACATTGCGACTCGCGGGCGCGCATCGAACTTCCTGTTCGGCAATGGCAACAGCCAAGCGGGCGGCAAACGCCGCGCCGAGCAGGTCCGCGTCGCAAGTCTGGACTCGCTGCCTGGGCCTCTTCCTAACATCGTGAAGATCGATGTCGAGGGATCTGAGTTGGCGGTGCTTCGCGGCGCCACGCAAATTCTCGCCAAAGCACGTCCGATTGTGATCTGCGAAGTTTCTGGACAGTGGAAAAGCGTTACAAAACTACTCGCAGGGTACACGCTGTTCAGCGGTGAAGGCGGTACTCCAATCGCAACTGCAAGCTGGAATACCGTCGCGATCCCGCAAGAGAGAATTCAGCAGGTCACCGCTTGAACTTTAGCCCCGACGAATGCCACGCGCCAAGGGCTTCACGCGGTCGCGCAGATCTTCGGCGAACTCGGAGCCGCGGTCAATCGCTTCTTCGGCGAAGTCGCGCGCAGTTTCTTTCCAATCGTCAATGGTGTCGCGAGCCTGTTCGTATCCGCGGCGAAGGTCGCGGCGCATTTGCTTGCCCGCCTTGGGTGCGAACAGCATGCCGACAACCGCGCCCGCCCCGAGGCCAATCAGTAAGAATGTGATCGCTGTGCCAACTCTGCTGCCCTGATCGGGTTCGTATCTACCTTCACGCATAAGTGCACCTCGCAGTGAGTATTGTAAGCCTTGGATTCGCCACGGTGCAGTTAAGCTGTATCGGCGCATCGACACTTTGCGCCCTTTTTCAGGCAAGTTCCCAAAACGACATATCCCATATAAAATGTTGATTTCAGGCCTATAGCACTGATGCGTAGTCTCCTGCTGACTCGCTCCGCTCAGGCACGCCGCAAATCCTAGAAGGAGAGCATTTCCGCAAATGTCAATTCCAGCGACCCAGCTACGTCCGGGGATGATCATCAAGCACAACAACGACCTGCACTCGGTGTTCAGCGTGGAGCACCGCACGCCGGGCAACCTGCGCGCCTTCATTCAGGCCAAGCTGCGCAACCTGCGCACCGGCGCCATGTTCGAACACCGCTTCCGTTCGCCAGACCCCATTGACAAGATCAATGTCGACGAAGTTGAAATGGAGTTCCTCTACGCCGACGGCGACAATTACTACTTCATGGACACGACGAACTACGAGCAAACCCACCTGACGCGCGAGATCCTTGGCGATGCAGTGGATTATCTGACGCCAAATCTTCCCATTCGCGTCGAGTTCTTCGACGGCAAGGCGGTGGGTATTGAACTGCCGCAGACAGTTGAACTGACGATCATCGAAACCGAGCCGGGATTGAAGAGCGCGACGGCTTCGTCAGTCACCAAACCTGCGAAGACCGAAACTGGACTCGTGGTGCAGGTGCCGCCATTCATCAATGAAGGGGAAAAGATCAAGGTAGACACAGCGGAAGGTGTATACCTCTCGCGCGCGTAGTGAGCAGGTTTCAAGGTTTCAGAGTTGCAAGGTTTCGGTCGAAAGGTGAAGGCAAGAAATCGACGTGGGACTGGTATTGGTATCTCTCGCCACCATCGCTGGAGCATATGGACTGTGGTACGGGGCTTTCGCTGGGCAGTTTGCGGCTCGCCGTCCTTGGACGGGACGAGTTAAGTATCGTTACAAACCTAGCCTTTTCCAACGAATTATGGTTGTCACGGCGGGCCTGCTGATCACGATCTGCGGAATTGCGCAACTCGTAAGAATGTTAAAGCCGTATTGACTGGGAATCAAGGTGGAAACCGATGAGGGTGTGAATCTCTCGCGCTTAGTTTAGTGCCAAGGTTTCAGTGTTTCAAAGTTTCAAGATTTCAGTCGGAACTGCGATTCAGGGAAACTTTGAAACCTTCAAACCTTTGAAACGCATGTCCGACAGGGAAATCCAAGCACGAAAGTTCGTTGTACGCGGCCGCGTTCAAGGCGTCGGTTTTCGCTGGTTTGTCGAACGAGAGGCGCACCTGCTCAAGATCGCTGGATGGGTGCGCAACAATCACGACGGCAGCGTAGAAGTGTTGGCGATGGGAACACGCGATCAGCTTTCAGGATTGCGATCGCGTTTGCAGCAGGGGCCGCGGGCGGCGAGGGTCGATGATGTTCGGGAAGTCGAAGCAAAGCCGGTTGCAGGCTTGACTACATTTCGCATTGAAGGGGCATGGTGATGGCAAATACGTCGGTGAAAACAGAAGCTAACTGCGAACACCTGAAGCAGTTGATTCGCGAAGTCCCGGATTTTCCGAAGAAAGGCATTCTGTTTTACGACATCACTACGCTGCTGAAAGATAAGGTTGGCTTCGCCACGCTGGTCGATTCGCTTTCTGAGCACTACATGGGCAAAGGCATCGATCTCGTGCTCGGGATGGAAGCGCGCGGATTCATTTTTGGGCCAGCGGTAGCCTATCGACTGAACGCCGGATTTGTGCCAGTGCGGAAGCCAGGCAAGCTTCCCGCTGCGACGAAGAAGTATGACTACGCGCTCGAGTACGGAACCAACACCCTCGAGATCCACGAAGACGCGATCGTGAAGGGCCAGCGCGTGATCATTGTCGATGATCTCCTCGCAACTGGGGGCACGGCCGAAGCAACCGCGAGATTAGCCGAGTCACTCGGCGCAAAAATCGAGGGCCTCGGATTCGTCGTGGAACTCGATTTCCTGAATCCGCGGACCAAGCTTCAGGGATACGACGTGTTCTCGCTGCTGCACTACGACAAATAGTTTTTCTTTGCGATCTTTGCGTACTTTGCGGTTCGCCGCCGAACTCATAACCGCAAAGACCGCAAAGGAGGCAAAGAAAACTCCCTAGAACGCCCAATCGTAAGTACGCCAGCTTCTCTGGCCTGAGCTGCTGCTGAATTTCTGCAGTTTTCCTCGCCTACTTACGCGCAACCTGCCCTGTCCAGCTTGCCATCGAACTCCCGGAACGAAGAAACCAGGAGGGAGAACTCTATGAAGACACTAGGACTTTGCTTGCTTCTCGCCTGTTTTATGTCGGTTTGGGCGATGGCAGACGACAACGACAAAGGGAAGAGCGACACTCGCACGGTGACCGGGTGCTTGCAGCAAACCTCGCACAACAATCAATTCCTGCTCAAAGCCAATGACGGCAGCAGCTGGACGGTGAGCAGTGACACTGCTTCGCTGGCCGAGCACGTGGGCCACACCGTCACGGTGACCGGCGTAGTTACCAACTCCAAGATGCACAACATGAAAGAAGACACCAAGGACATGGCGCACGACACCGGCGTGAAAAAGTCGAACAATGAACACGGACGCCTGAAAGCGACCGACGTTCAGATGGTCAGCAGTTCCTGCTCGCAATAGCGATCGCGCCAGGTCTTCCAGAAATTTGAAGGCCTGGCAATTCCTTCTCTTCACCATTCCGTTGTTCCTGCCCCTGTGGGCGTACACTGTCGCCGAGCATGCGGCGGCCTTCTGCCATTCTCGGGACATTCGTCTTCCTGTTTGTTGCGCCAGGATTCGTTGCGGGAGTAGTTCCGCGGTGGCTCACCCACTGGAAATTTCAACCGGCGCTGCTGAACATTGTCCTGCTGCGATGGCTGGGAGTAGCGCTGTTACTGATCGGTGCCGCAATCGTGCTGGACTCGTTCGCGCGGTTTGCGTTGCAAGGGTTGGGCACACCTGCGCCGGTGCTCCCGACCAGGCACCTAGTAATCACCGGTCTGTATCGGTACGTGCGCAATCCGATGTACGTGGGCGTGGCGGCCGCAATTTTCGGGCAGGCACTGCTTTTTGAAAGCAGAGATCTGCTGATCTATGGTCTGCTCGTCTGGCTGGCGTTCCACCTGTTCGTTCATTTCTACGAAGAACCTACGCTACGCGGGACTTTTGGCGAGGAATACGACGCTTTCTGCCGCGAAGTTCCGCGCTGGATACCGCGCTTGCGGCGGGCGCCTTCCTCCTTGTCAGCGAAGCACGGCTGAATCACGCAATGTTCAGAACTATTTTTCCAAAGTTCTTGCCTTCAGCCAACAGTCCGCAGGCTTCGGCGACATCGCGCATCGACAGTATGTGGCCGATGACCGGATGCAAGTGGCCTTGCGAAATCCACGTCGAAAGCTGCTCCCAGGCCTGCTTCATGACCTCGCGATTCGCCGAGAGATATGTCAGCCAGAGTCCATGTACACTGGCGCCCTTGGCGTAGAGAATGCCAGGATCGAGTTGCGCGCGCTGGCCGGTGGCGTTGCCGTAGACGATCACACGGCCAAAATCGCGCAGGCAGCGGACGCTTTTGGCAGTATGCTCGCCGCCCAGCATCTCGAAGACGACATCCACGCCTTCGCCGTGGGTCAGATCACGAATGGCCTCTTCGTAGTCCTGGCGTTTGTAGTTGATCGGATGCTGGAGGCCGAAAGCCTTGACGCGCTCCAGCTTTTCGTCAGACGAAGACGTGCCATACATATCGAGGCCCAGCAGTTTGCCAATCTGCACTACGGCGGTGCCAACCCCTCCTGCAACAGCATGGATGAGCACGCGCGGCACGACCGTTCGCTCCGCCCGTTCGTGAGTTAATCCCGCTTTCCAATACGCTAAGTAGGCCGTAAAGAAATTCACGGGGAACGCTGCGCCTTGTTGCGATGTCCACGCTTTTGGGAGCGGCCAGAGCAGAGCTGATTTCGCTGCGGCCACTTCAGCGAAGGCTCCCCACTGCGTGTAGCCCATAAGCATTTCACCGTTGCTCACGCGAGCCCCGCAGAATTCACGCCCCGCAACAACCGGCGGCTGGGGCAAGCCGGGATAGCGCCCCGAGGTGCTCATGGTATCGGCGAAATTGAGGCCGCCGCAGTGGACCCGGATCAGTTCCTCTCCCCGGCCAATGTTGGGATCAGGCATGTCGCGGATTTCGAGGACTTCGGGTCCTCCGTAGCGGCTGATAACCACGGCTTTCATGTCACGAGTCTAACGAATCTTTGCTGAAGAGGCTGCGGCGTATGTTGGCGCTTTCGTCCGCGCATGGGTCCGCGGCCTGCCCAGGAACATGGCTTGCGATAGAGGTATATACTCTTGACGTACGAACGCCCCTCGAGCAGTGCCGAGGGGACGGGGCTCTTAATTCTTATACCGCCCCGGATAGATAGCCGGTCGTCAGCACGGGAGATTTCATAAAGGCCGGCAGGGATGGCCGAACGCGATTGGCCTTCCCCGGGAGGTACTGCTGTGGACTTGGTTCTCATACGTGTCTTTTTCGTACTTTTTGTAACTTACACTTGCTATCGCGTTGATCCTTTTGGAGCTAACCCCAGGTTTAATGCCATTCTCGGCGCAATGCTCGGTGCAGCGATTGTGCTTTTTGAATGGCGGCTCCGCCGCATCAGCCTGAAGCGGCTGATTGGTGCAGCGATTGGGAGCATCCTCGGGATCATCGGTGCCTACCTCTTTGCGCTCGTAATCCACGAAAGCTTCACTCCGGGCTCTCTCCGCAGCTTTCTCGAAATGATGGTGATGCTGCTGATGGCCTATGTAGGCCTGGTGGTGGGTGCCAACAAGGGCGACCTGCTGAACCTGGCTGCGTTGGGTGGAGTGTTTGGCGGCGAGAAGCAAACCAAGAAGGCGTACAAGATTTTGGATACGAGCGTTATCATCGACGGCCGTATTGCTGACATCGCCGAAACTGGGTTCCTCGACGGCACCGTAGTCGCGCCGCAGTTTGTATTGCGCGAGTTGCAGTTGGTGGCCGACTCTGCCGACCCCTTGAAGCGCAACCGTGGGCGGCGCGGCCTGGACATTCTCCAGCGCTTGCAAAAAGTGGCGTCGCTACAAATCCAGATTGTTGAAGATGATTTTCCTACGGTGCGAGAGGTCGATCTCAAGCTGATCGAACTTGCAAAGCTGTACGAGGGAAAAATTATCACCAATGATTTCAATCTGAACAAGGTGGCGCAACTGCAGGGCGTGGATGTCCTCAACATCAATGAACTGGCAAACTCACTCAAGCCCATCGTGCTACCCGGCGAGATCATGCGCGTGTTCATCCTGAAAGAAGGCAAGGAGTACAACCAGGGCGTCGCCTATCTCGACGACGGCACCATGGTCGTGGTGGACAATGCGCGCAAGATGATTGGCAAGACGATCGACATTTCTGTGACGTCGGTCTTGCAGACCACTGCCGGCAAAATGATTTTCGGCAAATGGGACGAGCGATCGGGGCCGAGGAACGAACCCAGGCCGATGCAGACGGTGCAAACACCGCTTGCGGAACCCAAAAAAGCCATTGCTACCGCTGAACACCCGGTCGAGTAGGGGCTCTAGAAGATCGCTGCTGAAGCTGAGTTGACCAGAATTGCGTCGCCTTGGCGCGTTCCGATCACATTGGCACGTTCTCCCGCTAACTTGCTCAGGGCTGCTTCACCGCCGACCAAAGTGTAGCGGCGGTCGCCGTCTACGAGCACATAACTTGCACCATGCCGGAAGCATGCCCGCGCACATTCGGATGAGCTCTGGTGTGAGTTCCGCATGTGTCGAGCGCCGCAATGCGAGTCGGTGATCATACCGCTAAAAGCTGTGCCGGTGGGTTGCGGTGATGGAGTAGCCGGGGTGACATTGCGAGCATCGTCTCCTGAGGCAGCGTCAGCTCTGTGATCGGCCAGGGCGACCGAGGCGCCGGCCACTATGGTTGCAAACGCCAGCGAGGCAGCCAGCACTAACCCAGTGCAAAAGCCCACCAGGGAAAGCCACGAACGGTGTTTCCTCACGAGTACCTCCGGCGATTTGCGAGACAAATGTTTGTTGCTCCCGTGTGAGGCGTGGTTGCACTCGATCGCGGGCGGAAAAGACCGTAGTCGTATATACTGATCGCCCGCATGAAGGTAATTGTCATTATTCCGGCCGCCGGCCTGGGTACGCGCATGGCTTCGGCTCCGGCGTCGAAGCGTACGAAACCCGCTGCTACCAAGCAGTTTGCAGAACTCGACGGAGTTCCGGTCCTGGCACGTACGTTGGCCAGTTTTGCCGGCAGCCCGGATGTGACTGAAATTTATGGCGCACTGAGAGCGTCGGAAATTGCGCCGTTCCGGAATCGTCTGCAGAAGGATTTCCCTGAGATATGGGCGAAAAAGCCTGTACTAGTCGAAGGTGGAGAGCATCGGCAGGAGTCAGTGACCAATGCGTTGGCGCAAATTTCCGCCGCACCGGATGATGTCGTGCTGGTTCACGACGCGGTTAGGCCATTTGTCACGCAGTCGATGATTCGTGACGTAATTGAGGCAGTGAAACACTACGGCGCCGCAATCGTCGGCATTCCCGCAGTTGATACTGTAAAGCAGGTGGAACGGACCGCCGAAGGTGCCGTCATCAAAGCGACTATCCCGCGTCAGCAGATTGTACTGGCGCAAACGCCGCAAGGCTTTCGCTACGACGTGATCAAAAAGGCCTTCGATGAGGCTGCAGCGGACGGTTTCACTGGAACTGACGAGGCATCACTGGTCGAGCGCTCAGGCCACCAGGTCGCAGTCGTGATGGGCACCCCGCGCAACATGAAGATCACCACTCCGGCCGATTTCGAACTGGCCGGATTCTACTTAAAGCACTCTTGAGCCTAGCGCAAATTACTGCTGCAGCAGAATAGTTCCCGACGAGACTAGGGACTGATCTGTCTGCAAGACGTATGCTTGTGAGGGCGATACCGCGTACATTACGAGGCCGAGGCCCCCGCCGCTGGTGCTCATCGTGCCCACGATGCGGCCGTTTGATCCTACCGTATAGGTTCCCGATAGGAACGTATTGTTCGCGCCAAGAACCGATGCATTTGCAACCTCGCTCAATTTCAGATTGCCCTTTCCGTCAAATTGCATCGCGCCGACACGGGACAGCAACTGTTGAATGCCGTCGATCGCTCCGGTGTCCAGGCCATCCATCGCGAAAGAGTACTGTTGCGTGAAGGTGGACAAAGCAAAGTTCGAAGCGGTCTGAAGATCCGCAGTGCCGTCTTCGACCGCGTTGGTTGCGGCGTTCACGAAAAAAGCTCGCGAAGGGCTCACCATCCAAAAGACTTGATCGGCTGTCGAGGCACAAGTGCCACCGGACGAACTGGTCACTAACACTCGCCCATTTGCAGCCGCCGTATAGCAGGAAGAGATGGCAACGCTAGACGAAACGTTTCCGTCCTGATTGATGTCCTCCGTCCCGGACATCGCACCCGAAGACGCGCTAAACTGGCCAACCGTTGCGATTCCGGCAAAAAAGTTACCATCGTCGCCACGACTGCCAAACGCATAGCTGCCGGAAAGTCCGTTGGCGACTGCGCCACTCTGCAACTCGGCGCTGCCAGAACCCACCGCGCTGACGTTTGTCACCAGTATGTAGAACTTCGAACTATTAACGACGTAATACACGAAGTTGGTGGTGAAATTGGCGCCGCCATTCAACAGCGCACCCGTGCCGCGCCCAACGCCGGAAGGAGCATTCAGCGTGGAACTCACATTGGGCGAAGTGAAAGTTCCTGCGAGGTTCTGATCCATGCTGCCGCTGCCGGCACCATTGGAAAAGGCGAGAACACCCGCTTCACCGGCAGGAGCCTGGCTTTCCGCGCTTTGTTCTTGGTGAATTCGA
>Ga0157370_10006067_pt1 | contig 13410 bp, 8 predicted proteins | sample C35metaG_FD_113463 | JGI IMG/M metagenome (GOLD analysis project Ga0157370, IMG submission 113463) | Corn rhizosphere microbial communities from Kellogg Biological Station, Michigan, USA - C3-5 metaG | ecosystem: Host-associated > Plants > Roots > Rhizosphere > Soil | place: USA: Michigan...
CCTTATCCGATCATCATCGAAGAAAAAGAAGTGGATAGCAAAACGATTTTGTCAGTCGATCTGGCGAGAAGTGGTGGTGTAGCTATAATATTCTCACAATTATAGATTTTTATTATTTTCTCAGAAGGTTACCTTTAAGTGACCTTCTTTTTTAAATTATTTTTTAAAAAAAAATCTCAGAAACCCCTATTCTATAGTGGTTTGTTTTATATTTTTCTGCTGTATGAATTTATATATTGATAGTAATCGATGACTTTTATCTTTACAAGAATTCTTTTTTTTAAGTGATTTTAGTTAAATTAACAATAATGAGTAGAGTGGAATGGAATCAGGATTTTTATTAAAAATGCATACTCAACTGCAATAAGGAAAATTTAAAGTTTAATTATTTCTAAAAATAGTGATGTTGTAAAATTTTTTGAAATGCTAGTTTATTCAAATCCTCTACAAAAGTGTTTGAAAACTTGACATCTGAGGTCCGTGGCTTCGTGCATTTAGTTCGAATTTTAATTACATGATAAAAGAAATAATAAATTCAGTTAGAATATGCGTCTAATAGACAATTGATGACCGTTGAAGCAACGCACAAAAACATAATTATTCTGCTTTTTAAATTACAATTATTGAGAATAAGTCCTCAATTAAAATTGTTATGGAGAAAGATTAGTTATTCACAGCCAAAAATCGATCAATAAATACCGTCTATAGAATTAAAAAAGATTCCACCTGAAAAGGCCTTAACCTTATTGAAAAAGGAAGGTTATCAAATTGACAACGAGCAGGGAAACACGAGGCATTGATCAGTGAAAGGTTGTTTGATCATGGACAAAAGAAGGAAAGTTGAGGGTCCTGGAGGGAGAGTACTAGGTAATGAACGTTTTCCGCTACACGATCTTTTAACCTGTCCAAAGTGTGGCAAAAATCTTATAGCAAGCGGTGGTAAAGGTAAAGCTAAAACTTCCTACTATTATCATTGCTATTACCGGTGCGGATTCAGATTTGATTCTGAGAATTTGAATGAACTATTTGAGCCGGAAATTTCAAAATTGGAATATAACCCGATCATCAAAGATCTTATGAAAGAGATCCTTTTGAATAATTATAAACAGTTCACTTTCGATATCGAAGCGAAAAGAAAGTCAATAGCAAAAGATATCAATTTACTCAATGAAAAAATTGCTAATGCGAGAGATAAATATCTTGCGGACAAATTAGATGAAGATGATTATAAAGACTTCAAAATGCTCACGAGATCACAAACTGAACAACTGGAGCAGGAGCTTCAACACATTGTTTCAGAAAGCAAAAAACTTGACATCAGGACAAAAATAGAAAACACGCTTGATTCAATGGAAAATCTCGCAAACCTATACCAGCAAGGCGATCTGATGGCAAAAAAAACGATAGGGTGTTTGATATTTCCCCAAAAAGTCGAATTTGACGGAAAAAGTTTTCAAACACCTAAAATGAATATTGTTGCCCAATGTATCTATCAGTATAACAATGGTTTAGGAAATAAAAAAAAACCGACATAAGAGAGTAAAAACTTCAAATGTCGGTCTTGTGACCTTAACGAGCGTATCTTCAAACACTTTTATAGATGATTTGGTTCGATTAAGTCAAATTAAAAGCGAATTATATTCCCCTCTTTTATTCAACAAATTATTTTAACTTAAGTTTAATGCAATTTAATTTACAAAACTTTTAGAAATCATTATTGGAATTGTAAGTCTTTAATTGGCTATTTCGGCCTTGTATCCATAACCGAAGAATTATCGATATTTTCTAAATATCATTAATATTAGTGGATACAAAATTAAATATATCTTCGTAGAGGCTCGAGTTGTTTTTCCGTTAATTCATAAATTGTATCTTTAACTATTATTTCTTCTTCGGAGACATCAGCGATGTAGTGATCTAAAACATCTATATCTTCAAAGGTAAGACCATATCTCAATAAAAGAATATATCTTTCATTGTCCGTTCCATATTTTATGTACTTAGCAAGTTTTACTGCTCTTGGGTCTTCATATTGATCATAATATTTGATAAATGCGGCATAAAATACATCTGATAATTTGAAGCCTATCAATTTATCAATGTAGTCATAAGTATCACTGATGATAAAGTCATAATCAACATCCTTTGCTAAAATATTCCTGCCATCAATGCTCAATGCGTTATAAGCCTGAAGATTTTTATTAGGAAATTCTGTAGGACATTCAGTGTACCATTTAGCTTGAAGTCGATTTAAAACTAAATGATTATGTTTATGGAGCCGCCTTAAGTTTGATAAACTAGTGTGACTATACCTGTACCAACAAATATTTTTAAATGTTTTACCGTGAACCTTCCAAATAATAATTTTTATTGCAGTATTGAAAACATTTTGCTCTCCATGACTTAGTTCACGACCTAAATAACCAGAATATATTTGTTCAAATTTATCATATAAAGAGTGTTTTTCATTAATATCCTCATTTAATGTTTCTAATGATATAATGTCATCACCTTCAAAAATTGAATCTAATAGTTGTCCAATAATGGAGAATATTTCTTGTGAACTCAGTTTCCTAACCTGATTTTCTGTTAAATTTAGTTCATCATCAAAAGTTTCATTTAGAATTGCATCTTTGAAATCATTGTAATCATCATCTTTTTCAGGCTCTTCAACATCAAGTAAAGAAATGGTTTCTAATTCTTCATCTTGAACCATTATATTTCTAAAGTTCGGAATGTTCTTAACGACCACAAAACCATAGTCGAATTTATAATCTATCGTTGAACGGCCGGCTCTACCAATTAAGTTTTTTACGGAAAGGGGTTTTGAGCCTTCTAATTTATTCAGATAAACAATATCAAATGGCATGTTTACGCCTTGTTCCAAGGTCGACGTTGCAAAGCAAATTTTGCACAATCCCGCATTTGTGTACTTTTCAAGAATGCTTCTGATTTTTAAAGGGAGAGAACCGTGATGAATTACAATTCCCCGTTTTAGGTAGCTGATAAGTTTCGAATAGTAATCCTTACTCCTGTCTACGGAACCTCCTGTATATTCAGTAAGATCTTGTATGTAATCATGAACAATTTCGTCGCTGTATTCTTTACATAACTTTATGTAATCTTGAAATTCTGTAAATACTTTGTTATTTTTTATTGATGCTTTGGATACATAAAAAAGTACGGATCCCGACGCAATAAGTATAGCTTCAATAGGATCAAAAGGTGAGAGAACTTTAAAATTTCCCATAACGGACTTATCTATTCCAAAATGATGGAAGCTACCGGATGATCTTTCATGATAAAAAAAAATTTGACCAACGTTTTTTTGAACAAATTGACTGAAATTTCCAGTATTAAATTCGATATTGTTTTTTACAAATTGAGCTTCAGGATTTCTAACAAAAGGGTGTGCAAATACAAAAGTAGAATTCATAAAATTTTTATAACAACGTCTTACCATACCGTCAAATAATAATCCTCGAGTTGATTCTTCATTGGACAATTGGGCTTCGTCGAATAGAAACAGATCGATATTGAATTGCAATTTAAGTTTAAATAATTCTCTGCATCTCTCAGGTGTTACAATGAAAATATTTCGTGTAGCTTTTTTTGTATTGATCTTGTCAATAAAAGTTAGAATATTTATTGACTTATCTTGGAGGGCGTAATCTAATTTGATTAGGTATTCATTAATTAGTGCTCGGGAGGGTACAATAATTACAACATCACCGCGTGATTTTTTAATCTGATTTAAAAAAACAAATGATTTTCCAGTACTTGTTGGGGCTGAAAAGCTAAAGCACCTCTTATTTTGGATACTATACAGAATTTTTGCCTGGACAGGGGTGTAGTAGTGGTCATATTCCTTTTTAATATGCCTGCGATATTGACCAAAAATCACTTCCTCAAGTGAAGTGGTCTGTAAATTATGCTTGTAAAATATACCGATGAAATATAATATTTTGCTAAGATGCTCAGTAAATTCGTCAGGATGATAGATTCTTAGTAGGGTCAGTATTTCAAGATCTGATGTTTTGTTCGGTCCAGTTCTATATATATTGTCCAGGACATAGGCGAATATATCTTGAATATTATCATTTTCCTGTATTCTACGTATAAAATTATGACTCATACGTTAACGGCAACTAGGATGATCTCTTTCGAAGAATAAAGGGATGTATAAGCTTTGTTTTTTTTTATATTTTCGATTAACATATCTGTTGTTATATTTTTAGAAGAAAACGCTGCAATAAATCCGATCTCATTCTTATGGCAATTTTCAAGTGATTCGTCACAAAAAAAGTTTTGAATATCTACAATGTCTGTGATGTGCTGCTTATCTTTATAGAATTGGAAAATCTGGTTTAATGCACTTCCGTACGCATTTTGACTGGCAATATATTTAGCTTCACCGAAAAGAATATTTTTATTCAAATTCAGGGAATAAAAATCGAAGCCATGATTCCCAATAACTTTTTTCTTAAATAACTCAGCGAGAGGGATGTCTAAATATGCATAACTTTCAATAATTGATTGGCGTGCAAGTTCTGAAACAATATATTCCCCGGAACTAGTTGTTACAGCATCATCATCTTTCTTAATAATTTTTGTAGCTATATATGCTACTGTGGGTTTTGCGCGTTCCTCATAACTGGATTTAAGAAACTCTTGATCAAATGTGGATATCCAGCTTAGGTTCATCAATGAATCAAGTATATGTTTAAGGGTAAGTTTGAGATCAGTCGGATTAATCCTTAAAAATTTTATGTGCGATTCGATGTTTTGGCAATCTACAATCGTATATCCCTTCATAATTTATTAGTTTGATTAAATATAATAATTATTTTGGTACGAGAATTCTATAATGTATTTATTGATTTCCAAATCGTAAGCAGGGGGGCATAAGGACTCTGTATAGCTCAAACGACATAACTCCAGAAATGATATAGCAATTAATACACTTATAAATTAACTTTATAAATTTCAGGATTTTCTTTTTTTCTTATTACTAAAGTTGCTACGGTCCATTTATCTGTTCCAGAAATATGAGGAAGAATGGTATTCGGATCCCTTTCTCCAAAAACATAATATCCTTTTTCTTCTAATTCATCAAGAAGCTTTTGTAAATCATAGCCTATTTGAACTTTATCATAAGCTTCAACCATTCCACATATATCTCCAAAATCAATAAAAGCTTGTATAATACCTCCAATATATTCTGCTTCGGCTCTGTCTTTTAATTCATCATAGTCAGTATTGTATCCATGCGCCTCGTTAATAATATTCAATAATTCCTTTCCTGATGTTATCCGCATCAAAAATTTAGGTTTTTCTGCTTTATCATCCTGCATAGCATTTGCTATTACTGTTCTCACCCAATTTTCATGATTGACTTTCATATACCTCAGAATTTCTTCAGAGTAAGTGTCCATCAGTTCATCAATCTCTTTATGATGATTTCTGCATAAAAGCAATAAATTTTCATAGTTGTCATATTCCTCAAGATTTGGTAAATGTCTTGGACCATTTTTCTTTGAGCTTATTATGTGACATTCTTCACCAACATTGAATTCCTCTGAATCATCTTTACCTGTTATTAATTCAGTTTTACAGATAGCACACCTGTTCCCTGATTTTGCCCATAGAAATTTTCTAGTTTTATCTGAAATAGCCATTCTTATTGTTTTTACATAATCTCTAAAGTTAAAGGCTTTTAAGGATATATTTTACTTTCTTCTCATTTTTCCTTTGGTTTTAGATATTTATATTTCTCATTATTTCAATACCAATCTTTTACTTCGTTAAAGAATTTATCTCCGTCCTGATTAATGTCGAAGCTTTAAGTTTTATCAGTTAATATCTTTTACCGATACCAATTAATGTCGATTAAAGATAATTGAATAAATTTTTTAAAACTTTTTACCGCTTTCTCAAATTCATCTTTAGTTCGATACTTTTCAATCATATACAAGATATGACCAGATGTATAATACAGCAGAAAACTATATTCTCCCCGCCACGTTTTTCCAATCACAGCATTATACAATATTTCTTTAAAATTAACAGTTACCTCTTCTTTTTCGTACATTTCAAATAGCTCTGTAAAAACCAAACTGGATGATTCACTATCTGCAAATTTAGCTGCATCTATGGAGCTAATTTTTCTTTCTTTAATTAAATCAAAATCACTAGGGTAAATGTAGCCTTTGTTTAGTCTTTCCTCACTTGTTTCTTTGTATCTATCTTTTTCTTTATCTACATATACCTGAAACAAGATTTTAGAATTTTTTAGTTCTTTAATAATCTCATCTGATTTTTCTACTCTTATTTTGGTTTTAATAATACTAAATTCCAGTTCAATATCTTTTAATCTAGTAGAAAGCAAGCCATTTCTTATTTCATCAATTTCAAACGATCCGCTTCTATTAACTTTTATTAACTGATTGATAGCGAGTTTATACAGTTTATCTGAGAAAGAATTAATGTATTTAGTGGGAAGGAGAAACCATTGTAATGAAAGATGATTTAGATTAAGCTTTTCAATGCTAGGCATTATTTCAAGGGGTTCAAACAATTCTATAAATTCCCCTAATAAATTCCGGTATCCCTTCTCAGAAATATTTTGGATTTTTGTAATCGTAAATATGCATTCCTCCAGTGTCAAAAAATTATGTTTATGAAGTGTCTGCAATGCTTTTGGTAAACCATATAATGTATAATCTTTTCTGTTATAATATTTGGTCCAGAACAACGATACACTTGACAGATCTATTTTCTGTTTTCGATGTAAGGCTAATCTAATATATTCGTGGATTTTATTACCTAAATTGAAACTTCCTGTCTCTTTATTTTTTAATATGAGTTTTTCCAATGATAGATAATTATATTCATTTTTTTCAATATTGCTCACCTCATGACCAGCAGCAATTAAATTCTTTTTTACATCATTTAAATACCAGTCGGCATAATAATAGGAATCAGGATATTTATCTAAAAATTGAGCCAACTTTATGGCACCTTTTGATTCAAAACCATCCAGAAAAATATCGAGTGAGTTACTTAATTCTTCAAGCCCCTTATACCTTTTTTGATGGAGGAATAGATTTTCTATGATCCATTTCAAATAATCACCAAAATAACGTCTGTCTTTCAGAGCTTTAATGATTTTTGTTTTTGTAATGGCTTTTTTATTCCTGCTAAAAAAATATTCTTCTTTATTAACATCTCCTTCCAATCTTATATGAAAATGGTCGGTGGAGTAATTATCATTAGATACCTTATTGTATAGCAAAATTGGATTATTGCTTCTTACATAAAACAACATTCCAAACAAGTATCCTGAACTTGTGATATCCTCCTCTGTATATCCGTTAAATAATAGTGATTGTGTATAAGTGCAGAGAAAGCCGTCTGGTGTTGAAATGTGATCTCTGTAAATTAGATTTATAATAAGTGAGAGGTCATAATAATGTGAAATTTCAAAATCATCAAACTTATAGTTAGACATTAAATCTCTTAAATCAAAATAAAAAGTACGAATGGCTTCAATATCTATACTGCCCTTTATTACTTCTTCAAAAATGGCTATGTTACAGAATTTCCTAGCTATTTCTTTTGTTTGTTGATGAGTGAGTTTAAATAGAGAAAACCTTGAAAGAAATCTTCTGTCTAAACTCATTATTGAATCAAATACCAAGTCGGAAGCCTTGTCATTTAGAATTTTATAACTGGTCGACTTTTTACGAAGATAGGTGTTGAAACTGTCGTGAAATAAAGCGATTCTGTTCAACTTGATGTCAAATAGATAAGGATGTTCATCTATGAACTCCTCGACGTAATATTTAGCTTCTCCCAAAAATTGATCTAATTCTGAAAACATTATGTATGAGTTTGTACATAAAAATATCGAAAGAGAATATTTCCCTTTTTCATTTTTTATAATGCCTTCATAAAAACTGTCAATATCTTGAAGTTGACCGGTTTCCGGAAGCTTCTTATTAAGTTTATAAAATTCTGAAACATATTTTACAAGAATGGGATAACCCTGGGTCATGTAAAAAACTTCTTTCTGAATATTGTAATCTGTAATAAGAAACAATTCCTCCAAAACAAATTCAGTTTGCTTTTTATTCCAGTTTTCCAAAATATGTTTTTGCCAATCTAACTTAACGACCAATGGTCTTGATAGTATGATAACTTTACAGTACTCTTTTAGTTCATCTATGAATGTTATAAACCGAGAAAGCTCACTGCTATTATAATTTTCAATATGATCTAAACCATCAAGGATGAAAGTTAATTTTCTCCTTTTAATCTCTTTGAATAGATCAGTAATCTCTCTGTATTTTAGATCGTGAAACAGTTTTACATTTAAATCTTGTAGAAAATTTTGAAATTTTAATCTCTCCAGATAATCGGATTCCTGATTTCCTACCCAAAATCGGTATAATATATTTTGAGGATATTCTTCAACAAGTGAATTTACAAAATGACTTTTCCCAACTCCGGGTTTACCTTCGATCAATAATAATTTTTCAAATTCAACAAGCGTATGATTAATTTTTACCGATTCTTGCTGTAGGTCCGTAGTATAAGTTTTTAAGCTTGGAAGGTCAGACCTTTCAATCAGCCATTTCCTTTTATCAAGTGTTTCACTTAAATAATTTTCAATCTCATATTTCCTATTTAAGTTTCCACTATATAAATCATCAATAAAGAGATCTGCATCAGTCCGGCTCATTGATATGAGATACAAATTGCCATTTTTCAAACAATCAAAATCTAACATTTTTGCATTGGGAACAATATCGATATGCTTAAAAAAAACAATGTTTTTACTCTTTGACAGTTTATGAGCTTTACCTTTAATTATTAAATTTTCATCTTCAACAACAAGTTGATCTAATGTTATATTTTCAAAATCTTTAATCTGAAAACTATATTCTTCATTATTGATAGAAACTAATAAATCATCGAAGTTATTATCAACTTTTGCTTCGATCTCAATTTTTGAAATTTTCCGCTCTACATCCATTATGGACAATAACAACTGAGTTATATGTTTCTGATAGGTGTATCCGCTGTAAGCATTTCTCATTGAATAATTTTAATAGTTCTATAATTCTGAATTGTATATTTTATTGTAAAAAGTAAAATTAGCATTTTCGAACTCAATTTTTACTGTATCACCTATGATTTATGCAAAGTAATTGATTACTTTTATGAAAGAATCACATCCGTTCATTAGTGGCCAGTAGAGATTTAACCATCGAATAAAAGCTATTGATGAAGGCCAAAAGAGCTCTGTACCAAGTATCTAGCAGCATGATTCTATTTGCGTATTCACAGCATCCTTGACAGCATTATTTTAAAATAACAACAGATTGTCATAACAATGAAAACAGTACCCCGCCAAGAAATTGAAGACCTAATTAAGGAAATTGAAATTGATAAAAAATCACCTAATAAGCTTTCAAAAAGATTAAGTTCACCGCACCAGATCACATCGAATACCAAAGAGTGGTTTGAGTCTGCGGAAAATTACTGGGAAAGAGGATCCAAAAAAAAGCTTATCCTGCCGGTCTCTGTAGAAAAAAAATATCTTTCCCGTGCTTTGTTGATTGTTGACTTTCTGGTAAAACTTTTAGAATATAGAGGGCATAGCTTTGATCTTAATGGCAGGAATGAAAACATTGTTAGAATATCTGGTAGAGATCTTCATGTCAGCATCCGCAATGTGGGAAAGTACGTCAACAATGATCAAAGTAAGTTTGCGACCAGAAACTTTGTTTTAACAGATGTAATGTGCATACAGATGTACGAAGATACGTGGAATAGAAAAGAATGGAAGGATACGCCGTATTCTCCAATTGAGGAAAAACTGATTCGGGTGGTAGCCTATTTTGAACTATTTGCAAAGTATTCAGTAGAATATCATAAAGAACTCGAAGAGCACTGGCGAAAACAGGATTTGGTTAGGCAGGCAGAACAGGAAATGAAAGAACAATTAGAAAAAGAAAAAAAATCCATGGAGCAATTAATTGTTGATGCCGAGAATTTTGATAGAGCGCAAAAAGTCCTGAATTATTTGAAGAAAAGAAAAAAGTTTCTGCAAGAACACAATTTGTTTACTGCAGATGATGTAGCCTATTTTGATTGGGGCTTAAAGCAATATTTGTTATTGAATCCTTTGTACAATAATAATAAAGAATAACTCTTTTTTTATTTGTAATCGTCTTAAAAACTATACGAATGACAAATACAACTTGATGCAGAATTATTAATAATCCTTATTTCCATATAGATATAACAGAAAGAAATTGTCTTTTTAAATTTTGCAGCTTCATTCATTAAACAGAGAGTACCTTTCTAAAACCTCTATGTAATTTTCTAACCTGGTTATTAATTCATCATATGTTAGAAATACTATATTTTTGTTTGCCAGCATTAAAAGTCTAAAATCATCCTTTTCTTTCTGACTAACAAGCTTCTTATATTGACACGCTAAGATTGTACCTTTTGGTCTTACAATTTTTAGATCAATGCTGTAATTATCCTTTATAAAACTTCTTATTGAATCAGCATTTTTTGATATATTCTCAATATAATTCTCGACCTGAATTATTGCCTTGGAAATTTCTGTATCCTAATAAAAATTACCTCTGCTAGAATCTTCTTTAAGAAGTATAGTTTGAGGTTTTTTAATTTCTAATATATCTAAAAAACCGTCGAACGTTACCAATGAATAATCGGGAAATTTTGTATTTCCTACAGCAATGTTCATTTTCTCAATAGCCTGCAAATAACCTTGTTGAATTATTAAAATATTCTTGTGAATGTAAGATTGCCACCAAGATTCGCTTCTTGAGTTGGATAATTCCTGTGTCATTTCGTTTGCAATTTCTTTAAGAGTTTTGATTTGAGCCGTAGCTTTTAAAATATTCACTGTACCTAAAGATTCTCTTGAAATATATTCAGGAATAAACTTGTTTAATTCATCTTTGTCTTCCGAACTTAGCTTATCAATAATGGTATCTTTTAGTATGTTTGCTATCTGACCAGATTTGTAGTTGCTAGATACTTTAAAAGAAAATTGTCCAGGATAAATTAGTGAAAATGTATGTTGGAGAATATCAAGTTTGATATCGCGATTTCGATCAATAAATTGATTCTGCATTCTTTGCAATGTCTTAAGCGAGGTTCTTACTCTATATATTCCATAAGTTTTAACAATATCATCCGTTGTTGGAGTTATAATCCAATGGAATTTTCCAAATGTCTTAGTTAGCAACTCAAGAATATTTTTTCCAAACCCTATTGATCCGTCTGGCTTTAAGGATCTTGGTCTGGTGCCTTCCCAATATATCTTGGTGCCTTTCAGAAGATTTCCGTAGCCCTTGTTTGTGACTTCTTCAAAATTTTTCAAATAATCAGTTTTGTTTTTCATTAAAATCTTATTTAAAATTTTCAGATAAAATTACTCATTGATAGCCCTACGAACATCGAAGGAAAGTAGCTGAGAATTAACTCATATTCAATACAAATCCTCACCCTTCTTTGTTATTTTTTTATTTTGTCCAATGTAACTTGTTTATATCATTCAAAGTTAAAAATTCCGAATCAGAGGCATTTTTCTTTTCATTATAAGAGTTTGTCCTTTGAGTAGAGGTAAATAGAATACATCCTTTAATAGCTCTTGTGATTCCGACATAATGTAGATTAAGATCTTGAACATAGCTCTCGTGATAAGCACTAGTAAAATTATTTGGTATTGCTAGAACTTTTTTAGGCAAAATCCAGTCATATAAATCTAAATGTATTACCACTTCAAATTCTAAACCTTTAGATTTATGTAAAGTCATTATAGTCAATTCATCGAGGTTAGCCGGTTTGTAGGAATCTAAAAGTTCAGTACTATTAAGGATTTGGGATAAAAGGTCAATGGATTCTTCGTTTTTTAATTGTGGAGAAATAATTTCAGCAACCTTTATAAATTCAAGTTTCAATAAGTTCTTATCAAATTTATCGGAAGAAATAATACGCTCTAACTCAAGTTTTGATTTTCTCAATTTTACTATTTCACCTTTTGAGAACCTATCATATGTTGTAAATATTTCAATAATATCAATAAAAGTGATTTTTCTATTGTAAAGATAATAAAGCAAATTTGAAAATATTGTCGACCAAATGTTTAGATTTGAATCCAATTCTGTAGTAACAAAAAATCTATTTTTAGTAATTAAACTATTGGAGATAATTTTTGCGGTTCTACTACTTCTAACTAAAATTGCAATCTGATTATTATTCTTTAACGAAAATATTTTTTTAAACTGATCTATTTTGGAATCAATAAATTTTGCTATCGAAGATTCATCACCTTCTGTCTTTAATTTAAACACTCTAGATTCAACATTAGGTATCAGTTCAGTTTTAGAATTAAGTAAGAAATTTGAATAATTAATGATGGAAGGATGACATCTGTGATTTTTATCTAGTCTAAAATGCTTAAAATTTTGGCTTTGTGATAACTCATCAAGATATTTTGAATCTTTACCAGAAAAAGCAAAAATAGATTGGTTTAAATCTCCAACTGCAGTGCCGATTGCACCTAAACCGATAATTTTAAGAAAAATGTCATGTTGATTACTTCCGGAGTCCTGATATTCGTCAATGTAGATAAACTTATATCTAGAATGTAAGTACTTTTGGCATGCTATAGAATTTTTAATGATGTAATTCGATATTATTCCAATGGTTTCTATCAAAATCATTCCATCTAAAAATAGTTTTTTTAATAATTTAAGTCTTGAAACAGTTAATTCTTCTATTGTAATATTGCGATCAATCCATTGAAGATCTTCTATCTCATAATTCTGTAAAGAAGCACCTTTTATAATTTTGAGATCATTTTTAGGAATGCCAAACATTAACTTACCGAATGGGATTAAAATTTCAGAAATGCAGAATTTATCAATCGTACCAAAAAAAGATGCCCTTGCATTTTCTCCATTTGATAAACTTCTTCTTTTCAACTCATTACTTGCCTTGTTGGTATATGAAATGGCAATGATACCCTGATGATCCTTTAAAGATTTTAAGTTTTGCTTAATTTTCTGAGAAACAACAAAGGTTTTGCCGCTCCCAGGTGCAGCAATAACAACAGAGTTCCCATTATAGTCCAGAATGATCTTTTGTTGTTGTGTCGGCTCCATTAATGATTAACTAGTTCGATACATCGCAATAGAGGTTTCGCTATATTGTGATCCTTTAATTTTTTTAAAGAATCTTTATTATCTCTCAGAAATTCATACATCATTATTGCCTTTCTTTTTTGCATTTTTAAAATCAAAATATCAAGATTCTCTGGTTTATAATATTTTTTCAATTCTTCAATGATTGGGCTATTAA
>Ga0157370_10006068_pt1 | contig 13409 bp, 11 predicted proteins | sample C35metaG_FD_113463 | JGI IMG/M metagenome (GOLD analysis project Ga0157370, IMG submission 113463) | Corn rhizosphere microbial communities from Kellogg Biological Station, Michigan, USA - C3-5 metaG | ecosystem: Host-associated > Plants > Roots > Rhizosphere > Soil | place: USA: Michigan...
ACGTGGAGCCCGGTGCTGATCTACTTCGGCATCACCGGCATCCTCGCGCTCCTCGACTGGACGGGACTTGCGCGCGCGGTGCGCTCGAAGCTCCTCGCATTGCGCGAGGAGGATTACACGACGGCGGCGCGCCTCATGGGTGCGAGGCCGTCGCGGATCATCTCTCGGCACCTGCTGCCCGGCTTCATGAGCCACCTGATCGCATCCGCCACGCTGTCGATCCCCGGCATGATCCTCGGCGAGACCGCGCTCTCGTTCCTCGGCATCGGGCTGCGCCCGCCGATCACGAGTTGGGGCGTGCTGCTGAACGAGGCGCAGAACGTCAACGTCGTCGCCCTCTACCCGTGGCTGATGCTGCCGGTGCTACCGGTCATCATCGTGATCCTCGCGTTCAACTTCTTCGGCGACGGGCTGCGCGACGCCGCCGATCCGTACCGGTGACCGACGAGCGCCGCCGCGCTCGAAAACGTCCGTGTCGAGTCAGCCGATATGCGGGCCGCCGGCGGCGGCGACGAAGGACGCTACGCGACGAGCTGCGCGAGCGCCTTCCCCTCGCGCTCGAGGTCGTCGAAGCGCCCTTCCTCGACGAGGCGACCGTCGGCGAAGACGAGGACGCGGTCGAACTCGCGCGCGAGCTCCGGCCGCGACAGCGACCAGATCACCGTGCGCCCCTTGGCCCACGCGAGCACGTTGCGCAGCACGCGCAGCTCGGTGCCCGGATCGAGCCCCGACGTCGGCTCGTTGAAGACGAGGATGTCGGCGTTCTTGAGGAGCGCGCGCGCGATCGCGAGACGTTGTCGCTCGGAGTAGGAAAGCCGCGAGCCCGACGAGCCCACCTCGTACTCGAGGCCGAGCTCGACAAGCGAATCGCACATCCCTTCCTCGAACGCGATCTCGCGCACGAGCGCGCTGATTCGCGATTGCGCGCTCGCCTGGTCGAACGCGACCCGGCCGAAGAGCATGTTGTCCTGCAGCGACAGCGCCGGACTGAAGCGATCGCGGTCGAAGAACTCGACGACGTTGCGGTCCTGAAAGCGGCGCCGGAATTCGTTGCGCGCCTCGACGAAGCGCTCCGGCATCGAGGCGTCCATGATGCCGAGGCGGTGCCGCGCACGCACGAGCCGGAACGTGAGCGCGAGCAGCCGCGACTTGTCCTGCGGCGACGCCGCACCCAGGCCGCGCTTGCCGAGGCGCGTCACCATGTCGCGAAACTCCGGCAGGTCCTCGGCGCTGATGAAGCTGTACTGCTCGAACAGACTGCTGTCGGGCGCGACGTCGGCGAAGATCTCCACCATCAGCTCGGCGACCTGCACGCCGGCGGCGTACAGATCGTCGAGCAGCCCGACGTCGCGCAACAGCTCGACGACCGCCGGGTTGTGCGCGAGCACCGACGGCTGGAAATCGGCGCGCTTCGGCGTCCCGAACAGGATGTTCTCGGCGACGCTCATGTTTTCGAAATACGCGTCGCGCTCGAAGAACTCGACGCTTTCGGCGAGATGCTCGCGCGCCACACGCTCGCGCACCAGCGAGCGCGCCGCGACGGCTTTCCCGGCGAGCTCGGGATGGCGCGCAGGGTCGGTCGTGCTCGCGAAGCCGAAGCCGATCACCTCGCGCTGCATGTCGACGGTCGCGAGCATCTTCTCGGCGAGTGCCTTCAGTTCCGCGCGATCGGTCACGCCCGCCGAGTCGTAGTCGATCCAGTCGGCGCGCACGTCGTAAGGGCTGTTGCCGGCGGCGATCGCATCGCGCACGCGCTGCTCGGACAGCTCCACGCCCGCCTCGTCGTATTCGAAGGGATGGATGGGCCGGTGCTTCAACGCGTAGAACACGTTGTGCGCGACCGTGCCGCTGAACACGTGCGCGTTCTGTGCAGCGTAGGCGATGCGGCGTCCTGGCACGGCCTGGTGGACATCGGTGAAGTTGATGCCTGCGACGTCGAGCCGCCCGCCGCTCGGAAGATTGAGACGGGCGAGCAGGTGCACGAGATCGTCGCGGCCGCTGTTCCCGTTGCCGACGAGCGCGACGTGCTCGCCGCGCCGGATGCGGAACGACAGCCGGTCGACGCGGTTCGTGATGCCGTTCTCGGAGAACGAAAGATCCTTCGCCGTGATGTCACCGGCGAGCGGCGGGATCGCGTCGGGCCCGTCCTCGATGAGCTTGCGCTCGACGAGCCCCGGCGGCTCGAACTGCGACACGATCTGCTCGTGCTTGATGCGCACGTCTTCCTTCGTCGCGTACCAGTTCAGGATCTCCTTCCACGGCGAGAGGATGTCCTTGTACGCCGCGAGCACCGCGACGAGCGCGCCGAGCGACAGGCTGCCGCGGATCACGAGGTACCCGCCCACCGAATAGAAGAAGAACGGCGTGATCTGCGCGAGGAAGTTGTTCAGGAACTTGACGAAGAACTTGCGCCGATAGATCTCGTATCGGATCGTGAAGATGCGGCCCAGCCGGTCGCTCACGTCGGCGCGCTCGAACTCCGTCGTGTCGTTGCCGCGGATCTCCGCGGCGGCGACGACGGTCTCCCCGATGCGGTCCGACAGCTGCCGCGCCGTCTGCACGCGGTCCTTCGCGAGCAGGTTGATCGTGCGCTGCAGCTTGGGGATCACGTACATCTGCGGCGGCCACAGCGCGATCGCCGCGAGCCCGAGCCACGGGTCCTGCATGAAGATGAAGAGCACGTACGTCGCGAGCAGCCCGCCCTGGAAGATGGGCACGACGAACGATTCGCCGATGAAGCCGCCGACCGGCTCCGTCTCCGCGACGATCATCGGAATGATCTCGCCGGGCGACGTCGTCTTGAAATGCGCGAGGGGAAAGCGCATGACCTGCCAGTACAGGTCGTGCCGAAGCCTGCGCAGCGTGCGCTCGCCGACGATGCCGGCGTAGACGTTGATGACGTATTTGAGGGCGCCGTTGATCGTGATCAGCGTCAGCAGCAGCAGCGACAGCGCCATCAGGTACGAGACCTGCGTGACCGGGAAGCCGAGGATCTCCGCCGGGATGTGCTTGCCCTGGAGCGCCTCGTTGACGATCTTCTTCGGCAGCTCGAGGTTCACGTAGATCAGCGGGAAGCTGATCAGCGTGAGCGCGAGGAGCGCAAGCTGGTCACGCCACGTGTGGCGAAGGATGTAGCGAAAGAGGGACCGGTCCATGCCTTCCCGCGAAGTCTGCCGCGCCGCCGTTCTCCGCCCGTTCGACGTGCGTTGGCGATGGTAGCATCCGCCGAGCCGTGATCTCCACTCCTGAGCGCGAAGACGACGAAACGCCCGGTAACGCGAGGCCGTTCGATGCACGTTGACAGCCTGGTTCCAGCAACGCTCGCGCGACGCGCCGGTGGCGTCATCGGCGTCGTCCTGAAGGGCTATCCGCGCCTGTCGGAGACGTTCATCGCCCAGGAGCTGCACGAGCTCGAGCGCCGCGGTCTCGCGCTCGCGCTGTTTTCGTTGCGCGAGCCCACCGATCCGGCGACGCACCCGCTGCACGCACGCATCCGCGCGAGCGTCGATTACCTGCCCGAGTACCTTCACGACGCACCGCTACGCGTGGTGCGCGCCTGGCGCCGCGTACGCCGGCTGCCCGGCTATCGTGCCGCGCTCGGCGCGTGGCGGCGCGATCTGCGCCGCGATCCCACGCGAAATCGCGTGCGCCGCTTCGGTCAGGCGCTCGTGCTCGCCGCGGAGCTGCCGCGGGACGTCGTGCACCTGCACGCGCATTTCCTGCACACGCCCGCGTCGGTCACCCGCTACGCCGCGCTGCTCCGCGGCATTCCGTGGAGCGTGTCCGCGCACGCGAAGGACATCTGGACGCTGCCCGAGTGGGAGAAGCGGGAGAAGCTTCGCGAATGCGCGTTCGTCGCGACCTGCACCGCCTGCAATGCGGAGCACTTGCGCGCGCTCGCGCCGCCGGGCCGCGTCGAGCTCGTCTATCACGGCATCGATACCGCGCGGTTCCCCGCGCCGGTGACGGTCGGCCCCGCGCGCGATGGCCGCGACCCGACCGACCCGGTGCGCCTGCTCTGCATCGGCCGCGCCGTCGACAAGAAAGGCCTCGACGATTTGCTCGATGCGCTCGCGAGGCTTCCTTCCGATTGCCACTGGCGGCTCACGCATATCGGCGACGGGCCGCGGCTCGCCGCGCTGCAGGACCGCGCGGCGCGATCGGGCGTGCAGCCGCGTGTGCGATGGCTCGGCGCGCGCGCACACGAAGACGTGCTCGCCGCGTATCGCGATGCCGACCTTTTCGTTCTTCCCTGCCGGATCGGTGACGACGGTGACCGCGACGGCTTGCCGAACGTGCTGCTCGAAGCGCAAAGCCAGCGCGTCGCCTGCGTATCGACACCCGTGTCGGGCATTCCCGAATTGATCGCCGATGGCGAAACGGGCGTGCTCGTCCCGCCACGCGACCCGCGCGCGCTCGCCGACGCGCTGGCGCGTCTCATCGCCGATCCCGCGAAGCGACGCGGGCTCGCCGACGCGGGTTATGCGCGGACGACGCAGGCGTTCTCGTCGTCGCACGGCGCCGAGCGGCTCACCGCGCGCTTCGACGCGTGCCTTGCACGCTCGCGCGAGGGTGAGCATTTCTCGAATGCCGCGGAGGAATTCCAGGAATCCGATCCCTCGAAGCGATCTTCCGCCATCGCGGAATCCGACCCCTTGATGCTCGGGGACGACTGAGTGAACGTCGCGTTCTACGCGCCGATGAAACCCCCCGATCACGCGGTGCCATCGGGCGATCGCGCGATCGCCCGCGCGCTGATCGCCGCATTGCAGGGCTGCGGGCACGACGTGCATGTCGCGTCGACACTGCGCACATTCGACCGCGACGGCGACGCCGCAGTGCAGGCGCAGCACGCCGATGAGGGTGCGCGCGAGGCGGCGCGACTCGTCGCCGTGTACGCGGCGCGCCCGCCCGACCTCTGGCTCACCTACCACCTCCATCACAAGGCACCGGACTTCGTCGGTCCGCGCGTCACGCGCGCGCTCGGCATTGCCTACGTCGTCACCGAAGCCTCGATTGCGCCGCCGCAGGCGAACGGCCGCTGGGCGAGAGGCTACGAAGCGGCGTACGACGCGATTCGCGGCGCCGACGCCGTCGTGTTCGTGAACCCCGCCGATGTGCGCGAGGTGCGCAACGCGCGCGCCCCCGGCGCGCTCGCGTTCCCCGTCGTGCCGTTCATCGACACGCGCGCATTCACGCCGCGATCGGAGGCCGTCTCCTCCTCGGAACGGCCGCGCATCGCGACCGTCGCGATGATGCGCGGCGGTGCGAAGCTCGCTTCGTACCGGCTCCTCGCCGTCGCCCTTCTTTCATTGCGCGAACTCGCATTCGACGTCGTGATCGTCGGCGACGGGCCCGCGCATGCCGAGATCGCGGCGTTGTTCGCGCCTCTCGGCGAGCGTGTGTCGTTCGTCGGTGCGCTCGGCGAAGCGGGCGTGGCGGCAACGCTGCGCGGCTGCGACCTCTTCGCGTGGCCCGCGATCGACGAGGCGATCGGCATCGCGCTGCTCGAGGCGCAGGCGAGCGGCCTGCCGGTCGTCGCCGGCGCATCGCCGGGCGTCGCCGGCATCGTCGCCGACGCACGCACGGGCTTTCTGACGCCCGCGAACGACGCATCGGCGTTCGCGGCGGCGATACGCGAACTCGTCGTCGATTTGCGGTTACGCGCGGCCATGGGCGCCGCCGCCGCCCGCCACGCGCGCACGCATCACGATTTGCGCGCAGGGGGCGCGCAGCTCGACGCGATCCTGCGCGAGGTCGTCAGTGCGCCGCGGCGGCGCGCGCCGCCGCCGCGTCCGCCTGGGCTTGCTGCAACGCTTCCCTGAGCGAGGCCATCGCGTGCAGATCATTGGCGATGTGCCGCGACAACTGCCGCATCACGTGCAACGCGGTGTCCGGCCTGCTCGTCGCCAAGCGAACGAACACGTCGGGCGAGATGCGCAGCGCGCGCACCTTGCCTTTCGCGCGCACCGTGGCCGTCCGCGGCTCGTTGATGAGGACGCCGATCTCGCCGGGCATGCTGTGCGGTCCGAGCATCGCGACGACGAAGCTATCCCCGGCCGTCTCGGCGAGGACTTCGGCGTTGCCCTCGAGGATCACGTACGCGCAGTCGGCCGGCTCACCCTGGCGCATCAGCGTCTCGCCGTCGCCGAAACAGAGCACCTGCCCCGTGAATACGAGCAGCTTGCGCTCCGCCGGCGACATGCCGCTGAAAAGCGGCACCCTGGCGAGCATTTCCGCGTCCTTGAGCAGGTCCACGCCGTGTCTCCCCACCGCCTGTCGCCCGGGTGCCGCGCGATGCGCGACCGGGTCGATACAGCATACGGCATGGAACGGCGCCTTTGGAAGCCATGACGAGCTACGACGACGACTTCTACCGCGACATCCTCGAAGGCCTCGCCGTGGCGAACGACGATCCGTGGCCGCGCGACATCCTCGACACGCTGACCCGGTTTCCGCAGCCTCGCCTGGGCGCCGCGCTGAACGCGAACCAGATGGCGAGCAAGCGGTGGCTCGCCGACGCGCTCGCCGCACACGCGGGCACCGCGTTCGCGCGCGTGACGATCCTCGGCGGCTGGGTCGGCGCGCTCGCTGCGATGCTGCTGCACGATCGCCGCTTCGCCATCGGGCATGTGACGAGCGTGGACATCGACCCGGCATGCGAGGCCGTCGCCTGCGCGCTCAACGCAACGCACGTCCGTTCCGGGCGGTTCGCCGCCCGCACCGCCGATATGCGCGCGCTCGACTACGCGGCCGAGCGCTTCGATCTCGTCATCAACACGAGTTGCGAGCACGTCGCCGATCTCGCACGCTGGTACGCGCGCCTGCCCGCGGGGCAACTCGTCGTCCTGCAATCGAACGACTATTTCGCGTGCGCCGAGCACGTCAACTGCGCGCCCGACCTCGCGGCGTTCGCGCGACAGACGCCGCTACGCGAGCTGCATTACGAAGGCGAGCGGCGCATGCGCCGCTACACGCGCTTCATGCGCATCGGGCAGACGTAGCGCGCAGCGGGGAGAACGCTGCCGGCGCCGAAAGCCAGTGCACCGCGGGATGGTGCGCGGTCGCGTCGAGCAGCGCACGCACGCCGGACCACGCTTCGTCGGCGAACGCGAGATGATGCGTCAGCACGCCGGTGGGCTCGTCCGCATCGCACATTCGCGTTCGCCGCGCCGAGAGGTGCTCCACCGCGCGCGACACCATCGACGGGAGGCCGATGAATTGCCGGTCGCGCCGCCAGGCGATCGGATCGACGTGCGAATTGACCTGCGGGAGGTTCGGCGCCGCTTCGCGCGTCTCGCGTGGTCCGAACCGTGACAGTCCGATGAACCCGAGTTGCGGCAGACGCGGCGCGACCCCGCTCGCCATCCGATTCCACGGCGGCACGAGGATCGGGACGAAGCGTTCGCCGAACAGCGCGGCGAGACGCGCGCGCCCGGCTTCGAGCTCGCCGTCCATCGTCGCAGCGTCGCGGTCCGCCGCGAGCTCGGTGCTGCGCTCGCCCGGTCGCGCATGATTGCGATGCGCATAGCCGTGCTGCACGACGATCGCTTCTTCGCAGCCCGCCACGGCGGCGACGAGCGTGGCGTCGACGCGCGCCGGAATCGCGGCGATCGTCACGGGAACCGCGCATTCACGCGCGAGATCGAGCAGGCGGCGAAGCGCGGGCGTGTCGCTGCACGCGTCGTCGTCGCGCCACCACAAAGTCGCGCACCGATTCACCGCGCGCCAGCGATCGAGCTCCTGGAGCAGCGGCTCGATCACGCGGCGGTTCGCTCGCCGTCACGTGCCGCGAGCAGTTCGCGCAACAGAACGGCGGTGCTGCGCGCGCCGTCGCTCGCGAACGGCCACGCCGCGAAGGTGCGCGCCGCGGCCTCGTCCACGGCAGCGGCAAGCGACTGCGGCGTCAGCGTGCGATCGTCGACGACGACCGCGAGGTCGAACTTCGCGAGGCGCTCGCCGCGAGCGCGCTGCTCGGTCTCGCCGCTTCCGGTGAACGGGACGACGACGGGCGCAGCGCCGCTCGTCATCACGTCCATCGTCGTGTTGTAGCCCGCCTGCGATATGGACACGAGTGCGCGGCCCAGCAGGGCGGCGAAATCGACGCGGGACCGCTCGACGAGCGCGTTCGGCCCGCAAGCGCGCGCGAGCCGTTGCATGCCGTCGGCGCGAATGTTCGGCCCCGCGAGCACGCGCCAGGGCAGATGCGCGAGCCGCGACAGCGGTTGCGCGGCGAGCGCGGTGGCGAGGAGTTCCACGCCGACACCTCCGCCGCCTGCAGACACGACGACTTCGTTACGAGGCGCAGGAGAAGCAGCGTCAGGCCCGACGTTTCGCAAGGCAGGGTCGCGATCGAGCACGAAGCCTGTGTAGTGCACGGGCGGCGTCAGCTCGTCGGTGAACGAGAACGTCTCCTCGAAGCGCGCAAAGCGGGGGTCGCCGTGGACGAGAATCGCGTCGAACCAGCGCGCCGCCCATCCGAGCATTTCGCGCTCGCGGTCGCGCTTCTGCTGCAGTTGCAGGATCTCGCGGATCGACGCGACGACGAGCGGCCGCGGGCGCGTTGCCTCGACGCGCTCGAGCAACGGAAAGAGTTCGAAGCGCAGCGAGCGGCGACCGAACGGGAACGTCTCGAACAGCAGCACGTCGGGCCGCGCGCGCTCGTAGGCGTCGAGCAGCAGGTCGCGACGGCGCAGACGGTAGGCGTCGTCGATCGGGACGAACTCACCGTCGCGAAGCGGCGTGAAGCTCGCGTCGCTGACGCGAATCGGCGGCAGTTGCACCGTGTGCACACCGTCGGGCAGGCGGCCGCCGATCGGCATGCCGCCGCTCACCAGGTGGACGGCGAAGCCGTCGTCGGCCATCGCCTGGGCGAGCCGGCGCGCGCGCATCAGGTGCCCGATGCCGAGCAGGTGCTGGACGTAGATCATCGCGCGCGGCATTCGCGCGCCCTGCCCCTCGCCGGACACCGCGGTCAGCCTGCGCGCGCCAAGACGCGCTGCGGAACGGCCGGCCGGCCCACGCGATCGGCGACGAGCGAGGTGATGACGTCGAGGCCGTCGAGCATCTCCTGCGTGCCGCTTAGAGACGGCAGCGGCTGCTCGGGCAGTTCGTGCAGCGCGCGCGTCATCAGCGCGGGATCGTGCGGGCCTTCCGGATCGAGGATGCGCGCGAGCCCGTGTTCCGCCGCGCGCGTCGCCCGCATGACCTGCTCGCGCCGCGGTCGCGTGCGCGGCACGAGGATCGCGCGTTTGTCGAGCGACAGGATCTCGCAGAACGTGTTGTAGCCGGCCATCGCCACCACGCCCTCGGCATCCTGCATCAGCGCCTCGAGGTTCGCGTCGAACGTGAGCACCTCGATGCGGCCGACGCGCGCCGCGCGCTCGCGAAAATGCCGCTGACGCTCGGCCGCCATGAACGGACCCGTGACGATCACCGCGTCGAGCGGTATCGACGGATCGCTCTCGTAGGCCGCGAGCACCCAGTCGAGCACGGCCATGCCGTCGTCGCCGCCGCCGACGGTGACGAGCACGAACGGCGCGCGGCGCACCGGCGGCCGGTTGGTCTGGCGATTCGGCACGCTGCGCCGAAGGTAGCCGGTATAGGTCATCTTTGCGCGCACCGACGCGGGGCACGCGATCCCTTGCAGCGGATCGGCGAAATCGGCGAGCCCGTACACCCAGATGTCGTCGTAGAGGTGCTCGAGCGCGGGCAGTGCACGCTTGCGCTTCCATTCGCGGAACAGGAGCTTGGGGTCGTCCATGATGTCGCGCAGGCCGAGCACCAGGCGCGTGCCGCGCGCCTTCATCATGCGCAACGTACGCGTCGCCTCGCCCTCAAGCCCGAGCGGCTCCTTGTCGACGAGCAGGAGGTCCGGCCGGAAGCTCACGGCCGTCTGCTCGATGATCGCCGCGCGGATCGCCATCGTCTGCTTCAGGTCGATGTGCAGGCCGAGCGACTGGTAATCGCCGTTCGTGAGCTTGACGACGCCGGGAATGCGGACGAAATCGACGCGCGGGAGGAAGTCGAAGCTGCCGATGATCGGCGAGCCCGACAGGATCAGCACGCTGACGCCCTTGTAACGGTCGACGATCGCGTGCGCGATCGCCCGGCACCGGCGCAGGTGGCCGAGGCCGAAGCTGTCGTGGCTGTAGATCAGGATGCGCGCGTTGTGGAGTCTGTCCAAGGTTCCCCTCCCCGGCTCGTCGGCTTCATCCGTCGCGACCGCGCGGGCGGCTAGCATAGCGGACAATGGGGCCGATGCCCAACATTTCCGCCTCCGGGCCGCAGGCCCCGTGGGAAGCGCGCTACAGCCGCAAGCAGGGCCACCGCGGGCGCGGCCTCGCGGATTTGCACGAGCGCGTCGGCGACGTATGCGCGGAAATCGACGCGCGCCTTCGTCGACAGAAGGTCGTGCGCGTGCTCGAGCTCGGCTGCGGCTACGCGATCGCGCTGCTCGACCTCGTCGCCCGCTACGGCGAACGGGTTGAAACGTACGGCCTCAACCTGCGCCGCGAGGATGGCCAGGACGAGATCCTGCGACGCGAAGCTGCGCGACGCGGGCTCGACGTCGCCGCGCGGGGCGGCGGCCTTCCGACGCTGGTCCACGCCGACGTTGCACAGGGCCTGCCGTTCCACGACGATCGCTTCGACGTCGTCATAAGCCAGGTCGCATGGCAGTACTTCCGCAACAAGATCGGCGTGCTGCGCGAGGTGGTCCGCGTGCTGCGCTCCGACGGCGTCGGCATGATCGACGCCGACGAGTTCGACGCGAAGCTGCCGCCCGAATACGGGCGGCTCGTCGAGATCTGGGACGGTGGCCGCGTGATGCCGCTTGGGGATTACCTCGCGCGCCATGGGATGGCGCTCGCGGCGACGCCGTCGGGTCGTGCCCTTCGAGTGGCCAAGGCCCGGGGGTTCGCCGACGATCTCGTGCGCTGCATCGAAATCGAGACAGGTTCGATCGATCCGCGCTTCGATGGAATCAAGTGCGTATACCGCTTGGTGCGATAGACGAGCCGCATCGAGGGTCGCGGCCACCGATCGTCCATGCCGCGGCGCAAAAACCAAGCGCCCCGCGTGGCGGGGCGCCTTTTCCATCCGGAAGCTTTTCGATCGTCAACGCATGGCGCGGCGTCGAGCAGCGTAAAGCGTGAAAAGACTCAACGCGAGGAGCATCAACATGCCCGGTTCGGGGATTTCCTGAGGAGGAATGCGCGTGCAAGTGCTCTGCGTCGTGCTGTCGCAGGCGTCGATCTCGTAGGACTTGCCCGCGACCCCGACGCTTTGGAACTTGCCAGGGAACGGGCTGTTGAACGTCAAGCTCGGGCTTGCACCGAACGCCCCGGTGAGCGTGAGCACAAACGACTCGTCGGCCCCGCCCTGCGCGATCCCACCATTGCCGCCGCCCGAGCAGTTGGGTCCGGCGAACGAACAAAGCATGACGGAACCGAACCCAGGAAAGTTCTCGGTGACGTCGGCGTCCCATTCTCCCGCCGTCGGCGACGAATTGGTCGTCGATGCACCCGTCAAGTCGGGCTCGGTGGTATCGACGCCGAACGAGACCAGGCGATTCTGCCCCGTGCCGGTACTGTCGTTCGACATCGAGACATTGAACTTCGCCGTCGTCGACGTAATTGAAATCAAACTGTATGTGACGGTAACGTCGACGTTTGCGCTATCGATGCTAAATACGTAATGCGTGATCAGTGCGTCTCCACCGCTATCGAACGTCATCGACAACGCATTCGCCGTGGTCGAGCAGGCGAAGGCAACGATGCCGGCGGCGCCTGCCAAGCTTTTGCCCAATGGTTTCATCGACTTCATGGATGCCTCCCTAGTTGCACCGAACGATGAGAAGCAATCCGCATACCGTTGTGTTAATTAATTGATTTAGTTGGTCTTAGCAGAGAAAGTGTGCAGCCAGTGTAAATCTGGCCGACATTAACAGTCGCTGTACTTTACATATTGACGAACACGGCGAGACGTCGCCACGCGCTCAAACCGTGGCGATGGCGCCGTCGGCGACGAGCGCATCGATCGTCCCGTCGTCGTAGCCGCACTCGCGCAGCACCTCGCGCGTGTGCTCGCCGAGGCGCGGCGCGGGCCGGTCGATGCGTGCCGGCGTCTTCGAGAAGTGCACCGGGCAGCCGAGCGCGCGCGTGCGGCCCGCGTCGGGATGGTCGAGGTCGACGACCATGTCGCGCGCCTGCGTCTGCGGATGCTCGAGCGCCTCGCCGATCGAGTGCACGGGACCGACAGGGACGCCGGCGGCGTCGAACGCTTCGATCCACTCGGCCTTCGTGCGCGTCGCGAGCACCGCATTCATCGCGTCGGTGAGCGCTGGAATGTTCGCGAGCCGCGCGGAGTTCGTCGCGAAGCGCGCGTCGTCGCGCCACTCGGGATGGCCGAGCACGTCGGCGATCCGCTCCCAGTTCGCCTGATTCGCGCCGCCGATGTTGATCCAGCCGTCGCTCGCGCGATACGCCTGGTACGGCGCGGTCAGGAGGTGCGCCGAGCCGGTCGGGCCGGGCGACGCGCCGGTCGCGAAATAGATCGCCGCGTGCCAGTACGTCTGCTGCAGCGCCGCTTCCATCAGCGAGGTGTCGACGACCTGCCCTTCGCCGGTCCGGAGCTTGTGCGCGTACGCGGCGGCGATGCCGAGCGCGGCGAGAATCCCCGCGTTGATGTCGGCGACGGAGTTGCCATCCTTGATCGGCGGGCCGCCGGGCTCGCCGGTGACCGACATCAGGCCGGCGAAGCCCTGCGCGATCAGGTCGAACCCGCCCTTGTCGCCGAACGGGCCGTTACGACCGTAGCCGGAGACTGCACAATAGATGAGCCCCGGATTCGCAGCGGCCAGCACGTCGTAGCCGAGGCCGAGCTTTTCGAGCGTGCCCCGGCGGTAGTTCTCCGTCAGCACGTCGGCGTCGCGCACCATGCGCAGCAACAGCTCGCGACCCGCCGGATGCTTGAGGTTCACGGCGATGCCGCGCTTGTTCCGGTTCAGCATCAGGAACGGTGCCGACACGCCGTTGACGCGCGGCTCGCGGTAGCCGCGCGCGTCGTCGCCGCCGGGCAGCTTCTCGACCTTGACGACGTCGGCGCCCATGTCGGCGAGCATCATGCCGCACGTCGGGCCCGCCATGATCTGCGCAAGCTCGAGCACGCGCATGCCGCGAAGCGGACCTGGATGCGTCGTCATCGGTCAGCGACCCTGGAACTGCGGCTTCCGCTTCGCGAGGAACGCCGCGTAGCCCGCCCGGAAGTCCTCGGTGTCGAAGCAGTCGAAGCACTCGTCGGCTTCGGCGGCGGACATCGGCGTGCCTTGCGCGAGCCTGCGCACGAACTTCTTGTGCCAGCGCGCGACGAGCGGCGCGCCCTCGGCGATGCGCAACGCGCTCGCACGC
>Ga0157370_10006069_pt1 | contig 13409 bp, 6 predicted proteins | sample C35metaG_FD_113463 | JGI IMG/M metagenome (GOLD analysis project Ga0157370, IMG submission 113463) | Corn rhizosphere microbial communities from Kellogg Biological Station, Michigan, USA - C3-5 metaG | ecosystem: Host-associated > Plants > Roots > Rhizosphere > Soil | place: USA: Michigan...
CGCCTTTCAGTATGATCTTTTCCCCGTTTACATAGATTCCGTCATGCCGGCGAAGTTCTACCGTACGGAAGCCAAAGCGCTGTTTAATGCGGTGAATAACGGTGCCGTGTTCGTCCGTTAAGGACAGCACCAGATTGTACAAATGCGGAAATTCGGGATTCCAGGGAATGATATTTTTAAAGCGGCCATGCAGAGTTATGGGAGAATCAGCATTGGGTTTTATGAATAAGGCACTACCGATTACTTTTCCTTCAAGGGTTTGAACAGTTGCTTTCACCAGATTTTGTTGTTTAATATCCGGTGCGTAAACATCCAGCCGGAGATTCCCGTCGGCTTTTGCATCGAGCGCAATATGGTCGATGTAATTTTGCGGCACCGCTTCGAGGTAAACGGGCCGGAATATTCCGCCGAACTGCCAGAAGTCTGCACGCCTTTCGGCAAGATTGATCGAAGCATTTGCAGACCTTTTACTTACATCAGCCTCCAGCAGGTTTTCGCCGGGTACGAGCAGATCTGTGATGTCATATTTAAACCGGTAATAACCTCCCTGATGTACAGGTCCCGCGAGCCGCCCGTTAATCATGACCTTTGTGTCGGTCATCGCGCCTTCGAATACAATAAACACTCTTTTGCTATTCCAGCTTTTTGGAATCGCAAACCGGGTTTTATATTCGCCTGTCTCTTCCGGATTTTCAGTATCCTGGAAATAATTGTAAGTACCGAAATTTTGCTGTTCCCAGTTGGAGGGAACCGCAATTTTACTCCATTTACCATTGTTCCGGCCGGTATTAATCCGGAAATCCCAATTTACCGTATGATCTTTATCTGTCCCTGACAGGTACCGGTATTGGGTATCCTGTGCAGCAGCATCGATTGGTGAACCCTGCAACAAAAAAGTACACCCAATCATTGCAGCAATTTTAAAACGGCTATAAGTCAACTTCATGATGGTTAATATCTGCCTCAGCAATAATGATCGTGAAAAATTATTTAATTGTACCGGATGAATTTATCTGCAGCTCTTTACTCATGCGCTTTTTCAATGAGTTTCCTCAATGCAAATACCGTTTGCCTGTCCCGCTCCCGCAATCTGCCGCTTCTGTCCGGCGGAAGATCCAGGATAAGAATATTATGCTGCGCCGTGGCAATTTTATATAATCTGAATAATTCCTGTGGGGACTTATCAACGGTATCGGTTGTATTGTAAAACCATTTCTTACTAATGCACACGGTTGTTTCCCAGGGCATGTAATAGGTTTTCCCTGCATGGGTAAATAATTTCGGATCGGGATCGGCCGGCAGGTAAGGATCCCCCATCCGGAAATCGCTGGGAAAATAACGGATGGGATATCCTTCCTTTTGTTGTGTTGGTAACAAAAAGGCGGAATCCGGATCGGGATTGTCCGGTGTTCCGATTGACCAGTTCACTCCTATCTGGCACTGGGGTTCCGCCATTTTCACTGTTTTATATATTTCGGCAATGGGCCAGCGCTCCCGCTTTTTTTCCCATCCGGCATCCAGCCACAATTCCACGATCTGCGTGTACTTACCGGTGATGGCCATCAGTTCCTTAATCTGGCTGATGATGTATTCGTTGTAGTCATGATCCAGGGAGCCATCGGAGAGATCCGCATTCTGGTGGCGGTCCCAGAGGGAATAATAAAGCCCCAGCCCGATATGATATTTTTTACAGGCTTTTGCCACCGCTTCCACAACATCTGTTTTGTTTCCGGAGGAAGCAATATCATAATCCGTGTATTTGCTGTTCCACATACAAAAGCCATCGACATGCTTGGTAACCAGTATTACGTATTTCATTCCGGCTTCCTTTGCCGTGCTGATCCACTGGTCCGCATCCACGGCAGCAGGTTTGTAGGAAGATGGAGGCTTGCTCCCGTCCGTCCATTCCTGGTCCCAGAAAGTATTAACCCCGAAATGAATGAACATTCCGTATTTTCTTTCTATCTGCGCCAGTTGATGAGAGCTGGGTTTTTTGGAAGGAAACGGTGCTGAAATTCCCGGTTGGGCGAGTGATATTCTTAAACTGAAAAAGAAGAATAGAAATAAAAGGAAGATGCCTCTGTTCATGCTGACCCAAGCTATGGATTTTTCAGGACATGAAAAAGGCCGCTCAAAATTGAGACGGCCGTGTATCTGCTATTACTACCGGGAAAACTATTCTTTGATCAGGTATCCGAACAAACCATCAGTTTCATCTTTCGGTCCTGCTGTGAAATAAAGCCTTTTCGGATCAATGGTCGTGGCGGTTGCCGGAGCGAATGACAACGCCCAGAGTCCGTCGATGACGATGGTCCGGTTATGCGTTTGCAGTTGCCCCAGAAAATCACCATCCATACTGTATACATTAATATGGCCATCTCCAAAATTGCCCACCAGGATTACAGATTGATTATCCTGGTCATCATTACCCTTATTATTCTTACCCGGGCTTTTATTGCCATTCTTATTCCCGTTATCTTCATCCGGCATCATATCCTGATCTTCGAGAAAATTTGCCGGCGTCGCTGTCACGCCCCAGGGAGAATTTAATGTACCGCCCGTAGCAAAACGCTTTACAAAAGTTCCGTCCGTATTGAAGACGTCCACAATCCCCAATCCTTTCTGATGAATTTCGCTTCCGTCCGGTCCCACTTTCGCATACATTACAAAGAGCCAGCTGCCTACGGCCTGGATATTAAATGGTGAATAAGCCGCCGGCAGGAAAGGATCATGGAAGGGCATGGGGACTGCTGTGAAAGTAGTGTCCCAGACATCAATTCTGCCGGCACCGAAATTAGCCGCATACAGATAGTGTTTGCCGGATACCGTGGCAAGCGCGAGTCCGAAATAGGAAGAAGGCGAAGGACTGCTCCCGATCCGAAGCGCATTATTTCCTGCAGCGCCGTTCCAGCCGGACAAAACGCCGTCGTCCCCCACAAAAAGAAAATTCGGCGCCGCATGGTTGGATAAGGTGAAGCCGGCGCCTCCCGAAAATACAATACCTGTCGGGGTTCCGCCGATCGTATCGGTGGGTGAAGGAATATGGACCGGAGGCCTTACAATAGCGCCTTCGCCCGTATACAATTCACTTACATGCCCGGCCTGCGAATTCACCCACGCAATTCCGGAGGGCGCCCAGGTGAGGCCCCAGGCATTCTGCAGCGTGGGATCCACCAGTAATGGCGAGTAAGCTGCGCTATTCGCAACGAGGTTCACCTGCTGAAAATCGCGCAGATCCTTGTTGTTGTGCATAGATGACTTCCGGCATCCCATGCTTAAGGCGAGACAGGAGATAATAATAAAGCAACAGGCAACCGGTCTCAGCCAGATTTTTGAGTCTGTAAATTTGTTCATAATTAGCTTGTTTAGACGGACGCGTTAATAAATAAGCGATCGTTCCGCGTTACCCGGAAGTAATCGCCGGTGAGGAAAAATGGCGGGTAAGGAATTCCGGAGTTTAGGGTGAGGGAGAATCGTAGATAGTGGATAGTAGATAGTGGGTAGTGATGTGCTGCCATGTACTATCCACTATCTACTATCTACGGTTTAATGCCGGGGTAATAAGTAAGAACGGTGCCTGATAAAACGAGGTTGCGTCTTTCAGCAGGAATAATAGAGGATCGACGGCGAAGAATGGGTTTTCTTCCCGGCATCTGCTTTATCAGCTTATCTGACTTGAGAATATTCCCCGCGGTATCCGGGGATATGACATGCAATGGCCCCTGTTATATCGTTCTCCCCATAAAAGGATCCGTGAATCCGTCCTGGCCGGTTTCAATACGGCCGGCATAGCGTTTTTCAAAATGATCAAATCCTCTTGCGGTAACGGCATAGTCATACCATCCGAAGCTTTTGCTTTGATCCAGCGGCAGTTTTAGTGTCGACCCGGCCGGCACCAGTTTGGCAACCGGTTTTGCTTTATAGGAGTGATCGCTGATCTGCAGTTGCAGGGAGTGCTGTTTATTCGTGTTCTGCACAATGATCAGCAGCTTGCCGCTGAGCTTGCCGTTATTCAACGGGCTCCTTTCATATTCACACCGGATCAGCAGGTCCGGGTCTTTTTCGTTGCCCCGGTATTCGCGGAAAAACCCGTTGGGTCCGTGAAGCCGCAGATGGTACAATCCGTTTTCAAATGACTGCAGGGGCCAGGACTCCGTAAGACTGTCGCCTGCAATCACTGCATAGGACCTGCTTCCGGGATTTTCAAAGGAACCGGTTTTTCCGCCTTCGGCAACGGCATATTTGACAGGAATGTAAATATTAAAGGGTGATCCCGCAGACTGTTCCCCGAATATTTCGTTCCGGGCTTCCATTTTAATCTGAAAACCTTTTTTATCATCCGTTAAACTACCGTCTGCATATAATTGATAAGGCAGGGCACAGGATGGTTTTATACCCGGTTCCTGTTTTGGCATCAGAGGAGACGAAACAGGATCTTTGCCGATCTGCGCAATCCCGGCTGCCGACAGCATCTTAAAATTGGAAGGCGCTTCGCGGAATTTGGCATTGAAAATGGTTTCAATAAAAGGGACTTTCTCCAGAAAGGGAAGTTTTTCCTGTTCCTCTCCCTGATAAGGACGGAAAGCCGCTGTCAGATTCCCGCACACGGTTTTCCGCCAGGAGCTGATCGTTGATTCCTGTATCTGCTTTCCTTTTTTCTTATTCAACAGTTCCTGCACGAAACGAAAAACAGATGTATGATCAAAAACCTGGGAGCATACATGACCCCCGCGGCTCCAGGGAGAAGCAATGACCATGGGGACCCGGAATCCCAATCCCGTCGGGCCGGTACGCGCTTCCTTCTTCCCTACGCCTTCCTGCAATTCCTGTTCACGCCGGATATATTCTGATGAAGTATCGATGCCCGCAGAACATCTGCCCGTTTCCGGATTCAACGGATCGGGCGCTGTAAACGGAGGAATATGATCGAAATAGCCGTCGTTCTCATCATAGGTAAGAATGAAAATGGTTTTTTTCCAGACCTCCGGATTTTTGGTAAGGATATCCAGTATTTCAGAAACATACCAGGCCCCATACCAGGGAGCCGTGGGATGATCGGAAAAATTCTCAGGTCCCGCAAGCCAGGACACGGCCGGTAGTTTTCCATTGTTCACGTCCTCACGGAACTGGTGCAGGATATCTCCCTTCGGAATATTGAGTTCACGTTTTACGCCATTCTCTTCATAGGTTAAGCCGGCCAACTGATGATAATCCGGATCGCCTGCATTATTTGTAAATGCTTTTTGGTACAGGTTTTTCGATTCCTGGCTGAGCTTATCATAATTTTCCTGACTCCATTTTACCAGACCGGTTTTTGCCGTAGCGAGTACTTCTTCTTTTTTTGCAATTTGTTTTTGAGTCTTTTCTGCTTCGGAACTCCCGGCAGCGAGCGAAGCCAGTTTTGTTTTTAGTGTCACTATTTCATTGGGCAGGGTTTCGATCTGTTGTTCCAATGCCTTTACATAACGGGTGGAGAAGCGAACATTGTACTGGGAAAAATTTTCCAGCTGGTTACATCCGAAATTGGAGAGCCAGGCGCGCTCCTCTCCGGTAAATCCCCCGCCGGCCGTTATATCGTTCTGGTACACTTTCCAGGGCACATCATTTTCTTCGAGCAGTTCCGGAAAAGTTTTCCAGTGCGCCTCACCGTAAGGAATATCGTTCCGGATAAATGCTTTTACATTTCCGTTCTGTTCGCCGCGCACGGTACCGGACCATAAGAACAGGCGGTTGGGCCAGGTGCTGGTCATGCCGGAAGCAAAATTCTGATCACAAACCGTAAATGCATCGGCCAGCGCATAATTAAAGGGAAGATCTTCGCGTGTATAATGTCCCAGCGTCAGGGGCATATCTGCATAATCCTTATTGGAGGATCGTTTTGCGTTCAGCCACTGATCATATTTGCCCTGGTTGTTGGCGTCCACCTGGCTGGAGCGGACATGCGGGATAGAACCCATCCAGGTGATTTTCGTGTCGTGGATGTCAAAGCGGAAAGGCGCATAGGTTTCGCCGGCCGCATTGCTTTGCAACCAGACCGGATTCCCGTTTGGCAGGTGAATATAGCGGGGATCATTAAATCCGCGCACGCCCTTCAATGCCCCGAAACAATGATCGAAGGAGCGGTTTTCCTGCATGAGGATCACCACGTGCTCCGCGTCGAGATAAGAGCTGCCGGGCGCGGGATTAATGAGCATTGCTTTCCTGATCGATTCCGGCACCATGCCATTCCAACCGGCCACTCCGGAGAGCAGCATTGCTTTTTTTAGAAACTCCCTGCGCGTATCCATATCAGTGAATGTAGTGTTAAGTAAAAAGTCAAAAGTAAAAAATAAAAAGGGATGATTATTTTTTAAGATAAGGCTGCAGCACCTGCTTCCACACCTGGTATCCTTTTTCATTAAGATGAAGACCGTCCATGGTATAGGCCGCATTCATGCGTCCCTGTTCGTCCAGGAAATGCGGATGCAGGTCGATTAAAGTAATGTGATATTTTGCTGCAATTCTTTTTAATCCCGCATTCACCGCGCTGATATGTTCATCTTTATTATAATGAGCCTTATGCTGCGTGAACTGATTGTTTACCGGCATCAGGGTCTGAAAATAGATCCTGGTGTGTGGGGATTCCTTTTGGATCCGCTGAACGATGCGCTCGTCATTGCGGAGGATCACGCTGTCGGGGATATTCCGCGAAATGTCATTGATCCCGATGAGGATAAAAACTTTCGCCGGATGGCCTTCCGTTACTTCCTGCAAACGCTGCAATACACCAAAACTGATATCGCCTGAAATGCCGCGATTACGCGCCTGCGGCATTTGCAGCAATTCATTCCAGTCGGTTCCGTAGGTAATGCTGTTGCCCAGAAAAATAATGTCCTGTGTTGAATTGGGATAGCTCTCGAAAAGGGCCAGCCGCAGGTTATAAGAGGCGGGGCGGTAGGTACTGTCCCAGGATACCGTTTGAGCCTGCACAAAAGAGGCAAATGAAAACAGGCACAGGCTGAAGAGATATTTTTTCATGATTTTGATTTATTCATAAATTTTCAGGTGCAGTAAATCTTTCCGGATCAGGAATGGAAGCTGGCCGTGACGGTTAAGTTCACGGCCAGTTTCTCATTTTCAATATCCTTTATTCTGCACCAGACCCGGATTCAGATCCAGTTGCGTTTGTGGTATCGGCCACCAGTAATCCCTTTCCGGAAGAAATTTCCGGGTTTCGATGGCGCTTCCATCGTATTTATAGATGGTTGCATTCAGCACCTGTTCCGCCGTTTTCCACCTCCGGATATCATTGTAATAGGTTCCTTCTCCGGCAAATTCCACTCTGCGTTCATGCCGGATAATATCCCGCAGTTCCGCCTGGGTGTAGGTTGTCGCGATGTCGGGCATGCCGGCTCTTTCCCGCACCAGATTGATCGCATCGTAGATGCTGGCATCCGGTCCGCCTGCTTCATTCTTTGCTTCTGCATACATTAAAAGGATGTCTGCATAACGAAGAATGATATAGTTGGTTTCGGACTGGCCCCCTTTCAGATCGCTCATGCCCGCCGGCGGCGCACCTTTATCATAGATGCTGTATTTCTTCAAACCATATCCGGTAATGGCAAAACGGGTGGGCGTAACCTTAACCGTCATAAACGTATCTCCTGGATATACGATCGTCTGATACAAACGGGGATCGCGGTCTTTATAGGGATTGGCAGGATCAAACCCGGAGGCAGGATCCGTGATCGGCAATCCGTTGTTCATCTCGTACGCGTCAGCCATATCCAGCAGGGGGGCGTTGGTGTTGTATTGTTTGTCGATCAGGTCGAAGGAATTCCCCAGATCCGGATAAATAAACTGCACATCGAAAATGACTTCCTTATTGTTTTCATTTTGCGGAAGGAACAGATTCCGGTAATTGGCATAAAGACCATAGCCGGCTGCCGTGAGGTCCATCACTGTCTTTGCGTCATCTGCAGCTTTCTGCCAGCGGCTGTTATCATTGCCCGCATTGAACAGTGGACTGGCTTCGAAAAGAGATACCCTTGCTTTTAATGCAAGCGCTGCTCCTTTTGTTGCCCTGCCCGCATCGCCACCGGTAAACTTCAGCGGAAGAACGGCTGCTGCGCTGTCCAGATCGGAATAGATTTTTGCGACTACTTCTTCCCTCGCTGTTCCGGGCAGGTTGGTTTGTGTTGCGCGGTCGGGCGGATCCAGTACCAGGGGAACGTCGCCGTAATAATTCTGCAAGGTGAAATAGTAGAGCGCCCGAAGAAAATATGCTTCACCCTTCATCCTGGATTTCAGTGCATCATCCATAGCCACTTCACCCACTTTCACCAGAAACGTATTGCAGCGGCCGATGCCGGTATAGCAGGCTTTCCAGCGGTCGGGAATAATTCCGGAACTGCTGGCCGATTGCAAACCTTCCGCAATAAAATTAAACCCTTCGCTATTATCGTAATTGTATGCATTGGGGGATGCTGTTTCTTCAAACAGCGGAGTGGCAACGCCACCATACATGCCGGTACTGGTAAGCACACCGTAGCAACCTGCCAGCGCAGCCTGTGCCGCCGCTTCGGATTCCCAGAAATTACTTTCCACATAACGGTCGTTTGGAGAAGTATTCAGCAGGCTCTTGTTGCAATTGCTGAGCAGCATTCCCAGTGCGGCAAAAAGCATTAAAATAACTTTATTTTTCATCTGACTGTATTTAAGTATGAATATTCTTTTAGAAAGTGACTTTCACTCCACCGGTGATTGTCTTTAGCATCGGATAATGATAGAGTGAATTCACGTTGACAATTGTTTCCGGATCGAAATCCTTATATTTTGAGAATGTGATCCAGTTTTCCGCATTCACAAAAACAGACAGCCTGTTGATCTTCACCCGGGAGAGCCACTTATCCGGCAACTCGTAAGCGAGCTGAATATTTTTCAGCCGCAGATAAGATCCGTCCCGCATCCAGAAAGTCGAACTCTGAAAATTATCCTGGTTGCCGGTGCTTTCCGTAACAATGGGAAGGCGTGCATTTGGCCGGTCGGCCGTCCAGGAATCCGTAGCCCATTCCCAGGTGGCGTCGGCGCCGTTATTAAATGGAAAGGCGAGGTTGGCGGTCGGGTAAACCTTGATCCCGGCAACACCCTGGAAAAAGGCGTCCAGGGTTATTCCCTTGTAACTGAAATTCACCCCAAACCCATAGGTATATTTTGGAATGACGGTGGAGCTGGGAACAACCACGCGATCGTCGCCATTGATGATGCCATCCTTATTCACGTCGCGGTATTTAATGTATCCGGCCTTTGTACTGGTGCTTTGGAAAGCGCTGCTGGCTACTTCCGCATCGCTCTGGAAAAAACCGGTGGCATCGAGCAGGTAATAGGAATCGATGGGATAACCCGCCTGGGTGATGGTGGAAATATTGCTTTGATAATTGTACAGGATCTGACCGTCTATATCCACCACCTTATTCTTGTTATAGGAAAAGCTCCCGGATACTCCGTAACCGAACGCACCGATATGATTATTGTATTTCGCGGTGAGCTCAAATCCGGTATTGTCCATGGTGCCGATATTTTCCTGCGGACCCGCCAGTCCGCCGATCTGGGCGGGAATGTTCACCGTACGCAGAATGCCCGTGGTTCTCTTTTTATACAGATCTCCGGTGAAGCTCAGGCTTCCTTTCAGCAATTCCACATCGAGTCCCGCATTATAGGCGGTAGTGGTTTCCCAGGAAATATTCGGATCGCTGTAGGCAGTAGCTGCTGCGCCCGATACCAGCGTTTTTCCGAAGCTGTAGTTCTGTCCCAGCGCAATGGAATTTTCATAACTGTATAAGGGAACCGCCTGGTTACCCATTTGTCCGACGGATCCCCGGAGTTTCACCAGGCTGAACAGATCATTCCATTTGAAGAAGTTTTCCTTGTCGATACGCCATCCGGCAGAAACGGAAGGAAAGAATCCCCAGCGGTTTCCAAGTGCAAATCGGGAAGATCCGTCGTAACGGAACGTGGCTTCCAGCAAATATTTTCCGTTATAATCATAATTCAGCCGTCCGAAATAAGATTCCAGCACATCTGCCGTGGAATTTCCGGATGTATTATACCGGATGGTTCCTGCATCGAGCGCCGTCAGCGTGGCATCCAGGTATCCGGTCATTGCGCCGGCAAAGCTGCCGCTGCCGAAACGATCATAACTTGAACCGAGCATGAGGGCAACGTGATGCGCTGCAGCAAAACTGTGCTGCCAGTTGAGGGTATTGAAAAAATGCAGGTTCAGATCGTTGTAGTCTGTATTCTGGGCGCGGGGCGCTGTGGCCGGGCTGTTCCAGTTGATCGGCGCAAGTGTTTTCGGATTGAAGGTTTGCACCTGTGGGGTGAATTCTTCCAGGAGACCGTCGTATTTATCTACCCCGAATTTGATCTGATAGGTAATATCAAAAGGCAGTTTATAATCGGCATACAGGCTGCTGACAAAGCGCTGAACAGTTTTGTTCCCGTAACCGGTGTTAGCCAGCATGCGCGGGTTCTCCCAGTTATTTCTCCCGGGCGTTCTCAGCCAGGAATTTCCATAACGTCCGTCGGGTAGTGTATCGGTCAGTATCGGCAGCGCACGGGTAAGATAATTCCAGAAGGAATTATAAAAGGGTTGCGTATACTGCCGGTAATAACCATCGAGCGTGAATCCGGCCTTCAGCCTTTTGCTGATGTTCACGGATGTATTGATGCCGATCGAATATTTCTTTTCGCGATTATTCGGTCCGATCATGATCCCGTCGCGGTCCAGATAACCCAGGGAAAAACGATATTGATATTTATCTCCGCCGCCCGAAACACTGAGATCATGTTTCTGAATACGGCCATTCTTCAGCGCAATATCAAACCAGTTACTCGACGGATAGGTAAAGGGATCTGTTTTCAATCCTGCCTGGTATTCCGCGATTTCCGCATCGGAATAATCCACCGCCTGTTTCCCTTCATTCAGTTCCGCCTGATTTTTTAGTTTCATGTAGGCGATCGGATCCCAGATGGCGTCCGGCAAAAAAGTACTTTGCTGAATGCCGTTATAATAACTGTAGTTTACCCGGGCGTTACCATGACCGGATTTTGTTGTCACCAGTATAACTCCATTGGCCGCTCTTGATCCGTAAATGGCGGCAGAGGCATCTTTTAAAACTGAAATGCTCGCAATATCTTCCGGATTCAGTTCGTCCATGGAATATTCAATCCCATCTACCAATACCAGCGGATCATTATCGTTCAATGTTCCGATTCCCCTGATACGGATGGTGGAACGGTCCACACCCGGCTGACTGTTGCCCAGGTTCACAAATAAACCCGGCACACCGTGCAGCGCATTGCTTACGTTGGTGATGGGCTGTCCTTCTTTTTCCGTCATATCCACCGTTGCAACGGCACCGGTCAGGTTCACTTTCTTTTGCGTACCGTAACCAACCACTACCACCGAATCCAGCGATTTTAAATCCTGATCCAGCAATATCGTACCCAGGTTGCCATCTCCTGCCGCCATCTCTTTCGGCAGATATCCCTGCATGGAAAAATAAAGCGTTGCCGTTCCGGGCGTGCTGATGGTAAAACTCCCATCCTTGTTGGTGGTGGTTCCGTGTGCCGTGCCGGATGCGCGGATACTCACGCCTGCCAGCGGGCTCTGGTCTTTTGAAGAAAGCACTTTGCCGGTAACACGTGTTTGTTGTGCCTGCAACGGCTGATGCGAAAAGACAAAAAGGATCAGCAAGGCCAGCCAGGGAAGAACCGGTCTTACTGTCCGCAACCGGGAATGAATGAATTCCATAAATAGTCGTTTTAGTAGATAATGATTGATTTTATTTAAAGGACCCTTGACGATTTTTTGTTTTTGTTCTCTGATGACCGGGAGGAAAAAAATTATTCCGCCCAGGCTTTACAGGCCTGCGTTTCCGTCTTTTTTTCAAACCGGCAGATAACCATTCGCCAGTTTTATAAAATCGATCAGCTGTTCTCTTTTCCAGTTTTCGTCGAGGCCCAGTTCCTTCGCCATCAGGGCTGCTACCCGGGGCGCCGCAGCTATGGCGGCCCGCGCATCGAGGAACAGCATGCGCAACCGGCGGGCCAGCACATCTTCAACTGTTCTCGCCATTTCATTCCGCACGGCCCAGATTACTTCAGCTTCCGTGTAGGGAAGTTGTTTTACCAGGCGGTTCGCGAGCATGGGCTCTACTTCTATCAATGTTTTGATTTCTTCTTCATCAGATCCGTAAACGGATAGATGACATGCTGAACCGGACTCCCTGTAAGCATGAACCGGCAGGTCTTTTGTCCGGCAGGATTGCGGCTCCAGCCCGCCCACTTCAATCACTTTATTCACCGTTTCTTCCGCCATTTTCCGGTAGGTGGTCCATTTGCCGCCGGTAATCGTTACCAGTCCGGAGGGATTCACGAATAATTTATGATCGCGTGAAATTTCTTTGGTCGGGTGTTCATCATTTTCAGGAGCTGCCAAAGGACGAAGACCGGCAAAAACGCTTAAAACATCTTTCCGTTCCGGCGGGTTCGCAAGGTATTGTTTGACTGTATCGAGAATAAACCCGATTTCCCTGTCCAGTGCCTTTGGCTCCAGCACATGTTTTTCTGTCGGCGTATCCGTTGTTCCCACCAGCAAATGATCATGCCAGGGAACTGCAAATAATACCCGGCCATCGGAGGTTTTCGGGATCATGAGGGCGGTGCTGCTGTCTAAAAAAGATTTATCCAGCATCAGATGCACACCCTGGCTTGGTTTAATCATTGGTTTCGCAGCAGCGTTCTCCATTTTCAGAATGTCATCCACAAATACGCCGGTAGCATTAACTACAGCCCGCGTATTCAGCACATGTTCCTTTTTTGTTTCCATGTCGATGGCAACCAGGCCCGACATTTTTTCCTTATCCTTCAGCAACTTCACCACCTTGAAATAATTGAGTACGACTGCACCTTTTTCAGCAGCCGTCTGGGCGAGATTCAGCGCCAGGCGGGCATCATCAAACTGACCGTCATAATAGCGAACACCACCTCTTAATCCCTTTGTTCGGAGGCCCGGCAGGTATTTGTTTATTTCCTTTCGTTTTACAAATTCGGGCCGCCCAAAACTGAAACGACCTGAAAGCTTTTCGTAGATTTTGAGGCCTGCCAGATACTTTATTTTCTCCCAGACGCTGTAACAGGGAATGATAAAAGCCTGTTTTTTGACCAGGTGTGCTGCATTATGCAGCAGGATTCCTCTTTCATGCAGGGCGTCATAAACCAGCTTTATCTGGCCCTGGGCCAGGTAACGCACGCCTCCGTGCACCAGCTTGGTACTGCGGCTGGACGTAGCTTTGGCGAAATCCGATTGTTCCAGGAGCAGGGTTTTATACCCCCGGCTGGCAGCATCCACTGCAACGCCAAGGCCG
>Ga0157370_10006070_pt1 | contig 13408 bp, 12 predicted proteins | sample C35metaG_FD_113463 | JGI IMG/M metagenome (GOLD analysis project Ga0157370, IMG submission 113463) | Corn rhizosphere microbial communities from Kellogg Biological Station, Michigan, USA - C3-5 metaG | ecosystem: Host-associated > Plants > Roots > Rhizosphere > Soil | place: USA: Michigan...
CTGAAGCGAGAGGAATCCGCTGGATCGAGTACTGGGGCTGCCAACTCTATCAATTCTCGTTCCGGTCGTTCATGGAGCAGTTTGGTGGAAAGAGAATGCATGAACTCCGCCGCGATCTGGGAGCGAGATTCTCGCATTCGTTCAAGAAGACATCGGATGGAGCGGTCCTGATCGAGAAGAAAGACTTCGATGGACGCGATCCCGCCGAAGAGAGGCAGTTCCAAGGGGTGGTCGCATATCTTGAAAAGAATCCCAACCCGTTTCTGGCACCACCCGAGAAGGACCTGCCCAACAGCGCAGTTTTCGACGATCTGAATCCGCCATCGACATTCCTGGTTTCTCTCGATGCGCCTGCGGATGCGATGTCAACGAACGGAAAGAAGTTTTTTGGCCAGGGAGGAGTTGCAAAGCCGGACGGCCTGCGAACCGAATTGGACGGAGACCTCGACTCCGCCGGACCGGACAGCGCACTCCTGCTCGAACGCAAGTTCACGCTCAAGCCCGGCGAGAGCAAGACGCTCACTTTCCTGTACGGCTACATGACTTCGGGGTTCGATCTCGACGCGCTGATTGCCAAATATCGGCAGAGCGCGGCCACTGCGCTGCGGGATTCGTGCGCGCAGTGGAAGAAGAATGCGCTGCAGTTCAGCGTGCCAGACGAGCCTTGGGTCGAGCGCGAAACTGCTTGGAACTACTACTCACTGCGTAGCGGGTTCAGCTACGACGACTTCTTCCACGAACACATCGTGTCGCAGGCCAGCATTTATCAGTACGTGATGGGATTCCAGGGCGCCGCGCGCGATCCGCTGCAGCACGCCCTGCCGTTTCTGTTCACCGAACCGCGACTGGTGAGGGAAGTGCTCCGACACACACTCAAAGAAGTGCGCCCGGACGGATCGATTCCGTACGGAATGGTGGGCCACGGCATGCCAATGCCGACGGTTAGCGACAACTCCAGCGACATGCCCATGTGGCTGCTGTGGGTAGTGAGTGAGTACGTCCTCGCGACCCGCGACGTGCGTTTTTTGGACTCTGATGTCGTCACGGCGTACGGAGGCGCGGCCAAAGCGGCGCATTGGGAAGGAGCCAATCGCGCATCCGTACGCAGTCTGCTGGCCCGCTGCTACAAGCACTTAACGGACGCTGTCAAAACTGGCGAGCACGGCTTGATGCGCATGTTGCAGGATGATTGGAATGACGCGCTGGTCCAGGCCTGGGTGCCTGCCAATGACGTGAAGGAGTGCCTGGAAAAGGGCGAGAGCGTCGTCAATTCCGCGATGGCAGCGTACGTCTTCGATTACTATGCGCGCCTGCTCGCGTATGCCGGCGACGACGAGCGGATCACGACGCCGATCAAACGTAAAGCGGAGGAACACCGTGCTGCGGTTCGCGCACAATGGAATGGAAATTGGTTCAAACGCGCATGGCTTGGTCCGACAAACGGCTGGTTGGGAGAAAAGGGTCTCTGGCTCGAACCACAGCCGTGGACGATCATCGGCGCAACTGCGTCGCAAGAACAAATCCGCACCCTGGTTCAAAACTTGGATCAGCAGTTGCGGCGTGTGTCACCGATTGGCGCAGTGCAAATGAACGATAGCCCGGATCGCGTCACGCATGGCGTTTGGCCGACTGAGCCGGGGACGTCGATTGCGGGCGGCGTCTGGCCATCGCTGAACCAGACCCTCATCTGGGCCTTGGCCAAAGTTGATCCGGCAATGGCGTGGGATGAGTGGAAGAAGAATTCATTTGCGCGACATGCTGAAGTTTATCCGCAGGTCTGGTACGGAACCTGGAGCGGGCCAGATGTCCTAAACTCCGCCAGCAGCAAGCATCCTGGCGAAACTACAGGCGGCAAGCCGTTCGGGTGGACCGATTTCCCAGTTTTCAACATGCACACCCATGCATGTCCGCTGTACTCGGTGACTAAGCTGCTTGGATTGGAGTTCACGGAAACCGGAATTGCCCTTGCGCCCGCATTGCCGATCTCAACGTTCCGATTTGAGTCGCCGCTGGTCGCAATCATCAAGTCGGCGAATGGTTACGAAGGCTGGTATTCGCCGCAAAGTCAGAACACATACACCATTCGCATCAAACTTCCACCGGATGAACTCAAGCGGTTCGGTCGCATGGAAGTAAACGGGAATAAGTATCGCGCCAGAGTGGTAGATGGAGCCATAGAACTCCGCGGACTTGGAGGTGCGGGTACTCCGGTGAAGTGGGCGATCTCGCGAGGATAGTAGAAGCCATATGGGATTTTCTGAGTTTCACGGAAACGCCGACGTTGTGCACCGCCTGCGGGAGATGTTGGCGCGTGACCGCTTTCCGCACGGCGTCATCCTCTCGGGGCCAACCGGTTCGGGCAAGTACACGCTGACGACGATGCTCGCTCGCGCCATGAATTGCCTAGAGCGAGCAACGACAGACGGCCTACCCGACTTTTGCGGGCGCTGCTCGAATTGCGTGCGCATTGCCGAGGCGCAAGACCTTGATGCGCGTTGCGCCGAGGCGGTGGAAACGCGCGACTCACTGAAAGAAACCGAAAAGAAGGAAACGCGACTCTTTGTGCAAACGCATCCGGACGTTCTGGTCATTCCGCCCGATCCGCCCCAGATGATGATCAAGGTGGACCAAGTGCGCCGCGTCATCGAGCACATTTACTTCCGCCCGTCAGAAGGACGGGAACGCGTGTTCATCTTCACCGATTCGGCATTCATGAAAGAGGCCGCCAACTCGCTGCTCAAGGTTTTGGAAGAGCCGCCGGAGTTCGCGACGATCTTTTTGCTGGCCGAAAATGCGGGTGAACTGCTGCCAACGATCCGTTCGCGCTGCATGGTACTGCCACTCCGGTGCCTCTCGACGGAGGAGATCGAGCAATATCTGACGAAGCACCGGCCGGAGTGGAAGCCGGCGCAACGTGCATTAGTTGCGCGCTTGTCGGAAGGCGCTGTGGGGCGCGCCCGCAGCTTTGATCTCGCTGCTTACAGTCAGGCGCGGGAGCATGCCCTCACAATCCTGCGCACGGCACTGCGATCGAGCGAGCACAGCGATCTTTTCAAAATGACGGAGACCTATCGCGCCGGCGCCGAAGGGCGACAGAAGACGGAAACACTCTTACGCTGTACCTATTCATTGCTACAGGATCTGATGTTTCTCGAATCCGGCTCTCCGCAATTGGTCCGCAATACTGATATCGCAAGCGAATTGCAGAAGCTTGCCCAGTCCGCGAATTTTGAGTGGCTGACGACCGCGACGAACAAACTCGGGGATGTCGAACGCGGCATGCGCCGCAACCTGCTGCGGTCATTATCGCTTGACGCATTTGAAGCCGCGCTGGAAAGGAGTTGATGCGTGCCAGAGCAAACGCTCGCGGGAAAAGTTGCAGTCGTTACCGGTGCGTCGATGGGGATCGGCGAGGCGATTGCGAAGCTCTTCGCCGAGAATGGGGCGCGAGTGGCGCTCCTGTCACGCGACTCAGGCCGTGCCGAGGCAGCGCGCGCGCGCATCGGCTTCGCGGGTCAAACCATGGCGCTGGCTTGCGACGTGCGCCATCGCGAAGAAATCGACCGAGCAATTGGCCTCACGCTCCATCATTTCCAAAGAATTGATATCTGGGTGAACAACGCGGGACGAGGCATTTTGACCTCTCTCGAGGGAGTCACCATCGCCGATGTCCGCGAGGTGTTCGACACGAACCTCTTTGGCGCACTCGAAGGCATGAAGGCGATCATTCCGGTCATGCGACAGCAAGGCAGCGGCGCGATCATCAATATTTCCAGCGTTGCTGGCCACATTCCGTTGCCGTTTCATCCGATCTACAGCGGTACGAAGTTCGCGATGAATGCAATCGGCAAAGCTGCCCGGATGGAACTGGCGGGTGCAGGGATCAACGTACTCACGGTCTGTCCGGGATATGTGCGCACGGACTTTGGCGTCAACGCGATCAAAGGTGAGGACTACAAGGCGGTGCGACCCAAGTCTGTGCGCGGCATTTCTGTCGAACGCGTTGCCCGGGCCACCCTGCAGGGCTATCTGAAAGGCAAGCGTGAAGTGGTGGTGCCGTGGTTCATGCATCCGGTGATCAAGCTGTACCAAATGTTCCCGGGAGTGGTCGAGTGGGGCATGAAACGGAATCTTCGCGGCAAATTGTGAGTGGCAGAGGGGAACCGCATGTCGAAAACTGGGAGGTATGCGCAATACCCCAGCTTGCAGGACAAGGTTGTCTTGATCACGGGCGGCGCAACAGGGATCGGCGCGTCGATGGTAGAACATTTTGCGGCACAGGGCTCGCGCGTCGCTTTTCTCGATCTGGATGAATCGGCCGCAACCCAGTTGATCGAGAGCAGTAGGGGTGCGAAACATGCTCCTTTATTTCTGAAATGCGATCTCACCGACATCGCAACTTTGCGCAGCGCCATTCACGAGATCGATAGCAAACTGGGTCCCGTAAACGTGCTGGTGAACAATGCGGCACGAGACGACCGCCACAAAACCTCAGAGATCAGTCCCGACTATTGGGACGAGCGGATGGCCGTCAATCTGCGTCATCAATTCTTCGCGACGCAAGCGGTGGTACCGGGTATGACTCGAGAAGGTGGCGGATCCATCATTAACATGAGTTCTATCTCATGGATCATTCCTTCGACCGGGTTGCCCGCGTACGTCACGGCGAAGGCAGGTATTGTAGGCCTGACGAGAACGTTGTCACGTGAACTTGGCGAAGCCAACATTCGTGTGAACTGCGTGCTGCCAGGCGCAATCATGACCGAGCGGCAGCGGAAGCTTTGGTTTACGCCTGAGTACCTCGCCGAAGTGATGAAGGCGCAGGCGTTGAAACGCGAGCTACTGCCCGAAGATGTGGCGCGCCTAGTGCTGTTCCTCGCCGCCGACGACAGCGGGAGCATCACCGGCCAGAACTTCATTGTGGATGGCGGGTGGGTGTAACAAAGCGGTGAGCAGTGAGCGGCGAGCATCGAGCAGTGAGCATTGAGTACGACGCCGAGTCGAAATATTCTGTTGCCCTGCCGTCGAGAGCACTAGCCTACTTCAACGACCAACGACCAACGACCAACGACCAAGAGCCAAAAGCCGAAAGCCAAGAGCCAAGAGCCAAGAGCCTACCCCAGTTCCTCCAACATTCCCTGCATCTCGGATGCGGCATGAGAGTCCCGCTTGCGCTGGGCGGCGGCGATTCCGTCCACCAGCATCTTCTTCGCTTCATCCACGCGGTTTGCCTTCACCAGAGTCTGCGCCGACATGAAATAGGCGGCAGGATAATCCGGATTCGTCGCTAACAACTTTCTGAATTCCTCCAGTGCTTGATCCGTGTGGCCGGAATTCGCAAACTCCATCGCGAGTCCGTACCGGGCGAGGACATTATTCGGATCTTGGGCGAGGATTTCCTGCAAGGTAGTGATGCGATCCATAAAGAGCAATCTAGCAGACTCGTAGCGGGGTGTGTCGACGTCCAAACGCAATCGAGTCGCGGTGGAAATCCTGTGCTAGGAAGCCGTTTCAGGAGTGAGTAGAATGCCTCGAGGATTCAACGTGGCCTGTCCCTTCTTTTCGCCCAGCGATCGTGCTGACAACATTGCCTTGCCTCATCCTGCGCGCCTGCCTTTGGGCGCGGCCTGGCGAGGAACCTGTGCAGCGCCTGGAGGCGAGCTGGTTCAGCTTGGGGCGGCGGAACTCGAGTCCTGCAATCTAGGGTATGCTCACGCGTGCCCTCGGTTGCCCGGGGACAGGGTTGCTGATGCTGTGCGATTCATTGTGAGCAGGCATTCGGTGGATCGCCTCCAGTTGCAGTTTGTGCTTGAGGCAAAGCATCTTCCGGTCGCGTATGGAAATCTGGAATACGATCGAGTTTTGTCGTGCTGGACGGCACCGCATTCTAGTCCTCGGATTCAGAAGCTCGCGGAATGTTTTTTGCGCACATACCTGGAGCGGAGCGCGTCCTAAGAGCGGCTGAAGGAGTCTTCGGTACGGAAAAGCAGGATGCAAGCCGCCCGCAAGCGCTGAAAGCGCGACCGATTTGAACGGCTAGGCGGCACGAGTGAACTCGTGCCCTTCCCGTTCGGCAACTGAACAGCACGAGTAAACTCGTGACCCTCTTTAATAGCGGCTTGCTCGAGGTTCCATCCACGGCATTAGGAGCGACCACCATTGCGACAGATATCCGAATTAATTGCGGCAGTACTGATTGCCTTCTTGTCGGTTGTCGTAGGAACCGCGGCACAGACGACACCTCAGCGCACCTTGTTGGCACTTTCCAAGCACGACCACACGCTAGCCGTCGTCGAACCAACGACGCTGAAGGTGATTGCGCGGTTGCCGGTCGGCCCCGATCCGCACGAAGTGATTGCCTCGACGGATGGCACGAAGGCATACGTATCGATCTATGGTTTTGGCCGATACCACACGCTGTCAGTTCTCGACCTCGTCGCGCAGAAAGCGCTGCCCGACATTGATACGGGAGCATTGAACGGGCCGCATGGCCTTGCTGTCGCAGGAGGGAATATCTGGTTCACAGCCGAAGGCGCGAAGGCGGTGGCCCGGTTCAATCCCTCCACCAACAGCATTGATCGCATCATGGGCACCGGCCAGAACCGCACGCACATGCTGTATGTCACCGCGGATGAGAAGAAGATCTATACGACAAATGTGACTTCCGGGACGGTGAGCGTGTTGGAAGCGGGTGCGGTGCCCGCAACGGCGCCTCCACCGAGCCGTCAAACCGGCCAACAAAACCCGCCGCCGGCGGTACCCCAAGGAATGGATTGGAATCAGACGCTGATCACCGTGGGCAAGGGAGATGAGGGCTTTGACATCTCTCCCGACGGCCGTGAGTTGTGGACCGCCAATGCACAGGACGGAAGACTGTCAGTGATTGATCTCGCGAGCAAGCAGGTTATTGCCACCATCGACGCGAAAATTCCTGCCTCCAATCGATTGAAGTTCACCCCCGATGGAAAGCTTGTGTTCATCACCAGCCTTCGTGGTGGAGAAGTCGTCGTGTATGACGTGGCTTCGCGAAAGGAATACAAACGCGTCGCCGTCGGCCACGGAGCTGCGGGGATCTTGATGGATCCGCTCGGCGAACGCGTGTTCGTGGCATGCACGCCCGATAACTACCTTGCGATCGTGGGTTTGAAGACGTTTGAAGTTACGGGGCACATCGATGTCGGAGCTGAGCCGGACGGTCTGGCGTGGGCGGTTCGACCGTAGTGCTTCCACGAAATCCTCTGTGGCGCTCCTCTGTGATCCTCAGTGTCCTCTGTGGTAAAGGTTTTCGATTTCTTTAGACTTGACCGGCGCCCTTGCAGGCGCAAAGCTTGAACTATGAACGAGAAAGCCCTCATTCCCCGCCCGGTAGCCGATTCGCAGTCCGAGATGATTGAGATTGTTCTGCCCAACGACGCTAATCCGCTTGGCGCCCTCCTCGGCGGACGTCTGATGCATTGGATCGATATGGCGGGGGCGCTGGCCGCACATCGCCACAGCCGCAACTACGTCGTCACCGCGTCCATCGACCACATGGACTTTCACACGCCGGTGCACGTCGGCGACATGGTCGTCTTACGTTCCTCGGTGAATCGCGTCTTCAATACATCGATGGAAGTTGGAGTTAGCGCGTGGGTGGAGAACTACTTATCGGATGAATCCCGGCTCGTGAGCTCGGCGTATCTGACATTTGTTGCCGTGGATGCAGCAGGGCGTCATCTCAAAGTCGCGCCCGTCATTCCCGAAACCGACGAGCAGAAGCGACGTTATGAAGATGCAGGCCATCGCCGTGAACTCCGCAAGGCGGAGCTAGAGCGCAAGAAGCGGAACGCGTGATTGGTCATTTGGCTGCACGCGCAAGCAGGGGTCCAGCGAGCGCCAGAAACAGGACGTACGCGGCCGAAAGCGGGCCCAAGCGCGGTTCGATTGCGACGCCGAATCCTGCAATCACGATTGAGAACTCTCCCCGTGGAATTAGTTCCAATCCAGCACGCCAACGCGACGCGGTTCCCGGCCCAAGTCTGCTCGTTGCCCAGTACCCAGTTGCGACTTTGGTTGCTGCCGTTACCACACCCAAAAGGATGGCCAGTGGCAAAGCGGGAAGGAGCGAAGCTGGGTCGATTTCAAGCCCAAAAAAGAAGAAGAACGCAGCAGCGAAAAGGTCACGTAACGGGCTCAGTAGCCTGTGCGATTGCTCAGCTACAGGGCCTGACAATGCAATCCCGACCAGGAAAGCACCGATCCCAGCAGATACCTGAAACCTTTGTGCGGCGCCCGAGATCAGCAGGACTGTTCCGAATACCGTTAAAACCAGAATTTCGTCGGATTCGTGAGCCGCAAACCGGCTGATGCGAGGACCGAAGCGAAGGGCTGCCGAGAGGGCTATCGCAACCGCGGCCAAAGCAATGCCCACGGACAATGCGATTTTTGTAAGTCCTCCCCCGGAAATAACAACGCCAACGAGGGGCAGGTATATCGCCATGGCAAGATCTTCAATGACAAGGATCGAGAGCACCGTCGGGGTTTCGGGATTCTCAGCCCGACGAAGTTCGGATATGACTTTGGCGATCACGCCCGACGACGAGATGTAAGTGACCCCGCCCAACAGTACGCTCGGCAGTACCCGCCAGCCAAGCAGCAGTCCGGCGCAAAGTCCAGGGGTGAAGTTGAGGACGAAGTCTGCCACTCCCGCCGGAAGCCCGGTCCGCAAATTTGCCTTGAGTTCCTGGCTGCCATATTCCAAGCCCAGCATGAACAAAAGTAAGAGGACACCGATCTCTGCACCAATGTGGATGAAATTGGACGTGAGATTCAAAGGCGCGAGTCCGCCGTTTCCGAACGCAAGCCCGGCGACTAGGTAAAGAGGAATGGCCGAGAAGCCCCAGCGGCTGGCGAGCCTGGCGAGAATCGCCAAACCCAAAACCGCGAGGCCCAGTTCCGTCAGTACCCCAGCGGAATCCGCGGCAGCAGTAGGCATAAGATGGCTCCGGGGCAGGATATCAGTCCGGTAGCCTTATGCGTCTGGCATTTGAATTGAACGCTATCCACGTGCGACGGAATCAATCTCGTGAGGAACTCACCGGCGCTTCCAACTTCGCCTTCAGCACTGGCGGAACTTCGTCTCCTCGGAAGTATTGGCCTTTGCTGGATTTCATCTCCGGCATGGCGGCGTAAGGCTTGCTGTAATCGTTGTTGGCATTCCAGAAAAGGAATCCGATCCCGCCTTTGTTCTTGGAGGTCAGCACCTGCACTTCAATGTACTTGGGCGAGTAGGTTTTCGTCCGCCACGCGAAGGCCTGCAGCCACGGACGCAGCACCACGCCGCTACCTTTGGTTATCAGTTGGAACCGATCCATGGATTCGCCGATGAAATGCTCCGGTTCATCTCCGGGATGCGCAATGTTGTCCATGCCAAAGAAGTGCGAGGGGTAGATCATGGGCGAGAGCACATCGCAAAACTTGGCCATGCGAACGATGTCCTGCCCGGTGTGCGAGAGATCAACCTGCCGCTGCCATGCCATCACACCGAAAACATCGAGCGAGAGCAGCACGCCCTTCGGGTGGATGGAGGTGTAGGCGCGCTGCAAAAAATCAGCAATGACATCGGCGCGCTGCCACTCTGGATGTGATTTCTGGAAAGCGAAGCTGGCATCCTTCTGATCGCCTTCCGCAGGGAAGCGGACGTAGTCGAACTGGATCTCGTCGGCCCCACCGGCGATGGCTGCTTGCGACAGCGCAATGTCGTATTCCTGGACGTCGATCCGCGAAGGATCCGTCCAAACCAGCTTTCCGTTCTCACGCCAGGACTGGCCGGTCTTCTTCGACTTGACTGCCAGTTCAGGATGCGAAACCACCAGCCGCTCGTCGCGGAAAATTGCAATTCGAGCTATCGCATGCATTCCTTGCGAATGCAGGAAATGCGTGTACTTGGGCAGGTCGCGAATGTAGGTTTTGTGGGCTCCCAGCAACGGGTGCTCAAAGGGAATATTTACCGTTCCGTCGCTGTCCTTGATATCGAAGACTACGGAGTTGCCGCCAGCTTCGCGCCAACGCTTCACGATCTGGATTCCATGATCGCTACCCGCCATGAGACCGGTAAGGTAAATGGCGCGGACCTCGAAGTCCTTGGCTACAGGAACTGACTTCTCGACGATCGGCGCATCCAGGATTCCAGGAATCGTAATTTCCTGGCCGGATTTTACAAATGCGCCTTTCAAGTCAGGATTGGCGGCGCGCATAGCGGTGGCCAATTCGCTCGAGGTCAGGTAGGAAGTCTGGCCCAGATACTTGCGGGCTACAGAAATTACCGTATCGCCGCGTTTCGCCTGATACAATGCCGTGCCTGGCGTGGGGACCTTCGGCGTTGTGGGTGTCGAAGTCGGGAGCGTCGCACTGGCGGGTATCACTTTCGCGTTACGCGGTTGCGCGGCATCTACAGTTCGAAAGCCAATGACGGCGACTGCAACTGCCAAAATTGCTGCAAACAAGATTGTTTTCGACCGGTGATTACGCAAGTTTCACTCCAGAGACATCGTTTTTCTCGATGCTACTGATGCGGAATTCTGCTTGCCAGTTACGGGCGGTCACGGTCGGCAGGTAGTTGAGGATCATGGCAAGAGGAATTTGGGTGCACCTCGCCACGGCTGCATGCGCAAAACATTTCCGTTTACACGATTTCACTTGGAGATGTAAGTGACTCCCACGACACATTAGGGGCATCTAATCCGTTTAGAAAGAAGGTTGAACGGACTGGACGGAGATGGCGAAATGCTTGCTCAGTTAACTGGCGAAAGCTGCACTGGCAACAAGTGACAAAATTTGTCACTCCGGAGACCGAGGCCAAGGCCCCTGGCACTGGCCCGACAACCTGTAGAACAGGTGTTAAAGAGACTATGAAGACGACAGCCAGTATGGTTCTCGACCCCAACCGCCGCAGCGCGGATGCCCGTGACTTCGAAGGTGGACTTCGCCGCAAGATTGTCGGTCAGGATGCCGCAGTCGAGAAAGTGGTCGAGATTTACCAGATGTTCCTCGCCGGCCTGAATCCCCCCGGGCGTCCCGTTGGAAATCTGCTGTTTCTGGGGCCCACCGGATCCGGAAAGACCCGCGTCGTTGAAGCTCTCGCGGAATCGCTGTTTGGCGACGCCCGCGCCTGCATCAAAATTGATTGTGCTGAGTTCCAGCACTCCCACGAAATCGCAAAACTAATCGGTTCGCCTCCCGGCTACCTCGGTCACCGCGAGACTCACCCCCTGCTTACGCAGGAGGCGCTCAACCAGTGGCACACGGACAAGCTCAAGCTGTCCATCCTGCTGTTTGACGAAATCGAGAAGGCGTCCGACGCTCTCTGGCAGCTACTGCTCGGAATCCTTGATAAGGCCACGCTCACTCTCGGTGACAACCGCCGGGTTGATCTCTCGCAGTGCATCATCATCATGACCTCGAACCTGGGGGCAGGTGAGATGAGCAGCCTCGTCGATGGCGGGCTCGGATTTGCTCCGAAGATCGCCGCGGTTGATGACAGCCTGGACGACAAGATCGACCGGACTGCCGTCGAAGCTGCGCGTCGGAAGTTCACGCCCGAGTTCATGAACCGCATCGACAAGGTGGTAGTGTTCAAGACCCTCCGGCCTGAGCACCTGCAGCAGATTCTGGAAATCGAGCTCGGCATGGTGCAACAGCGAGTGCTGATGGCATCAGCTGCGAACCAGTTCGTGTTCTCGTGCACGCCGAAAGTGAAAAGCTACTTGCTGCACGAAGGAACCGACGCACGCTATGGGGCACGGCACTTGAAGCGGGCGATCGAGCGCCATTTGGTTTTCCCGCTGGCGAATCTGGTGGCTACCGGTCAGATTCATCTCGGCGATTTCGTTCGAGTTGACTTGAATGGCGAAGGCAAACTCACCTTCACCAAGGAAGCCGAAGGCGCGATGGTCCCGATGCTCATGGAGCGTTACGGCGCCGCCGCAGGTGCGCCAACGCTGGTCAATCGGGCAGCGCGTCCGATCGCAAAATCCAAGGAGTTCACCGCCACACCTGGTAACGAAACCAAATAATTTTCGGCAAGCACAACGCTGCCGCACCTGAAAGGTAGAAAGTCCGGCCAACCAGCCGGACTTTTTATTTTGTGTGGGTCGGATATTCCTGTCCGTCACAAGAGGTGAGCAGAGCAATGAGCGAATACGTGTGAATGTTCTTTTCTTGCTTACCGCTCATCGCTGACCGCTCACTGCTGTTGTGGCCAGAAGCAGCCGCGGGCTACTCTTCTCCAGCCATTCTCATCGAATCGACGTGAGACATCATAAAAGCTTCTTCCGTCGCCACTCACTCAGTATCGTTTCCAGCACCGTGCTGCTTGTCTGGATCATTCTCTTTGCCTTTTCCAATCCCAACACTCACTGGGGTTCATTCTTCGGAAACGCGATTGCCGATTGGACCGGACTTGTGGTGACAGTTCTAGCCACTAAATTCATGTACGAAATCGGCTCAGCAGAAAGCCGTAAGCCGCCGCATCGCTACTTGAAACCCTTACGGGAGTTCTTCGAGGAACACTCACTGAGCGTGTTCCTGCTGGGGACTGGAGTTATCTGGGTGCTCCTGTTCGCGCATTCCAATCCCAACTCGAAATGGGGCCAGGTGGTCGGCAACATCGTTTCCGAATGGACGCAGATCTTCGGTCTGCTGATCATGACCAAGCGTTTGGTCGAGTCGCATTCGAAGGAAAGTAAGAGATAGTTACACGTCTGCCTTGTGGCGTTCCTCGGTGCGCCGGAGCCTGCCCTGACCAACTGAGCGCAGCGAAGGCGTCGAACGGGTCTCCTATGTGGTAGCTTTTTGGGTTTTCAAGCAAGAACAAAATCTTCACCACAGAGGACACAGAGTCTCACAGGGGAAACGCCACAGAGGAACAACCGGTTGGCTCAAACACGGCTAAGCTGCGCCCGCGCTGTTCTTGGCTACGAACCGGTGGTAGCACTCGGCACAAAGCAACTGGCGACCGTTCGTGAATGCCTCGGTACGCTCCGGACCGCCTTCCGGGCTCAATTCCCAACCGCAGATTGCGCAAGGCTCTTTCGTCCAACCATGGGGCACGAACTTGTACCGCGGGTCGTCCTTGACTGAGAGATCGAAGCAGATGCCGCCTTCCCGGTTATCCACGACAACATCCATGGGTTTCCAGTCACGGCGGACCCACGCGAACCGCTTCAGTTTGTCTACGGTGTTGTTGATCAAAGCCATCGGCAGGCGCTTGCCATGGACTTCCACAATGCCCAGCGAGGGCGAGTTTTGAATGTTGCCTCGCGTCTCTACCGGCCACGAAGAAATTCGTTGCCGAGCATCTTCCAGGCTGACGCCACAAGCATTCAGCAGATCGGCTGCAAATGAGTCTTTCTGTCGCAACAATCCGAGC
>Ga0157370_10006073_pt1 | contig 13407 bp, 10 predicted proteins | sample C35metaG_FD_113463 | JGI IMG/M metagenome (GOLD analysis project Ga0157370, IMG submission 113463) | Corn rhizosphere microbial communities from Kellogg Biological Station, Michigan, USA - C3-5 metaG | ecosystem: Host-associated > Plants > Roots > Rhizosphere > Soil | place: USA: Michigan...
GGAAATAATGACAAGTCAATGATTCAATCTTTTATTTCGCAATTGAGTTATGACTATGAAAATAAATATTTTTTAACCGGTTCTTACCGTGTAGATGGTTCTTCTGCTTTTCCTTCTTCGAAACGGTACGCATCTTTCCCTGCAATTTCCGCAGCATGGTTAGCCAGCAACGAATCATTTTTCAACAGCAAATCAATTGATCTGTTGAAATTTCGTGTAAGCTATGGCGTGACGGGTACTCAGGATATTGGTGCGTCAAGGTATCTGGGTTTGTATTCTCTTACCAGCCAATACAATTCACAGGGCGCGGCTACTCCGTTGCAATTAGCAAGCCCTAATCTGACCTGGGAAAGTAAATACCAGGCAAATGCGGGAATTGATTTAAGCCTGTTTAAAAGAATAGACCTGACCGTTGATGTTTATAATAATGTTACTAAAAATTTATTGCTCCAGGTTTCTCAACCGTTGTCTGTTGGCTTTGAACAACGTTGGGAAAATGTAGGCCAAATTGTAAACAATGGAGTAGAAATTAATTTGAACACGATAAATATTCAAGGCAGCAATTTTCAATGGAATACCGGTTTTAATATCAATTTTAATACAAATAAACTTCGCCAGCTTCCGTCAGATATTATCAAAACGGGTTCGTGGGCTATTTCGCAGATTTATAGAAATGGCGGAAATTTATATGAATTTTATATGCCCGTTTGGGCTGGTGTAGATAAACAAACAGGTGCTCCGCTTTGGGAAAAAGTATCACAGGATGCGCAGGGAAATCCAACCGGAAAAACAACCACTTCCAAATATGCCGATGCCACTTATCAGGAAGTTGGTTCGGCATTGCCAAAATTCCAGGGAGGGTTTACCAATCAGTTTACTTTTAAAAATATTTCACTTAGTGTGAATGCCTATTTCCTGTCAGGAAATAAAGTTTTCAGCAATGATTTGCGTTTTGTAATGAATGATGGCAGTGACCCTTACATGAACCAGGCGGTGCTTCCTAAAGGTTACAACATCTGGACAAAACCCGGTGACGTGGCTACGAATCCAAGCCCGCAAAACTCTGCCAACTCAACAGAAACATCTACGCGTTATTTAAAAGATGGAAGTTTTATTTCTATCAGAAATATTACGCTCTCTTATAAGTTACCGGTTGCATTAATACAAAGATTGAAAGTGAATGGAATTGTTGTTTCTCTTTCTGCAGATAATGTTTATACTTTTTCCAATTTTTTTGGACAGGATCCGCAAACAACAATTACGCCTGCTGCATTTGTAACTCCCGGAGTTTCTGATTTTAAATATCCAAATAACCGGCAGTTTTTATTCAATATTGACTTTAAATTCTAAAAATATTTTTATGAAACATGCAATAATCATTTTCATCTTATTTATTGGTTTAATGGTTTCTGGCTGCATAAAAGATGTGCTTCCCAGCGATGCGATTACTACGGCAACACTTACACAATCGCCTGATGGTGTTTTGAAAGCGGTTAATGGTGCGTATTCATTATTTAAAGATCATGTTGAGTTTAATGGAACTACAGATCTTAATTTAATGTACCTCCGGCAATATTTTCAGCTCTCCGATTTTGCAAGCGATGACATAGTTTGCGGCCAGCCAACCACTGATCCATTCTTTCTTAGTTTCACTTTAGATCATTCGCCTACACAAACCAATATCCGTTATTTCTGGTACATTTCTTATAAAATAGTTAATGATGTGAATACCGTAATTGAAGCGACAGAAAAAGTTTCCAATCCTGATTTACAAACGCAGCAATTGCTGGGAGAATGTTATTTTCTTCGTGCATTTTGTAATTTTAATTTAGTAAGAATTTTTGGCAGGCCGTATTCACAGGATCCCTCATCCCCGGGAATTATTTTACGAACTTCAACAAGTGATCCTGCACAAAAAGCAAGGTCAACTGTTGAAGAAGTTTATAAATCCATTATCGAAGATGCCGAAACTGGCGCAGCATTAATGAATCAATCGCGTGGCGTGCAATATGCCACGAAAGAAGCCGCATGGGCATTATTATCAAGAGCGTTTTTATATAAAAATGATAACGACAGCACCATTTTTTATTCAGACAAAGTAATTAATTCCGGAAAATTTACTTTAGAAACTGCAGATGATTATCCGGGTTATTTTGCAAATGCTGCGACAGGTTCCGGAACTATTTTTTGTATCGCCTTTACCAACTTAGATGATTATGGAAAAGCATCTATTTCATCTATGCTTTATTCTGATGGAAATTCCGGTTGGGGCGAAGAATATGCTTCCAAGCCCATTCGTGATCTGATGTCTGCGCATCCGGAAGATGTGAGATGGTCTTACATTTTTCCGTTAAAAGATGGTAGCGGAAACATGCAACAAAAAAATGGGATTGATATTTATTATATTACTAAGTTTTCATTCCAGGGAGGAAGTCCATCCCTCAGTTCGCCGGTAATGTTTCGCCTTGCAGAAATGTATCTGAACAAGGCAGAAGCAGAAGCAAAGAAAGGAATGACTGCTGCAGCACTGGATGATGCAGATATGATCCGTAAAAACCGGGGCTTGCAAAATTCTTTATACAATGGTGTTTTGCCAACAGGGAATACTGCGCTTACAGTTGTTTTGAATGAAAGGCGGATGGAGCTTGCGTTTGAAGGGCACCGCACCTTTGATGTTTACCGGAATAAACAAAATATGAACCGCACTTATTGGGGTTATCATTTGCCGGGCTTAAAAGAAACCGATATTAATCCTGCACAAAATCCAACAGGTTATCCAAACATGATCATAAACTGGAATGATCCTAAAATAATTTATTACATACCGATTGATGAGGTGCAGGCAAACCCGCTTTGTGTTCAAAATCCTTAAGAAAAGTAAAAGAAATTTCATTTTAAAAAATTAAAATAAGAGCTATGAAATCTTTAAAATTATTGCTGGTTTATTCGATCACGGGCGCATTTATATTTTGTTTTTTTTCTTGTAAAAAAGACAAAACGCAACCAGTAGTAGATGTGATTTATACCGTTAATGTTGATGGGTTAACAGCTACATTTACCAATCAAACAAAAGGCGTTACCACTTATAAATGGGACTTTGGCGACGGAGCAACTTCTACAGAACAAAACCCGGTACACACTTATTCTGTGAAAGGAAAATACGTACCAACATTGTATGTGAGCACTGGTTCCGGACAAACATTTGAAGGCTCAACTGTGCTTCGTATTTCAAAAGGATCTCCGGTAAAATTGAATGATAACACGCTTTCTGACTGGGATACATTGAACAACAATGTGATTACTTCCGGCGCAAAAGGAGGCATTTTCCGAAAGGTAAAATTCGATTATGACGGTGCTAATATTTATTTTTATATAGAAATGGCATCAAAGAAATCCAACGGAGATATTTTTGATTTTTATATTGATCCTGATAACAATGCAGGGACAGGTTTGCTCACTTCATTATTTCCAAATGGTGGTTTTGATGTGTTGATGGAAGGTGCGATGCTCAATAACTGGTTTGATGTTTTTTATCATACCGGGGATCAAAATAGTTTTACATTTAATCAACAAACAATGAGTGATTATTACAAAATAGGAACTGTTGTAGAGGCTGCCGGAATTTTAAAATTTGAGGGAAGCATCAGCCGCACAAAAATTCAAGGTCTTACGGGCAAAGGATTAAAGATAGGAATGGTTGCTACAAAAAGTGACTGGAGCGCTACGCTTGGAACTGCACCTGATGATGGATCGCCGGCTTTCTTTTTGGATACTTCAGAATAATTGATAGAAAGTTTGAAAAATAAATATGTTTTAACCAAAAGAATGAAGCCGTTTTTATGTATCAGAAAGAAATTATTTTGTGCCAAAAACCATAAAATGATTTTATCTTTTCGTCCTTAAACAACATTTCGAATGACCTCATCACCCAATTACCAACCCGATATTTTTTCAGGACATATCGCTGCTCCTGTCGAAAAAAATAATTTAAAAAAAATTATTGGTGGCGGTGTCAGGCTGGCTTCGCTTGATTTTTACAGAGGTTTGGTGATGGTGCTTTTAATACTGGAAGCCTCAGGCTTGTATGAGTATGCAAGAACGTCATCAAAACCTGGTTCTTTTATTAACTCACTGGCGATTCAATTTGACCATGCGCAGTGGCACGGATTGCATTTTTGGGATTTGATTCAACCCGCTTTTATGTTTATTGCAGGAACAGCAATGGCGTTTTCTCTTACCAAACAAACAGCCAAAGGCAGCACCTGGAAGCAGCAGGCCAAACATGCTTTGAGGCGAAGCTGGTGGCTGTTTTTCTGGGGCGTACTGGATTATGCCGTTAGAGGAAATCATTTATCATTTGAGCTTTGGGATGTATTGACTCAACTCTCTTTTACCATGCTGGTTGCATTTCTCATCTTTCGCTGGAAGCCCGGTTACCAGATACTTTTCAGCATGGGTTTATTAGTTCTGAATGAATGTTTGTATCGTTTTATAAATATTCCCGGGTTTGATCAGCCGTTTACTGACCAGCATAATTTTGGAAATTATATTGATGTGATTTTAATGAACAAAATTAATCCGGGCGGCTGGGTTGCTATCAATTGCATCCCAACTGCCGCACACACAATCTGGGGTGCAGTTGCAGGGAAATGGCTGCTCACACGAAGCGGAAACAAAAAGATAAAACCAATTATTATTTTTGGAGTAATTACTTTAATAGCAGGTTATGCATTGGATATTTCCAGTATTACGCCGATTATAAAACGAATTGCTACTTCTTCTTTTACGCTTGTAAGCGGCGGCTGGTGTTTGCTTGCCTTGGCATTTCTATATTTCTGGATTGATGTGTTGGACCATAAAAAGTTTCTCAGTTTTTTTACGATTGTCGGAATGAATTCAATTTTCATTTATCTCTTTTTTGAAATAGTGGTGCATCGCTGGCTTTTTGATTACAGCAATACCATTATAAATGGAGTGATATCGCCAACCGGGTTATCTCAAACTGCAATTATGATTATTTCGGCGCTTGTTTTATTTATGTTCCAATGGTATTTATGTTATTGGCTTTATAAGAAGAAAATATTTTTTAAAGTGTAAAATAAGAATGGGTTTGTTAACTGGAATATAAGTTCAAACCAGGAAAGTTTTTGGGAAGCCTGTTAACTAATAAAAGTCTGAGAAAACCTTCCGGTTTTATACTTCAATCAAAATAAAATTTACATGAAATTATTACGTAATCTTTTTTTTACCTTTCTTTTTTTAATGACTTCAAACAATGTATTTTCACAAATCCCCTATCCGGGAAAATTACCCGGAAAGGCTATAGCATTGCATTCTGGTAATCATTTTTCTCTTGAGAATAATATAATAAAAATAATTTTCCAGGTAGATAAAAATCAAATTCATCCTGTAAAATTTATTGATAAGGAAAATGAAAAAGAAATGAATCTTCTTCCATTCGATTGGTTTTCTTTTACATTAAAAAATGGAAAAAATATTACCGCAAAAGATTTTCATTTAGAAAAATTTCCTGAATTAAAACAAGCAATAAGAGAAACAAATTCAGCAAAATATTCTGACAAATTAAGCGGAAAAATTATTTCTGCAACACTCATAAATAAATCAATAGGATTAACAATTAAATGGGAAGCGCAATTAAAAGAGGGTTCCAATTATATTAAACAACAATGGTCTTTCCAGGCAAAAGATTCATTGGAAATTGTAAAATATTCTATGCTTGAAATCCCATCAGAAAATGCAAAACAAATGGGAGCGGTAGATGGAACGCCATTGGTTGCTGGTGAAATGTTTTTTGCTTTGGAACATCCAATGAGCAAAAACGAGATAAACAAAAAAAGTGCGGTTTCTTATTTGCCGCGACAGGAAGTTTTGAAACCTTCCGACAGCATGGTGATCACAACCGTTTTGGGGGTAACACCCAAATACCAGTTGCGGCGGGGGTTCCTGTATTATGTGGAAAGAGAAAGAGCACATACGTACCGGCCTTTTTTGCATTACAATTCCTGGTACGACCTTTCGTGGATTGATAGAAAAATGACTGACTCTTTATGTCTCGACCGGATAAAAATGTATGGCGATAGTTTGATTCAAAAAAGAAATGTAAAACTAAAAGCATTTTTATTTGACGATGGCTGGGATGATAATGCTTCGCTTTGGAATGTGAGTAAATTTTTCCCAAATGGATTTACCAACATGAAAAATCTGGCAGAAAGTTATGGTGCTCAAATCGGTTTATGGCTTTCACCCTGGGGCGGCTATGATTCTGCAAAAATGGAAAGATTAAAGTATGGGCGTTTGCAAAATCCGCCATTTGAAACCAATGAAAATGGCTTTTCATTAGCTGGGCCGGTTTACTTCAATAGGTTTGAAAAAGTGACCACAGATTTTATGCGTAAAGATAAAGTGGCCATTTTTAAATTCGATGGAGTAGGAGCGGGAAACGGCGCAAGCGGCGCAGGATTAAAATATCAAAAAGATATTGAAGCCTTGCTGCTGCTGACTCAGAAGCTTCGAAGCATCAATCCGGATTTATATTTAAGTCTTACAGTAGGAACATGGCCGTCAGTTTATTGGCTCTATTATGGCGATGCAATCTGGCGTGCAGGCGATGATTTTGGTTTTGCAGGGACGGGCAGCAAACGGCAGCAATGGATTACTTACCGTGATGGTGAATCTTATAAAAATGTGGTGCAAAGAGCGCCATTATATCCTTTAAATTCTGTGATGCTTCATGGAATTTGTATTACAAATGTTGGCTATCCGGCCACCTTGGAAATGGATTTAAAAAACATTTCTGATGGCATCTGGTCTTTTTTTGCAAGCGGCACCAGCCTCCAGGAATTATATATCAATCCGCATCTCCTCACTCCACCAATGTGGGACTGTCTTGCAGAAGCGGCAAGATGGGCCAACGAAAATGCAGATGTCTTAAAGGACGTGCATTGGATTGGCGGAGATCCCGAAAAAGGAGAAGTGTATGGATACGGCGCATGGAATCCGCGCAAAGGTGTATTTTCATTGAGAAATCCATCAGATACAAGAAGAATTTTTGAAGTAACCCTGAAAGAAATATTTCAATTGCGGGGAAATGCTGCGATAAAATTTCAATTACACAATGCAATCAATCCAAAGGATAAAGCTTCAAAAGAAACAGTGGATGCAGAAAAAAGTTTTAATATTACTTTAGAGCCTTATGAATTGAAAATCTGGGATGTGATTCCGGCTCCCTAAAAGGATAAAATAATAGCAATTGCCATTCTTACTGCGACTCAATGTAATTTTTATTCCTTGATAAAAACCATCTTGCAAACTTTTTCCAATCAGTATAACAAACTACCGGTATCAATAAAAAGATTAAATAAATACTCCGGTATCTCACAATCGCGCCGATTATCGGAACGGTATAGCCGGTAATGAGAAGCATGCTCAGACTAAAAAAAATGCCAAAATAAATGAGTGGATCTGGGGGAATATTATTCTTTCTGAAAAAAATAAAAATAAAAAATAAAATTTCGATTATAAAAACTTCCAGCGCAAAAGGAATGTATTGAGCACTTCCTGTTTTTGATAAATAAGGCCGCATCAATGCATGATTCAAAGCCTCTGGAGCATTCATTAAAAAGCTTTTGAAATTTGGATAAAGCGGATGAATATTTATCGTAGAAGCTCCCATTTTGCCAATCTCTACAAAGCTTTGCTGACGTGCAGTTACGTATTGTGGAAGGTTCCCTCTGTCCGAAATAAAACCGGAGCAAAAGAATAATATGGTTGAAAAAAGGTAAACAATTACAAAACAAATAAAAACATGTTTCGAAAACTTTTTTGAAAGAATCCATGCAATCAACGCAGGAATTAATGTGATAAAAACAAAGTTTCTTAAAAGGAAAATTAGCAAAAGAAACGCTGTAATGATCCAGATTCTTTTCCAGGAAAACTGATGATAATTTAAAATGAAAAACAAGTGATAAATAATCATCGAAAGAGATAATAAAATAAGTCCATCACGATGAATCTCGGAAGAAAAATAAAATGCAGATGGTAAAAGAAAAATGCAAATAATTAATTGATAAAATGACGCCGGAAATATTTTTATAAAAACTTTATACAGGGCAACAAAGCCGAAGAAAACTAAAAAATTAAAAAAAAGTGTATTGATTAAGAAACTTTTGAAGCTTAAGAAATTAAAAATAGAAAGCATTTTAAGAATCAGGTTTGTGCGCAGATTGTTCCAGAAAGAGTGCGAGTCGTCTAACAATCTTGAATAAGCATCCGGTGAATTTGTATGAAAAATATTTACTAAATATTCATGCGGATTTTGAAAGAGTAAATGAAATTCGTCAATACCCATTCCATTCAATATCACTGAATCTGAAACGGGTAAATAATAAAGATTGACGTAGCAATTAATGATCAATACCAGTATCCGCAGAAGAAATAAAGTGATAAGAAACCTTACAGATAATCCTGATTCTTTAAAAAACCGGATGCGGGTAATCAGCCAGCAGAAAAGAACGGAATAAAAAATAAATAAAAGAAAAGTCAAGCAGAATATTTTTTGAATGTGGGAAGTTAGTTAAAATATTCACATTTCAGATTCTGATAAAAGGGTAAGAGATTGTAAGTTTGCTTTTTTAAAATAATTATGGAAATAACATTTGAAACGGCTGAAAAACTCGGACTCAAAAAAGACGAATTTGAAAAAATTACTGAAATCCTTGGCCATGTTCCCAATTTCACAGAACTGAGCGCTTATTCGGTAATGTGGAGTGAACATTGCAGTTATAAAAATTCTATCAAATGGCTTAAAACCTTGCCACGTGAAGGTTCCAGGCTTTTGGTAAAAGCTGGGGAAGAAAATGCAGGATTGATGGATATTGGTGATGGACTAGGTGTTGTTTTTAAAATTGAAAGCCATAATCACCCTTCTGCAATTGAACCTTTCCAGGGAGCAGCAACTGGAGTTGGCGGAATTCATCGCGATATTTTTACAATGGGAGCCAGGCCAATCGCAACATTGAATTCCCTGCGTTTTGGAAACCTTGAAAATGAAAAAACACAACATTTATTAGGCGGGGTAGTAAGCGGCATTGGCCATTATGGAAATTGTTTTGGTGTTCCAACTGTTGGTGGAGAAATTTATTTTGAAGATTGCTATCATACCAATCCATTGGTAAATGCGATGAGCGCAGGAGTAGTTCGTTTAGGTGAAACTGTTAGTGCCACTGCAACAGGTGAAGGAAATCCTGTTTTTATTGCAGGGAGTGCCACCGGAAAAGATGGAATGGGGGGTGCAGCTTTTGCATCGGCGGATATTACTGAAAACAGTGCTGAAGATTTGCCGGCAGTGCAGGTGGGTGATCCTTTCCAGGAAAAGAAATTACTGGAAGCTTGCCTTGAAGTAATTCAAACCGGCGCCGTTGTTGGTATGCAGGATATGGGCGCAGCAGGTATTATTTGTTCAACTGCTGAAACCAGCGCAAAAGGCGGTGTTGGGATGAATATTCATTTGGAAAAAGTACCAACACGTCAAAAGGGAATGAAAGCATGGGAATTACTGTTGAGTGAAAGCCAGGAAAGAATGCTTCTTACTGTTCAGAAAGGAAGAGAAAAAGAAGTCATTGATATTTTTGAAAAATGGGATTTGCCATGTCAGCAAATTGGGGAAGTAACCAATGGAGAAATGCTTCGCTTTTATATGAATGATGAATTGGAAGCAGAAATTCCTGCAGAAAGTTTGGTACTTGGGGGTGGCGCTCCGGTTTATACAAGAGAATATAAAGTGCCGAAATATTTTGAGAAAATAAAAGAATTCGATGCTTCAAAAATCCCTGTTCCGGCAGATTTAAAATCCGTTGCAGAAAAAATCATTTCTCTTCCATCCGTTGCTTCTAAAAAATGGATTTATGAACAATATGATAGCATGGTCGGCGCTGCCAATCTCAACACCAACGCACCTTCTGATGCTTCCGTTGTAATGATTCATGGAACAAAAAAAGCCCTTGCACTGACAACGGATTGTAACAGTCTTTATGTTTTTGCTAACCCCTTTGTAGGTTGCATGATTGCGGTAAGTGAAGCCGCAAGAAATATTGTATGCAGTGGCGGAATTCCTTTAGGTATTACCAATTGTTTGAATTTTGGAAATCCCTATGATCCGGAAGTTTATTACCAGTTTGTGGAAAGTATCAAAGGGATGTCAGAGGCTTGTAACAAATTTGATACACCAGTAACAGGCGGCAATGTTAGCTTCTATAATCAGTCTCCTTCGGGACCTGTTTATCCCACTCCTGTCATAGGAATGGTGGGGCTTTTGGAAGATTATGAAAGCAAAATGACTTTGGATTTTAAGAATGAAGGAGATGTGATTTATCTATTGGGAAAAAATCCCGAAGACTTTAATTGTTCGGAATATTTGCACAAAATATGCGGAGTAGAATATTCTCCTGCGCCTTATTTTAATCTTGATGAAGAATTTCGTTTGCACAACACCGTTAGTTCATTAATTAAAAACAAAACGATCCTTTCTGCACATGATATTTCTGAAGGTGGACTTTTTGTAACACTTACTGAAAGTGGATTTAAGCGCCATTTCGGATTTGCAGTAAAGCAGGAAATAAACGGAATTCGTAAAGATGCTTATTGGTTTGGCGAAAGCCAGGGCAGGGTAGTTGTAACAGTAAGTGCAGATAAAATAAATGAATTTGAAAAAGCAATTGATATTCCCTTTGAAAAGTTAGGAACTGTTACATCCGGTGAAATATTTATGGATCATCAGGGTTGGGGAAATATCAGCGAATGGAAAAATAAATATGATAATGCGATTGGAAAGTATTTGATTAAAGAAGAAGGAATAAAATAATGAATACATCTTCAAATATTGTAGTAACTGGTGCCGCAGGCTTTATTGGAAGTTGCCTGGTGAGTTTTTTAAACCATGCGGGTTATGCAAATTTATTTTTGGTAGATGATTTTTCTGAAAAAGAAAAAGAGCAGAATCTTCTGAATAAAAAATATATTCAAAAAATAGAAAGAGAAGTTTTTTTTGATTTTTTAAAAGCAGAAAACCCAAAGATTGATTTTGTTTATCATCTTGGAGCGAGAACCGACACCACCGAATTTGATTATGCCATTCACGAACATTTGAATGTTGATTATTCCAAAAAGATCTGGAATTATTGTTCTGAAAAAAATGTTCCGCTGGTATATGCATCTTCCGCTGCAACTTACGGTGCCGGTGAACTTGGATATAAAGACGATGAGAATATAATTCCTGATTTGAGACCTTTAAATCCTTATGGCCTTTCAAAAAATGAATTTGATAAATGGGTGTTGAAACAGGAAAAAAATTGTCTGCCAAAATGGGCAGGGTTAAAATTTTTCAATGTTTACGGTCCAAATGAATATCACAAAGCCAGAATGGCCAGCGTGATTTTTCATTCATACAATCAAATAAAAGAGAATGGCTTTGTAAAGCTTTTTAAATCACACAAACCTGAATTTGAAGATGGCGGCCAGTTGAGGGATTTTATTTACGTAAAAGATGTTTTAAAAATATGTTTCTGGTTTTTAGAATGCTGGCAAAAAAATCCGAAAACTTTTATCTCCGGAATTTATAATGTTGGCACAGGAAAAGCGCGCACTTTTGATAATTTGGTAAATGCAACTTTTCTTGCTTTGGACAAACCCACAAAAATAAACTACATTGATATGCCCGTAGATATCCGGGATACGTATCAATATTTTACTGAAGCGGCGATGGATAAAATTCGTGCTGCAGGTTATACTCAACCTTTTTATTCCCTGGAAGAGGGAGTGGATGATTATGTAAGAAATTATCTGAAGCACCAAAAATATTATTGACCGATTAAGTAATCACAAAAGAATGTTTATCGTTTTTTGTAATATTTAAATTGTACTTTTTTTACAAACGATTCAGTTACCCCGGCAAAATTGGCTATTTCAGCAACGGTAAATCTATTGGCAGATAAAAGGTTTTCTACAACTTCAAAGTTCTTTTTCTCGATACCTTTCTCCTCCGCAGATTTCAAAACAGAATATTCTGTCCATTTATCTAAAACACTTTTTTCGTAAACCATATATTCCTCCTTTTTTAAATTCGAAACTTCTGAGATTTCAAAAAGCTTTTGAAATATTTTCTTGTGGTAAGATTACTGGAATTTTATCAAACTTATTCATATTGCGCAGCACATACAACCACCGTTCCAATCCTGTTTTAATTTCCTTTTCTGGCAAATTAAATTTTGGAAGTTCAATAAAAATAAAACAAAGTTTTTCATAAAAAGCATGATTATCCTCCTCCTCTGCCAGTCTCACGTGATGTAAATATTTCTTTTCGGGGGTGGCATCAAAAGTAAAATCCATAAGCCCAATAAAATAAACTTCTTTTAATGAAAAATCCCAGCCTGCTTTTCCCCTTGGTGCCTGGTCATATATTTTAGATGAAGCATAAAAAACAGCTCTGTCCGTAAAAAATTGCTGCTCTGCCCGTTGCATTTCTATAAGAAAAATTTCACCATATGTTCCTGTACAGGTAAGGTCAAAAATACTTTTTCGATAATATCATACAGGACCGTTTTGTTCCGGAGAATTATAAACAAGGTCTTTTATCACCTTGCGGCCCTTTAAACAATTCATTTAAAAAAGCAATCAGTAAGTCTTTGTTAGGTTCAGAACCAAATATTTTTTTGAAACCAAAATCTGTCAGTGGATCAATAAACCGGCCAATGGTAAAAGGAAATTCTTTTTTATTTTTTCGCATTTTTAAAGATACAGTTCTTTTGAAATAATCTGAATATTATTGAATGGAGATTTTATTCAAATAATTTTATAACAAATGAGCTGCTTTTATAAGATTGCCGGAATTCTATTTTTTGAAAAGATAACAATTTTTAATCCTCTGCTTTTCTTTTTTCGTTTTGCCACCATTTATAACCCACTACACCAATAGCTACGTAAGGAATAAACATCAGGTAAAGTATTCCGGTATTAAAACCCTCGGCAGGCCTGGAACCCATTTGTGCAACGGTTTTCGCACAGATGGAGCATTGCGCAAAAACGGCGGTGCTCACTAAAGAAAAAGAAGCTATAAAAAATAATATGAAGAGTGTTTTTTTCATTTTTCAATGAAGCAAAGATACATTCAAAAAAGCAAGGTTTGCGAAAGTTTATTTTTTTTTGATTTAACTTCATGCGATTTTTTATCAATCTTTCTTTATTGTTTTTTATAATTTATTGAATATTATTGATCATCATTCTTCGCTCGGTTTACAAAATTTTAAAAATTATGTTGGAATAAAATTTCAATTGTATAACAGCCTTTTTACTTCTTTGCCTTTTTATAAAATCGAAAAAACAGGAATGCTTTTA
>Ga0157370_10006074_pt1 | contig 13405 bp, 10 predicted proteins | sample C35metaG_FD_113463 | JGI IMG/M metagenome (GOLD analysis project Ga0157370, IMG submission 113463) | Corn rhizosphere microbial communities from Kellogg Biological Station, Michigan, USA - C3-5 metaG | ecosystem: Host-associated > Plants > Roots > Rhizosphere > Soil | place: USA: Michigan...
CAAGGCAGCCCGGACGCTCGCGCGCGACGAGGTGACCAGCTTCCTCCGCGATCCGTTCGTCGAGGGCGAGGCGCACGAGGGCGGTGAGGAGCCCGTCGAGACCGGAGACTTCCGGCAGGCGATCGGCGAGCTCGTGACGTGCACGCGCTGCATCGGCACCTGGGCGGCCGTCGGGCTGACGACGACGGAGGTGATCGCGCCCCGCTTCGGCCGTCTGCTGACGTGGACGCTGGCGGCGGCGGGCGCGAACGACATCCTGCAGGCCGGCTTCGCCGCGCTCACGAGCAAGAGCAACGAGCTCGAGCAGCGCGCCGACGACTAGCGCGTCTGCGCCAGTCGCACTTCGGCCGCGTGCACGAGCGCGTCGCGGTCGGCGCAGATGTCGCACGTGTACGTGCGGATCGTCCCGTCCCGGCTCGAGGTCAGAACCGTCTCGCCCAGCGGGGCGAACGAGATCGACGTCAGCAGGCTCGTGTGCCCGCGGATGTAGAAGAGCTGCCTGCCCGACGACGCGTTCCACATGATCGCGCTGATCGGCGCGGCGCCCGCGACCCAGCGGCCGGTCGGGTCGAGCGAGATCGACGAGAGCGGCCCGAACGATCCCCGCTGGAGCGCGAAGTGGTTCCCGGTCGCGACACCCCAGATCCGCCCGTCGGCGTCCTTGCCCGACGTCGCGACGAGCCGTCCGTCGGCGCTGAACACGATGTCGGTCAACGCCTTCGTCGTGTGCGCGCGCAGCAGGCGGTACGGCCGGCCGGTGCCCGTGAACCAGAGCCGGCCGACGCCGTCGCTCCCGGCTGCGCCGAGAATCCGGCCGTCGGGCGAGAGCGCAACCGCGGTGGCTCCGCCGGGCGACGCGAAGTCGTGCAGCCTCTTGCCGGTGCGCGCGTCCCACAGCGTCGCGCCGGCCGAGCCGGCGCCGGCGAGCAGCGTGCCGTCGGAGGAGAACGCGAGGTCGGCGACGGCCCCACGCTGCCGCGCCGTCCAGCGGCCGACGACGGTGACGGTTCCGTTGCGCGCGCCCGACGCGGCAAGCGTCTTCGTCACGGCGGCGGCGGTGATCGGGGAACGCCCGCGTGCGCGCGCCGTCACGTGCATCGTCCTCTGGTCCCACACCTCCGTCGTTCCCGTCGCCGTCCCGAGGGCCACGAGCCGGGAGGTCGGAGAGGCGCCGAGCGCCGTGAACGCGCCGCCGTGAAGGACGCCGACGCGGCGTCTCTGCGCGACAAAGGCCTGGGCGACGTGCGGCCACAGCCCGACGTAGCCGTCGGCGGTCCACTGCGCGGCGAGCGCCGGCCCTGCAGCGCGACCGGCGACCGCGAGGGTCGGGTCCGGCGTCGCATCCCAGATGCGCACGACCCCGTCGGCGCCACCTGTAACGAGGCGCGCGCTGTCGGGCGTGAACGCGAGCGCGTCGACCGAGCCGTGGCCGCCCGCGAGCGTCGCCGCCAGCGACCCGGCGCCGACGAGCCCCTGCATCCGCCAGAGGAGCACCATCCCGGCCGCGTCACTGCTCGCGACGACGTGACCGTCGGGGCTCCAGACGACATGGTCGACCGGGTTCGTGTGGCCGAACAGGAGATTCGCGCGCCGGTCGCGGACGATGTCCCAGATCCGAACGCCGCTGTCCTCCCCGCCGGTCGCGAGCATGGCGCCGTCGGGGCTGAAAGCAACCGCTTCGACGCCGCTCTTCGCGTCCTCGAAATCCCGCACCAGCCGGCCGGTGCGCGTGTCCCACACGGACGTCAGCCCTTGCTGCGACGCGGTCGCGACGCGTGAGCCGTCCGGCGAGATCGCGACGTCGCTGATCCCGATCCGCGGGATGACCTTCACGAGCCGGCCGTCGCGGAAGATCACTGCGTGCTCACGCCGGTCGGGCGCCCGATATGAGCCTGCGACGACGCCGTGCGCCGTGACGAGGCCGTGCATGCGCCGTAGATACCGCGCGAGGTCGCCCGAGATCGGGACGAATGCGACCGACCCGGACGGAGTCCGCGCGGCCGTCACGTGCAACGGGACGTGCAGTGGGCGCCCCGCCTCGTCCCAGAGCTCCGGCCGGCCGCTCGGCGTCGCGGCCGCGACCCCACCCGCGGGCGTCACGTCGACCGCGTTCACGATCCGAGGCGTCCCGATCATCCGGATCAAACGGCGCGTGCGCGCGTCGAGGATCTCCACGCGCCGGCCCGCGAGCGCGACCGCGATGCGCCGGCCGTCCTTCGAGACCGCTGCAGCACGGATCGGCGCGCCCGTGTGCCGGACCAGGCGCAGCCGGTCGGCGAACAGCGCCTGGCGGAGGACGGACTCGGCGGACGGCGTCGGCTCGAGCCGGATCGCGGTCAGCGCCAGCCGCACGCTCTTGTTGGCGTCGATCGAGAGCCCCTGGAGTGCGCGCGCGTCGAGCTCGCGCGCGTGCGCGTGCCGGGCTTGCGAGCGCGCCGTGCCGCGCTCCGAAAACGCCCACACAGCGAGGCCGGCGACGATCGCGAGCGCAATCAGCGAGACACCGGCGACGACGGCCAGCTGACGCTGCCGGCGGCGGGCGGCCACGCGTTCGGCGACGAGTCGCCGTTCGAGACGCCAGGCACTGATCGGCTCGGCGAGGACGTCGTGGAAGATCTCGTAGCGGTCCGATCCCTCGACGGCGCGCACGACGCGATTGCGCGTCAACCGGTCGAGCACACGGTGCGCATCGTCGTCCTGCACACGTGCGTACTCGGCGAGGTCGGCCGTCCGCAACGCGATCTTCGTCCCGGTCGGCGTGACGAGATGCTCGAACATCGCAGCGGCCACGTCCTGCTCGTCGGCCGGCAGCGCGTCGAGGGCGCCCCGGAACTGGCGCCGGACGATCGCCGCCGCGCCGCCGAGCTCCGCGAGCGTCTCGCGGTGCAGCACGTTCGAAGCCGCCGCCCGCTCGGCCTGCCACACCCGCTCGACGACGAGCTGGAGATACGGGGCCTCGACGCGGCCGCCCTCGATTGCGACGTCGGCGATCACGGCGTCGACGAGTGCAGGCTCGGCGTCGACGTCCTCGTCGTAGAGATCGCGCCAGCGGGCGAGCGGCCCGACGATCGCCGCACGCGCCTGCTCGACGTCGAGATGGTCGAGGCGAACCTGGTTCCCGAAGACTGCAGGGATTCGCGCCTTGAAGACGTCGAGCCGGGAGAGCGCATCCTCTCGCAACGAGATCATGACGTTCACCCGCGTGCTCGCGAGCAGCTCCGGCAGCTCGTGCAGCAGCGGCGAGTCATCGGCGTCGTGGTAGAGGAAGTACTCCTCGAACTGGTCGAGAAGCAGGTAGCCCTCCCCTCCCTGCTCGAACTCGTCGAGAACGGTGCCCGGCTCACGCGACCACGTGCTTCGCACGACCACAGGCGCATCAGTCACGTCGCGCAGGTCACGCACGACGGCCGCCGCCAACAGAGACGACTTGCCGACACCGCTTTCGCCGTAGAGGACGGTGAGCCGCGCCGCCAGCAGGTTCGCGAGCAGCACTTGACGCTCTCGTTCGCGCCCGAAGAAGAACAGCGCGTCGAGCTCGGAGTCCTCGAAGGCGGCGAGGCCCTTGAACGGCGAGAGGGGCGGCGCGTCGACGGCGCTCATGCACGTGCCTCGGTCGCGAGACCGACGTAGCGCGCGAGACCGTCGGCGTACGCCTCGAGCGCCAACTCGAGCAGGTCGACGTCGCGTGCGCGCCAGAACTGCCGCTCGAGCGGCCGCGCCTCGGGAACGACTGCCCAGGAGCGGTACGCGAGCGGCTCCCCCGCCGCCATGCGCGCGAAGACGAGGCGCAGGCTCCACTCGCGCATCCCATAGCCGACGAAGAGAAAATGGCTCCGTCGCAGCCGTGCGGCGAGGCCGACCGGGATCGCGGTCGCGACATCGCCGTGCGCGAGGTAGGCGATGTAGTCGTCCTCGGTGACGACGAAGCCGTTGTCGCCGCCACCATGGAGCTTCAGCACGATCGTGCGGCGGTCGAGTGACAGCTCGCTCGCGTACGTGTTCGGCAGGTCGATGACGTGCGTGGCTCCGCTCGGGTCGCGATGGCCGAATCGGCCGCGGTCGCGACCGGTCGCGATGTACGAGACGACGTCGAACTCCTCGCCCGCGTCGAGCAGCGCCTGCTCGAGCGCAAGGTCGTAGCTCGTCGTCACCAGCAGCTGATGCGGGAGACCGCGGCTGCGCAGCAGCGCCGGCAGCGCGGCCAAGAGGCGGTGCACGGCGTTCGGCGCCGACGAGGCCTCGAGCAGCGCACTCAACTCGTCGTGCAGCGGCCCCGATCCTCGCGTGAGCGCGACGAACTGCGCGACCCGCGACAGGTCGCGACCCTCGTCGTCGTAGCCGACGCGGCGCGCGAGCTCGTCGCCGAGCGCCGCCACGTCATGACCGACGACCGGCACGAGCCTTCCGGCGAGGAGCGCCGCCGTGACCTCCTCGTAGTGGGCCTCGTCCACGGTCGCGTCCGCAAGTCGCGGCTGCGGCACCTCGTGGCGGAGGATGCGCTTCTCGAGCTCCTGCAGCTGCGGGCTCGGATCGAGCCCGAGCTCGGCGAGTGCGACGCGTGCTTCCTGGTACGCGCGCAACGCGTCGTCCTGGCGGCCGGGCTGGTAGTGCGCGAGCATCAGCTGCGCGCGGAGCCGCTCACGCAACGGGTTGGCCGCGACGAGCGACATCAGCTCGGGCACGACGTCGCCGTGGCGACCGGCCGCGAGGTCGGCGTCGATGCGCTCCTCGAGCGTCGCGAGCCGCAGCTCCTCGAGCCGCCGGACGTCGGCCTCGAACGCCGACTCGAGCGCGAGGTCGGACAGCGGGCGGTCGCCGCGCCAGAGTGCGAGCGCGGCCCGAAGCGCCGCCGCGCGAGCCTCCGGCTCGAAGAGACGAGCCTCGCGAACGAGCGCTTCGAAACGAGCGAGGTCGAACGCCTCCGGCGAGACCGCGATCGAGTAGCCGGGGGGCTTCGTCAGCAAGACGTCTGCGCCGACCACCTTTCGCAGCGCGGAGATCGCGTTTTGCAGCGAGGTCGTCGCCGTCCTCGGCGGGTTGTCGCCCCAGAGGGCATCGATCAGGAAGTCCGTCGCGACGACGCGGTTCGCGCGCATGAGGAGGAGCCCGAGGACGGCACGCTGCTTCTGGCCGCCCAGAGCCATCGGCTCGCCGTCGTCGGCGACGACCTCGAGCGGCCCCAGGACCCGGAACTCGGTCACGTCTCCGTTGTAACGGGTCCACCGGTCGATTACGAGCGTCGCGGCCTGCGCCGTTAGCGGCCTGTGAGCCCGCCGTGGGAGCGCCATTTGGGCCTCGACGGACGGTCGGGCCATGCCCACCACGCGCCTCATCTCCGTCGCCGTCGCGCTCGTCGCGGCCGCGGTCGCCGCCGGTTCCACCCAGGCGGCGCCCCAGGCAGCATCCCGCACGTTCGCCGTCAGCGAGTCGCGGACGATCGGCCGGCTGCCGGTCGTCGCCCCCGCCTACGGCTGGCCGCTGAAGCCCTTCGACAAGCAGCACCCTGTCCGCGCCTTTCTCGACGATCCCCGCATCGGCGAGAACGGCGGCAAGGCGTTCCATTTCGGCATCGACATCGCAGCTCCCGACGGCACACGCGTCTACGCCGTCACGGGCGGCGAGCTGTACCTCTCCCACGGTTCGCTCTGCGTCGTCGCCGGCGGCGGCCACGAGTTCGGGTACTGGCACATCCGCGCGGCGGCCGGGCTCGGCGAGCACCAGATCGTCCACCGGCACCAGCTGCTCGGGACGATCGCTCCCGGCTGGGGCCACGTGCACTTCGCCGAGCGGCTCGGCGCCGAGTACGTCAACCCGCTCCGCCCCGGCGCGCTCGGCCCGTACACCGACCCGGTGGCGCCGACGATCTCCGGCCTCTCGGTCCGGAGCGACGGCCACCGCGGGCTCGACCTCGTGGTCTACGCGCACGACACGACGTGGCCGACCGTGCGCGGCGCCTGGACGAACGAGCCCGTGACCCCGGCGCTGATCCGCTGGCGGCTGGGCACGGCCGGGCCGTGGCGGACCGCCGCCGACTTCCGCACGAAGATGCTCGACCGGAGCCTGTTCAGCTCGGTCTACGCGCCCGACACGACACAGAACCACAAGGGCGAGGGCGGCAACTTCGCCTTCTATCTCGGCCGCTCGTGGCGGCCGGCCGACGGGACCTACCGGATTCAGGTCGAGGCGTTGGACACGCGCGGCAACCGCGCGCTTGCGACGGCCCGTGTCTCGGTCGTGGACGGCGGCGTGCGGTGAGCGCGATTAGCGCGCCGTTAGTTCGCGATTTGGACCGGCGCCGACTCTCCGCGCCGTGGCCGTCGCCGTCGAGCTCCGCAGAGACCGACTCGAGCGCCTTGCGTTCGGGGCCGGCGCTGCGACCGTCGCTCTCGCTGCGCTCGGCGCGTGCCTGCCTGGGGCTCGGCACTACGCGCTCTGGCAGGACGAGGTCGCGTCCGCGCGGGTGATCTCGGACCCGCACCCGACGGCGATGCTCGAGCACGTCGCGCACACCGAGTCGACGCCGCCGCTCTGGTACGCGATCGCCTGGCTCGTGCACCGGTGCGGCGTCGGCGTTGCGGACGTGCGGCTCGTGTCGGTTGTCGCCGCCGTGCTCCTGGCGGTCGCGACAACCGTGACCGCGCGTCGCCTCGTTCCCGCGTGGGCGGCGCTGTTGAGCGGGCTCGCGGTCGCACTCGGCTATCAGTTCGACTTCCACGGGCGCGAGCTCCGGGCGTACGAGCTCGCCGCGCTGCTCACGGTCGCGCTCGCCGTCGCCGCGGAGCGCGCGGTGGCCCTGCCGTCGCGGCGCAACAGCATGCTGCTCGCGGCGGCCGTCGCCGCCGGCAGCTCGACGCACTACTTCTTCCTCTTTTCCGCCGCAGCCGTCGTCTGCTGGCGGCGGGAGACCTGGCGCGCGGTCGCGGTCGGGCTCGTGCCGATCGCGGCCTGGTCGTCCGCGCTCGTCCACCAGTACGAACGGCATCGCTTCTCCTTCATCGGGCCGTTCGACGCACGCACGGTCGCGACGACGTATTGGGCGACGTTCGCACGTGCGCAACCGCATGGTGAGCTGCTGCACGACGCGGCGCCGTTCGGACTGCTCGCCGCCGTGCTCGTCGGCGCGGTGACCCTCGCCCGCCGTTCGGAGACCGGACGTCTCTGGGCGCTGCTGGCGGTCGTGCCCGTTGCGCTCGCAGCCGCCCTTTGGCTGCTCGGCGCGAACATCTACGACGTTCGCAACGTGATCGGCGCCGGGCCGTTCGCTGCCGTCGCCGCCGCAGCAGCGCTCGCTCGTGCGCCGCGGGCGTCGGCGGCGCCGGCCGCGTGCGCGCTCGCGGCGCTGCTCGTCGTGGGCTACGCCCGCGCGGCGCGCGTCCCACCCGTCGCCTACGACCGCATCGCCGCCGCGCTCGTCACGGCAGGCTGGCAGCCCGACGACCCGATCGTCGTCCGCGGGAACGTCTTCGCGCTCTGGGGCCCGCTCGAGTGGTATCTGCCGAACCGGCCGGTGCTCGTCCTGCACCACGGCGTCCCGAGCTCAGCGGTCGCCTTCGCCGTCCGCGGAACGTTCGTCACGCGAATCCGACACCACGCGCGCGCACGCGGCGTCGCGTATCTCGCCGTGCGGAGCGCACCTTGAAGCTCGCGGCCGTGGTGCTGCTCGTCTCAGCGGGCGCAGCGACCGCCGTCGTCCTGCACCGACTCGCCGCAGGCCGCGACGTTCGCGGCTCGTCGACCGTCGAGTTCGTGACGAGCGCGCCGACCACGACAACCGGCGGCCGGGCGAACCGGCCGGCGCCGTGGCCGATGTTCGGACACGACGAGGGTCGCCGGGCGGCGCTGCAGACCGCGACCGTTCGGCCGCCCTATCGCCGCGTCTGGGCCGCGGGCGGACGCTCGCTCATCGAGTTCCCGCCCGCGATCGCGTACGGACACCTCTACTACGCCGACGGCGGCGGCCGCGTCTACGCCGTGTCGACGACGACCGGCTCGCGCGACTGGCGGTACGACTCGCGTCGCGGCAGCGCGGCGACGCCGGCCGTCGGGCCCCACGCACACGGCACCGTCTACGCCGCCTTCCTGAACAGGCGCGGATCGCCTGGAAAGGTCGCGGACGACGGCGCCGTCGTCGCGCTGGCCGCGGGGACCGGCCGCGTCCGCTGGTCCGCGCACGTCGGTGCGAGCGAGACGTCGCCGCTGCTCGCCGACGGCCGTGTGTTCGTCGGCGGCTGGGACGGCAAGGTCTCCGCACTCGACGCGGCGTCGGGCAGGCGGCTGTGGACCTTTCAGACCGGCGGCGCCGTGAAGGGCGGGCTCGCCGGCGCAGGCGGGCTCGTGTACGCAGGCTCGTACGACGGTCACCTCTACGCGCTCGACGCCGCCACCGGGCGGCAGGTCTGGCGCGCGAGCGGCTCGCCCCAGCTCTTCGGGCACGGCACGTTCTACTCGACACCGGTGGTCGCATACGGACGCGTCTACGTCGGCTCGACAGACGGGCGGATGTACTCCTTCGGCGCCCGGAGCGGCAAGCTCCGCTGGTCGCACCACACCGGCGGCTACGTCTACGGCTCGGCGGCGGTCTGGGACCGGCTCGTCCTCGTCGGCTCGTACGACCACCATTTCTACGCATTCGACGCTGCCACCGGCGCAGAGCGGTGGAGCGTCGAAGCCGACGGGCCGATCTCCGGGTCCGCCACCGTGATCGGCGGGATCGCGTACTTCGCGACCTTGCACGGCACGCTCTATGCGGTCGCGGCCGACGACGGCCACGTGATCTGGACCTTCGGCGACGGCGCCTACGCGCCCGCAGTCAGCGACGGGAGGAGGCTCTACGTCGTCGGCTATTCCGTGGTCTACGGCTTCCGGCCCGCGCCGAACTAACAGGCGACCCTCGGCGAGCGTCGAAGAAGTGGGGTCGGATGCGTCGTCTTCTCTTCGTGATCTTGCTCGCTCTCGCCTGCGCAGGCTCGGCGTCGGCCTATCCGTGGCCCTTCAAGCCGTTCAACAAGCAGCATCCGATCCGCGGCTTCTTCGGCGATCCGCGCACCGTGTACGAGAACGGGATCCTCGCGGGCGCGTTCGACGGCCCCTCGTTCATCTCGTTCCACCAGGGCGTCGACATCGCTGCGCCGAACGGGACGCCGATCTACGCAGTCGAGGACGGGACCGTGCACTACCTCGGCGCGGCGACGCTGAACCTCGCCACGAACCACGAGGTCACGTTCCAGTACTTCCACATCATTCCGGTCGCCGGCGAGGGCGAGCACGCCGTTGCGAAGCGCACGATCCTCGGCTACGTGCAGCCGCCGTTCGGCCACGTGCACATCACAGAGATCGACGGCAGCCACGCGGTCAACCCGTTGCAGCGCGGCCACCTGACGCCGTTCAGGGACAAGACGAGGCCCGTCGTGCGCGACATCGTCGTGCGCAACCAGTCGGGCGAGGTGCAGACGCCGGTCGGGCTCTGCGGTCGCGTCGAGCTCGACGCCGACGCATACGACCCACAGCCCCTGCCGGTCCCCGGCACGTACAAGGGCCTGCCCGTCGCGCCTGCGTTCGTGCAGTGGTCGATGACGCGGGTCGGCGGAAAGATCGTCGTGCCGCTGAAGACGGTCGCCGACTTCCGCCAGACGCTGCCTCCGAACTCGCAATTCGACAACGTCTATGCGAAGGGGACGTACGAGAACAGCCCGCGCTTCGGCCGCGAGCAGTACGCGGGTGTGCCGGGCCGCTACCTCTTCCTTCTCGCCGGCAACTACGACACGACGAACGTCCCGAACGGGAACTACGTGATCCTCGTGCGTGTCACCGACGTGCGTGGCAACCACTCCGTCGGCACGGAGCGCATCTCGATCCTCAACGCGAAGAGCGGCGTCTGCCCGGGCTCGCTGCCCGCGCCGCCGACGACCGCGCCGCCCCCGACCGAGCCGCCACCCGGCGGCGGCAGCTCAGCCGCTCAGCCCTAGCTCGCTCGCGTAGGCGCGGCGGTAGATGTCCTTCAGCCGTTCGACGCGGTCGACGTACTCGCGCGTCTCGGAGAACTGGATCCCTTCGTGCGCGGCGCGCCAGCGGTCGACGTTCTGCTGCCCGGCGTTGTACGCGGCGAGCGCAGTTCGCTCGTCGTCGTACTTCTGCATCAGGTGGTGGAGATACCAGGCGCCGTAGCGGACGTTGATCTCGGGGTCGTCGAGATCGGAGAGGACGAACTTCGAGCCGCCGGTGTACTTCGCGATCCCCTTCGCCGTCGCGGGCTGGAGCTGCATCAAGCCGACGGCGCCGGCGCTCGAGCGCGCGTTCGCGTCGAACTTCGATTCCTGTTCGATCACTGCGGCGAGCAGCGCCGGATTGAGGTCGTAGTTCGCCGCGTGACCGCGGACGATCGACGCGTAGCGCAGCGGATACCAGAGCCGCGCGTACCACGGCGGCTCCGCGCGCTGGAGGTAGATGAACGCGCCGGCGGCGACGACCACGAGCGCAAGGACGATTGTCAGGCGGCGGACGACGATAGGAGCTTCTCTACCACGCCCGCGACGAAGGCGTCGAGCGCCTCGCGCGAGCCGTCGTTCACAAAGGAAAAGTCGGCACGTTGGATCTTTTCCTCGTCAGGAAGCAGCCGCGCCTCGCGGTCGCCGAACGGGCCGCGACGCGACGCTCGCACGGCCGCCGGCGCGGTGATCACGACGACGGCGTCGAAGCGCGAATCGCCGCCCGTCTCGTAGAGCAATGGGATTTCGACGGCGGCGAGCGGCGCGTCGACGCTCCTCAGCCATTCGTCCATCGCCTCGCGCGTCTTCGGATGCAACAGCTGCTCGAGCCACTCGAGCTCGCTTCTGTCGCTGAACACGATCGACCCGATGCGTCCGGGATTGCCGACCGCGTCGTCCCCCCAGCGTTCGCGGATCGCGCTGCGTACCTCCTCGTCGTGTGCGTGCAGGTCGCGCACGACCTCGTCGCTCGACGAGGTCGCCGCGCCGTGGCGCGCGAACGCGCCGAGCGCCTCGGTCTTGCCGGCTGCGATGCCGCCCGTGATCGCGACCGTCACCGGCCGCATTCGGTCACTCCGCTTCGGGAGGAGCGGCTTCGTCCGAGCCCTCGGCGGGCTCGTCGGACGTTTCGGTCTCGACCGCGGCGGAGCTCTCCGGATCGGGCTGCTGCGCCTCCTGCTCCACCTGCTCCTCCTCCGCGTCCGCCTCCGCAAGCGGCGCGTCGTCGTCGGAGAAGACGGTCTCGGAGAGATCGAGCGCGGGCGGCGGCGCGTCCTCGCCGGCGCCCGGCTGCAGCGGCATGCCGTCGTCGACGCGCTTGAGCGAGAGCGACAGGCGGCGGCGCTCGGCGTCGACCTCGAGGATGCGCACGTTCACCGTGTCACCCTGCGAGACGACCTCGCGCGGGTTCTCGACGTGGTGCTGCGCGAGCTCCGAGATGTGCACGAGGCCCTCGACGCCCGGCAGGATCTCGACGAAGGCGCCGAACGTGACGACCTTCGTCACCTTGCCGGACACGACGTCGCCCTCGCCGTAGCTCTCGAGCACCTGCTGCCACGGATCGGTCTGCGTCTGCTTGAGGCCGAGCGAGATGCGCTGGCGGTCGCGGTCGATGTCGAGGACCTTGACGTTGACCTTCTGGCCGATCTCGAGCACCTCGGACGGATGGTTGACGTGGCTCCACGACAGCTCCGAGATGTGGATGAGGCCGTCCATGCCGTCGAGATCGACGAATGCGCCGAAGTCGACGATGTTCGAAATCGTGCCCTCGACGACGTCGCCGGGATTGAGGCGGTCGAGGATCTGCTGACGCTGCTCCTTGCGCTCGTCCTCGAGGACGGCGCGGCGCGACAGCACGACGTTGTTGCGCGAGCGGTTGAGCTCGATGACCTTGCACCGCAGCTCCTGGCCCGTGAACTCGTCGAGGTCCTGCACGCGGCGGATGTCGACGAGCGAGGCCGGCAGGAAGCCGCGCACGCCCAGGTCGAGGATGAGGCCGCCCTTGACGACCTCGATCACGCGACCGGTGACCGGCTCGCCTTTCTCGTGCGCCTGCTCGATCGCCTTCCAGGCGATCTCGAAGCGCGCGCGCTTCTTGGAGAGGATCAGCCGCCCTTCGGCGTCCTCTTTGGTCATCACGAGCGCGTCGATCTCGTCGCCCAGCGTCACCTCGTCCTGCGGGTTGACGGAACGGCGGATCGAGAGCTCGGCGACGGGAATGACGCCTTCCGACTTGTAACCGATGTCGACGAGGACCTCGTCCTTGTCCACGCGGACGACCGTGCCGTGCACGACCTCGCCCTCGTTGATCGTCGGGAAGGTCGACTCGTAATCCGGAATGACCTCGCCGGTCTCGGGGTCGGTCGTCCAGACCCCTTCCTCGAGCGCCTGCTCGCCGATTCTCGGGTCGTTGATGGTTTCGTTGGCCATAAGAGCGGGTGAGTATAGCCCCGGGTATTCAGACGCCTTTCCGGGAGGTCGGTTAGGGGAAGGCATCGCCGCCCCGAATCGCGCCTTCGGGATCGCGCCGCCCGGGCGGGACCGTCATGCAGTTCATTAGCGTCTCACGCCGTGTCCGGTTTGCGGTCGTATGCAGCAGGGTCGGCCCGTGTTCTCCGGCGGTCCCGTCTGCGGGGCTTCCTCGGCCCGCACGAGGACCGGCTCGTGTTCGTCGTCGGCTGCCCGCGCTCCGGCACGACCTTCACGGGCTCGGCCCTCGGCTCGCTCCCGGGGTTCGTCGACCTCGACGAGGTGACGCCCCTGAAGGCGGCTCTGCCGCGGCTCGCGTCCCTTCCCGAGGCCGAGTGCGCACGCGAGCTCCGGTCGATTCTCGAGCGCGTCCGGTTGCTCGGCCTGGCGCGCGGGCTGCGCGGCGTCGAGCAGACGCCGGAGACGTCGTTCGTCCTGCGGGCCGCGCTTTCGGCCTATCCGCAGGCGGTCGGCCTCCACGTCGTGCGGGACGGCCGCGACGTCGTGTGCTCCTTGCTGGAGCGCGGCTGGTTCCGGGCCGCGAATTCCGCCGCCGACGATGCGGGGCACGCCTACGGCGCGCACGCGCGCTTCTGGGTCGAGCCCGAACGCCGCGAGGAGTTCGCGGCCGCGTCGGAGGCGCGCCGCGCGGCATGGGCGTGGCGCCGATACGTATCGGCGGCGCGCGCGGCGGCGACGGTCGAGGTGCGGTACGAGTCGTTGCGCGATTCCGCAGGCGAGATCGCGGACGCGCTCGGCTGCCTCGAGGAGCGCGTCGCAGACGCGCTGTCCGCGTTCCGTCCCGACTCGATCGGACGCTGGCGAGACGAGCTGTCGTCCGACCAGCTCGCCGACGTCGAGGCCGAAGCCGGCGACCTGCTGGCAGAGCTCGGCTATACGCTGAGTCGATGAACGAGCGGTACCCGATCGGTGAGACGACCTCGATCGCCGTC
>Ga0157370_10006076_pt1 | contig 13404 bp, 11 predicted proteins | sample C35metaG_FD_113463 | JGI IMG/M metagenome (GOLD analysis project Ga0157370, IMG submission 113463) | Corn rhizosphere microbial communities from Kellogg Biological Station, Michigan, USA - C3-5 metaG | ecosystem: Host-associated > Plants > Roots > Rhizosphere > Soil | place: USA: Michigan...
GTCTCTATTTATCCAAACCCGGCTAAAGATGAGTTCTATATCAAATTCCCAAGCAATACCCTTGGAAAAGTAAGTGTAGAACTTTATGATATGTCTGGTAAACTGGTTTCTTCTGAAGATAAAGTTTCACCGGATGCTAAGAAAGCAATTTCTACAAGCAATTTGGTAAACGGAACTTATATGGTTAAAATTAAAGGACTTGGTTTTGAAGCTTCTTCAAAAGTAATGGTTAAGAAATAATTTACTTATCATCAATTATAAAATCGCCACAAGCTTGCTTGTGGCGATTTTATTTATCTATTAACCTAACACTCCGGATAGGTTTAATTTATATATCGTACCTTTGCAGGCTGTTAAAAAAATTATGAAGAAGAAAAATATACTAAAAGGTGTTTTATTTGTAGGGATTGGAGCTAGTATATACGGTATGTTGGCCACTTTTGTGAAAATGGCTTATCATGATGGTTTTACAACTTCGGAAGTAACTACCTCTCAATTCGTTTTAGGTCTGACGGGACTTTTGATCCTTAATCTTATTCAGACTTTAACCTCAAAACAAAAATTATCGCGGCCAAGCTCTAAAGAAGTCAGAATGCTGCTGCTTGCAGGAACCTCCCTGGGGGGAACAAGTTTATTCTATTATATTGCAGTACAGTACATCAATGTTTCTATTGCTATTGTTTTGCTGATGCAGTCCGTTTGGTTCAGTGTAGTAGTGGAAAGTATTATTACTAAGAAGCTGCCCAATGCAAGAAAAGTAGTTTCTGTAGTGATCGTATTGCTGGGAACAGTTCTGGCAACGAATCTTATTAATATGGAAATAGAGCTGGACTGGCATGGAGTCTTCTGGGGACTGATGGCAGCGGCTTCATATACTTTGACAATGTTTACATCTAATACGCTGGCTACCCATCTTCCGGTTTTCAGGAAGAGTATTATTATGCTCGCAGGAGGTTCTGTTGTAGTCTTTGCGTTTTTATTCTTTGCTCAGATAGGACCAATGTATTTTGATGGATTGAAATCATTATACTTAAATTTCACAGAAAATACAGAACATATTCACTCATTTAATTATTCAATATTCCTGACATACGGGTTTGTATTAGCTCTTTTTGGAACTATTATCCCTCCGATTTTATTCAATGTTGGATTTCCAAATGCAGGATTGGGACTTGGGAGTATTGTTTCTTCACTGGAACTTCCGGTTTCTGTGACAATGGCATTTGTTTTACTGGGAGAGAAAGTCTTTTTGATTCAATGGGTAGGAATTGCGCTTATTCTTTTTGCGATCGTTCTGATGAATTTACCTTCAAAGAAAGAAAAAGAAGTTGCGATGGCAGAATTATCTTAAAAATATTTAATTAAAAATAACATTTGAAACCGTTCCTTTTGGAGCGGTTTTTTTAATTTTAATCTTTAAAATAAAAGTTTCATGAAACATTTCAGAAATATATTGGCTGCTTTTACAATCACGTTCTCCGGTTTTATGTTTTCACAGGTAAAGCCTCTGGATGCAATGCTGTCTGATTATCAATATCCTTATGAGGTTCATTTTCTTAATTTAAAGTCTCAGGGTGAAGATTTGAAGATGGCCTATATGGATGTGCTGCCGCAAAAGCCCAATGGAAAAACAATTATGCTTCTCCACGGGAAGAACTTTAATGGTGCTTATTGGGAGAGAACGGCTAAAGATCTTTCTGCTAAAGGATTCAGGGTAGTGATTCCGGATCAGATAGGATTTGGCAAGTCTTCAAAACCTCATACTTACCAGTTTTCTTTCTCTCAGCTGGCAGAAAATACAAAGGCAGTTCTGGATGAGCTAAAGATTGATAAAGCTATAATTCTGGGACATTCGATGGGAGGAATGGTGGCTACCCGATTTACATTATTATATCCTGAGAAAGTACAGAAACTGATACTTGAGAATCCAATCGGTCTGGAAGATTATAAGACTTTTGCAGCCTATCAGACCATTGATCAGGCTTATCAGTCCGAACTGAAAAATACAGCTGAAACATATAAAAATTATCAGCTGAAATTTTACTATGATAACAAATGGAAAGAAGAATATCAGCCCTGGCTTGATTTAATTGCAGGATGGACGCTTCATAAAGATTATCCTCAGGTAGCCTGGGATGCAGCACTTACTTCAGATATGATATACAACCAACCCGTTTGTTATGAATTTAAAAATATTAAAGTTCCCACATTGCTTATCATTGGCACAAGAGACAGAACCGCAATAGGAAAGGATAGGGCTCCAAAAGAACTTCAGCCGAAAATGGGACAGTATCAGGAATTGGGAAAGAAAACCCAACGTGAAATTGCTGGTTCAAAGCTTGTAGAGATTGAAAATGTAGGACATCTTCCGCATATAGAAGTCTACCACAAATTCATTGAAACATTGTATAATTTTATACAATAAAATATTTGAAACATTAAGTTTAACGAGTCTTATTTCCGTTATACTTAATGTTTCGAAATTACTTCTTTTTATTTCTCAAGAAAAGTATTGGGCAAACACCAATACCGGAAAATAACACGCACGAAATTCCCAGATTTTGTATTAAACCAATACCTATTAGTCCTGAACCTATCAATACATAATAAATCAGTCCCAGCAACGCACCTGCACTTCCTGTTTCATTTTTATAATTGATAAGTGCAGTACTTAGAATATTGGGAATCGCAGTACTGAACGCCATCACAATGAAAAAATAGGGAATCAGAAAATAAATTCCTTTACTTGCCAGAATCCATACGAAGATGGAGGCTGCAAATGCTGTAAATGTACTTGCTTTAACTAAATGTTTAGGTTCTACATTCCTCAATAACAGAAATCTGTTAAGTTTTGCTCCAGCAAATGTTCCTCCTGCCAGTATAATACTGCTGTACCCAAATGCATATGAAGAATAATGATGTTCTTTAAAGATAAACGGAGCCAGTGAATAGTATGAAAACAATAAGACATTAAAGCTCATGATTAATAAACAACACTTTATGATCGCCGGATCCAGAATCATCCGTTTGAATAAGTTGATCAAAGTATTCATGTTGATTTCTTTTACCGAATGATGCGTTTCAGAAATTTTTTGTCTGGACAGGGTGAAGAATAATACAGCCAGCAAACACAATGTGACAAATATTCCCTAATGTCCAACGGAAGAGGCCAATACTGAACCGGTAATCATTCCCACTACAGGACTTATAGATAAGCCAATTCCGATCCAGGAAAACACTTTGCTGAGATTATCTTTGTCATAGCTGTCCCTTAAAATGGTTTGTGTTACAATAGAACCTACAGAAATTCCAAACGCAGAAATAATTCTGGCTGATAGAAAAACGATGAAATTAGGAGCAAAAATAGCTGTCAAAGCTCCGATTCCGTAGGTAATGAGACCATATTCTAATGATTTTTTTCTTCCGATTCTGTCACATTGTATTCCCCAAAATGCAACTCCCAGAGCAAATGCTATAAAATATAAACTGATCGTCAAAGTAACGGATTCTTCCTTCACTCCAAACTCTTCCTGTACCATTGGTAAAACAGGACTGTAAATGGTTTCTATAAACTGTGGAAGCATTACAAGCAGCGTCAACAGCCATATAGGATTTGTCTTTTTCATTTTTTCTGCAAAGTTTCCAAAAAATCAATGTATATTTATAATGATATAAAAACAAAAAATATCGAAAATAGGACATGGCTGTACTGAAACAGAATGAAGAATTTGATGCAGATTCTATTCAGGAAAAAGTAATCGGAATAGCTTCTGATATGGTACTGCATGATTCCGGTTTTCATTTTCATAAAACGAAATCTCAGTTGTTGTATGCACCATCAGGCTGTATGACAGTCACTACTTCCGACAGGCAATTGGTTCTGCCTCCCTTCAGGATGCTTTGGATTCCTGCGAATGAAGTTCACCGTGTGAATTTCCGTAATATTGTAGCTTACAGATCTATCTATTTTGATGAAAGCTATGCAGGAAAATATATAGATTCCGGTCTTAAAGTTTTGCATGTAAACCCCTTATTGAAAGAGATTATTGAGAGAATCTGTTTTTGGGAATGGTCAGCTTTAAAAAGTGATCAGACTAATCTTTTAAAAGTATTTTGGGATGAAATGCAAAAGGCCCCTGAGGAAAAACTGGAACTTAAAATGCCACAAGACTGGCGCTTTAAGAAAATAGCCGAAGACTGGACTCAGCGTAACAGTATGCCTCCTATGCTGAAAGATCTTGCAGAAAAAACGGGAGCAGTGGAGAAAACTATCAGCCGTATTTTTAAGAAAGAAACAGGATTGTCTTATCAGGACTGGCGGCAGCAATGGAGGTTGCAACGCTCAATTGAATTGTTGGTGGAAGGCAATTCAATAGGAGAGGTATCACATATCCTGGACTTCTCTTCAGACAGTGCTTTTATTGAATTTTTCAAAAAACATACAGGTTCCACGCCTTTGCAATACCTTATGAAAAATGAGTAACTGTCGGGTATATGATAAGATAATAAGCTCTTACTATTTCTTGTCCTATGCAAAGTCTATTGACTAATTATTTCCATAAATTGTATCATCCAATAGAATAGTTTTATAAAAAATAAAGATATGAACAATTATAATACTACAATTGAACTCAAGGCAGCAGCAGAGAAGACCTATGAAGCACTTGCTCATCAGATTCCCCTTTGGTGGTCTGAGTGGTTTACCGGAGCATCAGCACAGGAAGGCGATGTTTTTACAGTAAGATTTGGAGACAATATTCACAAGACAATACGTATAAAAGAAGCAATACCCAATTCGAGAATGATCTGGTTTGTTGAAGATTCACTGATTGCCATTCCTGAATTAAAAAATCAGACAGAATGGATTGGGACAAGTATTGTCTGGGAAATGGAACAAAAGGAAAACAGCAGTTTGCTGCAGCTTACTCACGTAGGTTTAAATCCGGCTGTGGAATGCTATACTATTTGTTCTGGTGGCTGGAATCAGTTTATCGGAAGTTTGAAGCTCTTTCTGGAAACCGGTAACGGAACTCCGTATAAGAAATAAGATAAAAAATGTTTTAACAAAAAAAGAGACTGTTTACATGTAAACAGCCTCTTTTTGTATTTATTGTTGTCTGAATTATTTCTTCTTGTAAGCAGCGTCTTTGATTCTTGCTTTTTTACCTCTAAGGTCTCTGAAGTAGTAAATTCTAGCTCTTCTAACTCTACCTCTTCTGTCAACCTCGATCTTCTGAAGTGCAGGTAAGTTAATAGGGAATACTCTTTCTACACCTACATCACCACTCATTTTTCTGATGGTAAAAGTTTTTGTAGAACCAGTACCTCTTAATTGGATAACTGTTCCTTTGAAGAACTGAGTTCTTGTCTTTTGTCCTTCTTTAATTTCGTAATACACAGTAATTGTATCACCTGCTTTGAATTCAGGGAATTCTTTTTTCGCAATGTACTTGTCTTGTACGTACTTTAATAAATCCATTATTAATAAAATAAAATGTTAAAGCTAAGCAACTTACACGTTCTTCGTCAGAGGTTGAATAACAGGTTGCAAATGTACAAAATAGTTTTTGAATATGCCAAATAATTAATGTACTAAAAACTATAATTTTTTCACTCTGGTTTAGCCAAAAAATTAACGGTTTCTTCAAAATACCATCAGGCTGAGTTTACATGGGAATTCTACTTTTGCCCGAAGTAAAAAATCCGGACAATGATTTTTTAATTGATTGATTTACAATTCGAAATTCTATATGTTATTTTAAAACGAAAACGATTATGAAACATTATTTCTTCTTTTTTTGTTTCGCGGTCCAGATGGCTTTCGGGCAGGCTTTGTATCCTTATTTACAAAACCCGACTCCGAATTCTATGATCGTCAATTGGAAAACAGCTTCCAATAATGAAACAACGGTGATCTACGGAGATTCTCCGACCAACCTGAATGTAACGGTAACAGGAACTACCAATATCTTCTCGGATACCGGATACAACAACAACTATTATTATCATACGGCAAAGGTTAACAACCTGCAGCCAAATACTAAATACTATTATAAGATAAAAACAGGCACAAGCGAGTCTGCTGTTTATAATTTCAGAACGCTGCCTTTGCCGGGACAGGCTGTAACGGCTAATGGAAAAATCCGTTTCCTTATCATGGGTGACAATCAGATTAAAGCAGAGCCAAGATATGATACGCTTACTTTGAATGCCTATAAAAAATTAAAAGAAAAGTTTGGAGCGACTTCCGATCCTTCTGATAATGTTGCGCTTACTTTTATGGTGGGTGATCAGGTAGACGTTGGAACATTGGATCATTATGAGAATGTTCACTTCAAAAAGAACATCAAATTATCACCTTATCTGCCTATCCAGACCACAGTAGGAAATCATGAAACCTATGGAACGATGGGAATGAATTCTTACTATGCTCACTTTTATATTGATGAAATTAGTTATAAAGGAATAAGCTCAGGAAATGAAAATTATTATGCTCAGCAGGCAGGTAATGTATTATTCGTAAGTTTAAGTTCAGAACATACGGGATCTGCACAGCAGACATGGCTTCAGCAGGTCTTAACAGCGGCTAACAATGATACTACTGTAGACTGGATTATTTCTTTAAGCCACAGACCTTATCAGGCAGAGCAGTATGTAGGAGATATTTCTACATGGGTAAGAGAAAATGCAGTACCGCTTCTGGTAACTTCAGACAAATATTTAATGCACGTAGGAGCACACCACCATTTGTACCACAGAGGCCAGCTTAAAAATACACCGAACTATCAGATTATTTCAGGTGGAACAGCTTGGGATCAGTACTGGGGAATGTCTAACGAACAGGATTTTGATGATGTTCAGAAGACATTGACAGACTGGACATACCAGATTGTGGAAGTAGATATTCCGACAGGAAAAGTAGATATCGAATGTTATTCGATTGGTGGGGTGTATAACAAGAAAAATAATGTGCTGGTAGATTCTTTCCACAGATATAAAAACCAGCCAAAACCGGCAAAACCATCCATCACAAACAATTTCACGGGTACTACTGCTTTACCTTTGACATTGAACGGAAGTGCATTTTCCTCTTCAAACGGAGAACTTTTAAATACAACACAATTCCTGTTGAGTAAAACTTCGAATTTTTCTGTCATTGAAAAAGAATTCTACCGCGATTTTGAAAACTGGTTCGGAAAAGACGGAAACGGAACCCCGGATAAAACCAAAAACCTGAATGATGGAGTAGATATTACAAAAGTAACTTTGGCTGCGAATTCTATTCCCAATGGTATCTATTACGTGAAAACACGTTACAGAGACAGAAACCTTGAGTGGAGCGACTGGAGTGATGTAAAGCAGTTCGAAATTACAGGAAGTGTAGTTTCAAACCCTACATTTACTTTAAACAAAGCAGAATATGCTCAGAATGAAGCGATCACAGCTACTTATACCGGAGGTCCAGGAAATCAGCAGGATTGGGTAGGGATCTATAAAAAAGGACAAAATCCGGCTTCAACCACTTCACAAGGGTTTGTTTATACGAACGGACAGACTGCCGGAACAGCTACTTTCCCGAATGGTTTGGCTACTAAAGGTCAGTATTTTGCAGGATTTTTTGCGAATGGCGGTTATACGGAAATTACGGCAAGAAAAAATTTCTATGTAGGGCCGAAAGTACAGCTTCAGGCTACTGCTGACACGTATCCGGTAGGAGGAACTGTTGTCATCAATTTTACAGACGGACCAAGCCTTCAGAAAGACTGGATCGGAATTTATAAAATGGGACAGACTCCGGGAACTACTGCTTCTATCAAATGGAGCTATGTGACAACTGCTTCTGGAACCCTTAATTTCACAGGACTTCCAAAAGGATATTATTACGCTCAGTACTTATTGGAAGACGGATACAACGGAATCGGGGAGAAAGTATTCTTTAAAGTAGGAGATATAGTTACTGATCTTTGGATCAACAAACCAGTCTATACTTTAGGTGAAAATATTACTGCTTCATGGACGGATTCTCCCGGAATCATCAAAGACTGGCTGGGAATTTACCCTCAAAGTGTTCAGACACCGGATGACAACTTTGTTTCTTATACCTATTTTGACGGTGTAACTCAGGGAACAAAAACAATTCAGGGAACAGCGGTACCTGCCACTCCAGGAAATTATTATATGGTCATGTTTACCAATGACTCTTATACGGAAGTTTCCAACAGAGTACAGTTTCAGGTAGCTTCTCCTACTTTAGGAACTGAAGAAACAAGAAGCACAGAGAAAAATGTGGTGTTGTATCCAAACCCAACCAAACCGGGGCAGCCTACTTTTATTAAGAGCGATTATCCAATTGAAAAAATTGAATTAGTCTCAGCTTCAGGAGAACTGCTTTATGTCTCGAAAAATATCAATAACCAGCGTTTCTCTCTGGTGAACGAAAATCTTCCGGCAGGTGTTTATTTTGTAAAAGTACACGGAAGAAAACTATTTACTTTAAAACTGATTATTCAGTAAGACAAGCTAAATACAATTATAATTTTAGAGGCTGCCAGCAATGGCAGCCTCTTTTTTATTTAACTTTTCACAAAGTATACCCATAATCATCCGTAAAGATCTGCGTAATCTGTGGGCAATATCATATATGAAATTCATACAAATATCAGTTGAGTCAGCAAAATCTGCATTATATAAGGAATTCTACCAGAGTCAAAAATAAGCATAATCATTTGTGAAAATCTGTGTCATCTGTGGGCAAATAAAAAGCAGTTCCAAAAAATTGAAACTGCTTTTAATATGATAGATGATGATTAGTCAAAATAGTATAGGTCATCCTCACTTAACATTGCTGGATTTTCAGTAGAAGAATACTCTTCAGGTATATCGGCCAACGTTTTGGTTTCCTGAATAAGCTTTCCGTCTGTACTATAAAGTTTTAAGAGTACCCATTTTCCATTGCGTTCAAGTTCTTTAGACCCGTTTAATGTGGCTAATTTTATTTTTCCGGTTTGAAGAATACCTGATTTCACAGAAGATTTGTTGGTAGGCTTACCTTTCACATATTGTACAATTTGTGCTGTAAAGAAATAATTACCTTCATCTTCATTCAAAGGCTGGTTGTAAGTGTATAAAAGAGCACCTTTACTATCATAGATGGTAGCGTCGTAAGCCGTTTGTTTAGAATTTAATTTTTTCTCAGATTTCAGCTTTTTCTCTTCATTATACATTTTGATATTCACTACAACGCCTTCCTTATATTGTGTTTCGGTAAGTCCTTCGTAAGATGTTCCATTATAAGGCATTTCATCCTTATAAGTAAGTGTGGATTTCAGGCTGCCTTCCGGGCTGTAATATTTGATTTCCTGGGTAACATCATCTTTCAATATCTTTTCTGAGGATAATTTTCCTGCTTCATCGAAAGATTTACTTGTTATAATACTTCCATTTTTATAAATATCAATAGCAGAAATCTGGGTATAATCATAATTCAGCTGATAATCTTCACCATCCATCGGCTTGAAGGTGTCATTTTCTTTATTGTACTGATAAACAAGATGTCCTATTTTCTTCCCGGATTCATTATAAGTAGTTTTATAACCGTCTTTTTTGTTGTTTTTCTGTTCTTGCAGCAGTTTTCCGTTTTTAGCATAGATAACCCCTTCCTTTACACTGCCATCGCTTTTATATTTTTCTATCTTGGAAATCCTCATTGGGTTTGGATAATAATCTACGAGCAGACTTTCATCTGCTCCTGAAGCAGCAGTGCCAATAAGTTTTCCTTTCTCACCGTAATATTTGGTCTCGTAATTACCGTCTTTGCTGGTAATCGTTTCATACCGGATTCCTTTTATGTCTTCATCATAAACGATCGTTTTTACAGGGAGAGAATTCTCATAGGTGGTCACACTGTTGTAAAAATATTCATTTTCAGGATCTTTGTAAACAAACATTTTTCCGGTGAAAGTACCATCAGCTTTATAAGAAACATCTTCTGTAAGTCTTCCGGTTTCGTCATATGACTGAGAAGCTCCCAGTTGTTTACCATTAGAAAATGTAGTAATAGTCATTACTTTTCCTTCAGGAGTGTACCAGGTTACTTTTCCTTCAAAAACTTCACTGTTGGGAGTAATGTCAGAAGCAAGTCCTTCCATTTGAAGTTTTCCGTCTTTGTAGAAATCTTTAATAAGGGTAAGTTTTCCTTTAGGAGTAGTTTCACGGTAATATTCCATTTTATCCTGAGTAGTTTTTTCCCAGTTTTCATCAAAATAAGTTTTTTCCTGTGCATACACATTGATGCTGAGTACCAAGGCAAATAATGCTGAGGTAAATAATTTTTTCATGTTTTTATTTAGGTTTTGATTTTGTTTATGGTTAATGTGATGGTATATCTGTAGAAGCTTAAATAGCGCGAAAGAAGTAGTAACGATTTACTATAGAATAATTTTTACATTGAAATTGTGTTTAAATTATGCCAAAAAACAGTATAATATACTTTGTTTTCGGCTTTGAGATTTCAAATATAAATCAATTTAGTGAGAAATAAGATAAAGAATAAGCAGGTTTGCTTGGTTTTAAATGTAATGATTTGATTATAATGATTTTAAATATGTGGAAAAATAATATTAAAAAAAGCACGAAATTCCATATTGTTTCCGGTCATCGGATATACAATAAAATTTATTAAATTTAGCCAACAGAAAAATCTAATATTTCATGATAGATAAAAGAGTAAAAAATGCAAAGGAAGCCATCGAAGGAATTCAGGATGGAATGACACTGATGCTTGGCGGATTCGGACTTTGCGGTATCCCTGAAAACTCAATCAATGCTTTGGTAGAAAGTGATGTGAAAGATCTTACTTGTATTTCAAACAATGCAGGAGTAGACGATTTCGGATTAGGATTATTGCTTCACAAAAGACAGATCAAGAAAATGATCTCTTCTTATGTAGGAGAAAATGCTGAATTTGAAAGACAGATGCTTTCAGGTGAACTGGATGTAGAACTTACTCCACAAGGAACTTTAGCGGAAAAATGCAGAGCAGCTCAGGCAGGAATTCCTGCTTTTTATACTCCTGCAGGTTACGGAACTGAAGTAGCAGAAGGGAAGGAAGTGAAAGAATTCAAAGGGAAACCTCATATTCTGGAGCATGCTTATGATGCAGACTATTCTATTGTAAAAGCATGGAAAGGAGATCATGCCGGAAACCTTATCTTCAAAGGATCTGCAAGAAATTTCAATCATCCGATGGCGGGTGCTGCGAAGATTACCATTGCTGAAGTAGAAGAATTGGTAGAACCGGGACAATTGGATCCAAATGAAATTCATATTCCGGGAATCATGATTCAGAGAATTTTCCAGGGAGAAAAATTTGAAAAAAGAATTGAGCAGAGAACAGTGAGAACTAAAGAATAAGCTCAAACGATAAAATAAAAAGCGCTGAACATACATTCAGCGCTTTTTTTATGGTTGGGGAGTAAGTGTTTTTCTTTCTCCGATCTGTTGTCTCCACATGGCGTAGTAAAGGCCTTTTTCGTCAATAAGATTGGCGTGGGAACCTGTTTCTACAACCTGTCCGCGCTCAAGAACATAGATTTTATCCGCATGCATAATCGTACTTAAACGGTGTGCGATGAGTACAGTGATCTGTTCTCTTTCTTTTGAAATGTCTTTGATAGTAGTGGTAATTTCCTCTTCGGTAATACTGTCCAGTGCAGAAGTTGCTTCGTCAAAAATCAGCAAATGAGGTTTTCTCAGAAGTGCTCTTGCAATGGCAATTCTTTGTTTTTCGCCGCCGCTCAGCTTCAGACCACCTTCACCGATAACTGTCTCAATTCCTTTTTCTGCTCTTTCCAGCAATGCAGTACAGCTCGATTTCTGTAAAGCAACAGCAAGTTCCTCTTCAGTAGCTGAAGGATTAACGAAAAGAAGGTTTTCTTTAATGGTTCCTGCAAATAACTGAGTATCCTGAGTAACAAAGCCAATCTGATTTCTCAGTTCGTCAAAATCAAATTCTTTCCCGTTGATGCTATTGTAAAAAATATTCCCTTCCTGAGGTCTGTACAAACCAACCAACAATTTCACCAATGTACTTTTTCCGGAGCCACTCGGTCCTACAAAAGCAATGGTTTCACCGTTTTTGAGATCAAAAGAGATATTATTTAAAGCTTTATATTGGGCAGACTGATGTTTGAAAGAAACATGTTTGAATTCCAGTTCTTCAATCGCACCAATTTGTTTCGGATGAAGAGGTTTTTCTTCCACGTCTTTTTTCATCAAACGATCAAAATTCTGAAGAGATGCCTCAGCTTCACGATATGAAATAATAATATTCCCTATTTCCTGCATAGGCACGAAAATAAAGAAACCATAAAACATCAAAGATAAGTACTGACCCGGAGTAACAATATTTTTAAAAATCAGGTACAGCAAAGTCAGTGTAATTAGCTGCTGAAGAAAATTAACCATAGTTCCCTGAATAAAACTCAAAGAACGGATGCTTTTTACCTTTCTCAATTCAAGACCAAGAATCTTATAGGTATTATTATTTAGACGGATCACTTCCTGATTGGTTAACCCTAAACTTTTAACAATCTCTATATTTCTTAAGCTTTCAGTAGTACTCCCTGCTAAAGCAGTTGTTTCAGTCACAATATTTTTCTGTATCACTTTTATTCTCTTACTCAATAAATTGGTAACAATAGCAATCAGAAAAATCCCACAGATATAAACCGGCATGATAGACCAGTGCAAGCGGATTGCATATACCGAAACGAAAATAATACTCACCAGAATTCCGAAGAAAATATTGATGAAATTAGTGATAAATTTTACTGTATCTTCTCTTACTTTCGTTAAAATCGAGAGGGTTTCACCACTTCTCTGATCTTCAAATTCCTGATAAGGAAGCGCCATAGAGTGCTTTAACCCATCTGTAAATATTTTTGCCCCAAACTTTTGGGTAATCACACTTACCACATAATCCTGAAAAGCTTTGGCAATTCTACTTACCATAGCTGTTCCGATAAGCAGCCCTAAAAAGTAAAAAGCACCGTGATATACAGAGCTTCCGTATAAATATTCATTCAGGTTTCTGGGCAATAACTTTTCTTTATCAAAAAAGTTAGGGTGAGTAACCAGCTGATCCAAAATATTTCCTGTGATAGCAGGAGCAAATAAAGAAAAAACCTGATTGATAGTAGCCAAAAATAAAGAAATGAGAATCAGCCACTGATAAGGTTTAAGATATTTAAAAAGTATTTTCATTCTGTTAAAATAATGGAGCAAAATTACAGATATTATTTTAACTAACAGTGTTAATTGTTGAATACAACAAAGCCCTTTTGTATTCAAGTGAAAATAATTAAATTGCAGTCTAAGTTTTTATTATGCTTACAAAAGAACAAA
>Ga0157370_10006077_pt1 | contig 13398 bp, 10 predicted proteins | sample C35metaG_FD_113463 | JGI IMG/M metagenome (GOLD analysis project Ga0157370, IMG submission 113463) | Corn rhizosphere microbial communities from Kellogg Biological Station, Michigan, USA - C3-5 metaG | ecosystem: Host-associated > Plants > Roots > Rhizosphere > Soil | place: USA: Michigan...
CACTTCTTTTATCCTGAATCCAAGTTTCCAGGCGGCAAATTTCATTTCAATCTGGAAAGCATAACCAACAAAACTTATTTTATCAAAATTGATGGCTTCCAGCACGTAATTGCGATAACAGATAAAGCCGGCTGTGGGATCTTTTACGGGCATAAAGGTGATCAAGCGTGTATAAATGGAAGCTCCTTTTGAAATGAAAATTCTTATTGCCGGCCAGTTTTCTACTTTTCCTCCTTTTGTATATCGTGAGCCAACTGACACGTCAGCCCCTCCGGTTTTGCAAGCTCTATATAATTTATCCAGGTCTTTTGGATTGTGAGAAAAATCGCAATCCATTTCAAAAATATAACGATATCCTTTGTCCAAGGCCCATTTGAAACCGTGAATATAAGCGGTTCCAAGGCCAAGTTTGCCCACCCGTTCTTCTAAGAATAGTTGACCCGGATAAGTGGCAAAAAGATTTTTTACAATATCAGCTGTACCATCAGGAGAGCCATCATCAATAATCAAAACATGAAAATCCTGCTGTAAATCAAATACGGTTTTTAGTAAAAGAGCTACATTTTCTCTTTCATTATAAGTGGGTATAATAAGAAGTTTTTCCAAAAGTTTTTATGAAGATTTGAAAATGAAATTACCGTTTTAATTGTTACAATTTTTCCAAAAGGGATGAGGAATTTATTTTTTCAGGAGAGTCCTGTTAAAAATTTCCGTTAGTTTTTGTTTCGTGTGTAACGGAAAATCTCCTTTCATCATCCAGTCATAATATTGTGGTTCAGTCTTCAGAACTTCAGCTACACAACGCCCTTTAAATTTACCAAAATTAAAGACTTCCACATCATTTTCTATCACAAATCTTCTTGCAAAATCTACATATTTTTCTTCTCCTGTAAATTGTAAAACCGTATCAATTGTGTTACCCAGATGCTCGTATCTCAATAATTGTGCTTCCAGAATTTCCCATGTTGCTGTTGCATCAGCTTCAGCCGAATGTGCGTCTTCCAGTTCTTTTTCACAATAAAATTTATACGCAGCTGCAAGTGTACGCTTTTCCATCATATGAAAAATAGTTTGTACATCCAGCATTCTTCTGTTGTTCATATCCAATGTAATTCCCGCGCGCAAAAATTCTTCCATTAACAAAGGAATGTCAAATCTGTTTGAATTATATCCCGAAAGATCGGCATTGTCAATAAATTGTTTCAACTCATTTGCCACTTCTTTAAATGTAGGCGAATCTTTTACTTTGTCATCTGTAATCCCGTGTACTGCGCTGCTGGCCTTGGGTATAGGCATTTGTGGATTTACTAACTTATGCTTAACCACTTTGGTTTTATCGGGCAATATTTTAATGATCGCGATTTCGATAACCCTGTCAATTGCAATATTTACGCCCGTAGTTTCAAGATCAATAAATGCGATGGGACGTGTTAATTGTAAGGCCATATTGGATTAAAAATTTAAGATTTATTGGTTAAAATTTAATGTAGTCAGAATATCCATTCCGTCATAATTGCCACTGCTCATGAACAAAAAGTTAGTATTTTCCAAAGATTCACTTTTTAATTTTTCTTCCAGCTTTTTTCTTTCAGTAATCACTATTAGGTTTTGTTTTTGAAATCCATCTTTTACATTTTGCGGATCCAAAAATTCCATTCTTTTTAGTTCCAATGCATGTTTGCTGTAAAATACAATTGCTTCATCAGCATTTTCCATGACGCCTTTATATTCCTCCATAAAATTTTTATTCAGACTGCTATATGTGTGCAATTCAAGAATGGCAATTAATTTTCTTTGAGGAAATTGTTGTTTTACTGCATTGATACTTGCTTTTACTTTACTTGGTGCATGTGCAAAATCCCTGTAAATATTCCCATCGTTGTTTCCCCCGATTAATTCAAGCCTTTTCGAAGCGCCTTCAAATGTCGAAATTCCTTTTGCAAATGATGCATCTTCCATTAAAAGTTCTTTACATACATAATAGGCAGCCTGCAAATTTAAAAGATTATGATTACCAAAAATCTTTAAATCTGTTTTTTCCTTGTCAATTGTTACAGTTGTAACACCGTTTTCAATGGTATGTTCCGGAAGCCTATATGGAATGTATTTTATTTCTTTCCGGTAATTTTCTTGCACTAGTTTTTTTAAAATTTCGTCAGTTTCGTTGTAAATTAAAATGCCGTTTTTCTCTATTTGATTAATAAAAACAACAAACTGCTGCAGATAAAAATCAAAAGTAGGAAACACATTAATATGATCCCATGAAATGCCGGTCAATACAGTGATATGAGGAAAAAGGAAATGAAATTTCGGTCGTTTTTCTATAGTGCTTGCTGGGTATTCATCCGCTTCGCAAACAATAATCGGGGCGTCGGTCAGTTTTACACTTTGTTCGAAACCATGAATCCGCGCGCCAACGAGGTAATCAAAATCAAAATCAGCGTTTTTTAATACATGCATGATCATTGCGGTAGTCGTTGTCTTGCCATGGCTTCCACCGACGGCGATTCTTTTTTTATGAAGGCTTTCATGAAAAATATATTCAGGAAATGAAAATATTTTCAGTCCAAGTTCTACCGCTTTTTTGAGTTCCGGATTATCAGCTTTTGCATGCATCCCTAAAATGATCGAATCTATATCAGCCGTAATGTTTTCAGGAAACCACCCTATTTTCTGAGGATAAATCCCTTCTTTTTTTAAATTGGAAGTTGCAGGTTCAAATATCTCATCATCACTGCCTGTAATCTGATAACCTTTATGCTTTAAAGCAATTGCCAACTGATGCATTACGCTGCCTCCGATAGAAATAAAATGAATCCACATAATAATTTTACTATATTTTCCGTTAATTTATCCTAAATACTTAATCACAGCTCTTCTTTTGCCAAATACATTAAAATCTTAATTCTAACTTTGCAAAATAAGACCTAATTAAACAATTATCTATGAAAAAATTATTCCTTGCTTTGATTGTTATTTGCCTTTTGGCTTTTACAGTATCTTCCTGTAGCAGCACCCGCAGAAGCGGCTGTCCGATGGCAGAAGGTATTATACATTGATCTAATATTTTAATGAAAATAAATGACCTGGATTCCATTAACAGATGAAAAACAACTGAATGACCTTATTGTTAATTCAAATACCGTTCCACAGGTGATTTTTAAACACAGCACCCGTTGCTCCATTAGCAGCATGGCCAAGAACCGGCTTGATAGAGAAGATGCACCCGACCGCATCAATTTCTATTTTCTTGATCTGATAAAATACAGAAGCCTTTCAAACAAAATTGCGCACAAATTTGGTATATCGCATCAATCCCCACAGGTTTTGGTCATTCAAAATGGTGAATGCGTTTACAATGAAAGCCATAGTGGTATTGATTTTGAGGAGATTGAAGCAGTGGTCAGTTAGGCTGCAGCGAAGGTGAGACGTTAAACCTACTTATTTTGATTGCTCTTTTTATAGAAAACACAAATCGTGCTTATTTATTGTTTACCCCACTTAATTCACATTCAAATATTCCTGTAATTCCGCATCAGTTTTTACCATTACATCGCGCACTTTGCTTCCCTGGTTTGGCCCAACGATTCCTGCGGCTTCCAATTGATCCATTAAACGTCCTGCTCGGTTGTAACCAAGTTTCATTCTTCGTTGCAATAAAGAAGTGCTTCCGCTCTGGCTTTGAACAATTAATTTTGCCGCATCTTCAAAAAGCGGGTCACGATCCGTTGCATCGAAGGTTTTATTTTCAAATTCTTTTTCATCCACATATTCAGGCAGCATGAATGCTTCTGAATACCCTTGTTGATCACCAATAAAATCAGTTATTTTATCCACTTCCGGCGTATCTACAAAAGCACATTGAAGCCTGGTAAGTTCGCCATTATAGCTGATAAGCATATCGCCTTTTCCTATCAATTGTTCTGCACCGCCAATATCTAAAATAGTTCGGCTGTCAATTTTGCTACTCACTTTAAAAGCAATACGGGCAGGAAAATTAGCTTTGATGGTGCCGGTAATAATATTTACAGAAGGACGTTGGGTTGCAATAATCAAATGAATACCAACAGCACGAGCAAGCTGTGCCAGCCGCGCGATTGGCATTTCCACTTCTTTGCCGGCAGTCATAATTAAATCTGCAAATTCATCAATTACCAAAACAATAAAAGGCAAAAACTGGTGTCCCTTTTCAGGATTTAATTTTCGCGCTACAAACTTTTGATTGTATTCCTTAATGTTTCTTGTACCTGCTTCTTTCAATAAATCATAACGGTTGTCCATTTCAATACAAAGCGCATTTAAAGTATGAATTACTTTTTTTGTATCGGTGATAATGGCATCTTCTTCTCCGGGTAATTTTGCAAGGAAATGTTTCTCAATACTTTTATAAATACTTAATTCAACTTTTTTGGGATCAATCAGAACAAGCTTTAATTGTGATGGATGTTTTTTGTATAAAAGTGAAACAAGAATCGCATTTAAACCGACAGATTTTCCTTGGCCTGTAGCGCCGGCCATAAGCAAATGCGGCATGGAAGTAAGGTCAACAATGAAATTTTCATTGTCAATTTTTTTACCAATGGCAATCGGCAAAGTGAAATTATTACTTTGAAATTTATCAGAATTCAAAAGCGTTTTCATACTGACAACTGTCTTCTTGAAATTCGGAACTTCGATCCCAATGGTTCCTTTTCCGGGAATGGGCGCAATGATGCGAATGCCAAGCGCAGAAAGGCTTAGGGCGATATCGTCTTCCAGGTTTTTAATGCGTGAGATGCGTACTCCCGGAGCAGGAATGATCTCGTATAAAGTAACTGTTGGCCCAACTGTAGCAAAAATCTTTTGAATTTCTATATCATAGTTTTTGAGCGTATGAAGAATCTGATTTTTGTTTTCTTCCAGTTCGGTAACATCCTGAATTATTTTGTCGCTTCCATGATTTTCCAAAAGATCAATCGTAGGATATTTATAATTCCGCAGATCAAGAACCGGATCATAAGGTTCCTGCTGACTCTTTGGTTTTATCGCCGCTGGTTCTTCTTTCTTTTCATTTAAAACTTCTGCATTTTTTACTTCCAGTGTTAACCCGGTTTCTGCATTTTCTTTTGTAAAAGAAATTCTTTCTTTTTTTGGAGAAATAACTTCTTCATTTTTTTCTACAATATCGAATTCATGATCGTACGGAATTTCTTCTTTTACGGAATTTTTATTGATGGGCAAAATCTTTACATTTGAAGATAATTCTTCTTCTTCTTCAGCAATTTCCTCACTAAAAGAATCATCCTTTCCTTTTGCAAAAAAAGTATTTGCGGCAGCCATTCTGTTTTTAAAATTGAAAGAAGGATTAAAACGCCAGATGATATAACTGAGCAAGCCAACAAACAGAAGTGCCGCTGTACCAATATATCCGATTATCTGCTGCAGCCATTCATTAATCATATCGCCGACTTTTCCTCCCCAGAAAAATTCTACATGGGAAGAATTTATTTTATGCGGATGCGGAGTATGCATTAAAAAGGAAGCGCAAACGCTGATTACCAGAAGGCCTGCGATAACATACCGGATATTTCTGCTGACGGAAAATATTTTTTTTGGTGAAAATAAATTCACGCCAACCACAAAAAAGAAAAGGCAAAATAAATAAGATGCAATTCCAAACCCCGAACGAAAAAACAAATCAGAAAAGTAAGCACCCGCAGTTCCTAAAGAATTTGCCATCGCCTGATCATGGCTCGGCAATAAAATTTTTGCTCCCTGCAAAACTTTCGATTGATCCTGTTGCCAGGTAAATAAATAAGAGGTGAAAGCGATAAATAATAAAAAAGAGATCAGGATTAAAACCGTTCCCGCAATCTTATGCGAGCGCTCATCATGAATTAATTTTTTTACTTCTATTTTTTCCACTTTATCAGGATTCATTTTAGAAGGATCTGCAGATTTTGTTTTTTTTGTTTTTTTCCGGTTAGTTGCCATTGATAGCAAAGATAAAAAAAGAGTTAGGTTAGAATGTTAAATTGCCGGGGTTTTGTTTCTGTAGATTTACATGCATTATTCCTTATTCAGCATTCACTATTTCCCATTCACTATTCAATATTCCTCACTCACAATTTTACCCCTTTTTTTGAAATTCCTATAAATAAAAAAAACCAGCCAAGAATAAAACACAAACCACCAAAAGGCGTAATGACTCCAATCCAGTTGTAACCTGGAAGTACAGCAGCTTTTATAGCAGTCAGAACATACAAAGAGCCGGAAAATAAAATGATTCCGGCAATAAACAATTTGCCTGACCAGTTCACGAATTTATTGGGATATTCTTTATAAATAATTCCTGCCGCAATCAATGCAAATACATGATAGAACTGGTATTTGACCGCAGTTTCAAATATCTCCAAAGCATAATTAGAAATGGTTTCTTTTAAAGTGTGGGCAGCAAAAGCGCCAAGCGCTACAGAAAGTGCTGCCAATATTGCAGCAGTTTTCAAATATCCTTTATGCATTTCGAAGTTATTTAGATTCTTTCTTTGATTTTTTTTCAGTGAAAGAATTTTTAAGCTCTTTTACTGTTTTCATGCTTTTCGTTTTTTCTTTATTTATTATCTTTATTGGTTTCCGCTGACTTAATTCCGCCCGTTTTTTCACCGCTTTCTTCTAAAAAATTTAATGAATCATTTTTCAGATTTTCTACCTCCAGGATATGATTTGCTTTTAAATAAACCGGCTCACGTTCTTTTAATTTTTTCTGAATAAAAAATAATAATTCTGCCGGATTTACTTCTTTTAATAAAGGCCTTTTTGAAGTCTCATCCAACACCCGATCCAGGATATATTCAGGTGAGGCTTTTAAATAGATAATTTGTCCATGTTGGTTCATCCATTCCAGGTTGTCAAAAAAACAAGGCGTGCCTCCGCCGCAGGAGAGCAAATATTTCTTTTTCTTATCAAATTTCTGAAGATGGTATCTTTCCAATTCCCGGAATTTACCTTCACCATGTTTTTCAAATATTTCTTCCACACGCATTTCAAATGCTTTCTCTATTTCTGTATCCAGATCATAAAATGTATAGCCATGCTCAAGAGCCCAAATGTGCCCCCAATGCGACTTTCCGCTGCCCATAAAACCAATTAAAAAAATGTTGTGATTCAAAATGAATATTAACTTTTAATAAAATAAATATAATTTTATTTAAACGCATTCATCCCCGTAATGTCCATTCCGGTTATCAAAAGATGAACATCATGTGTGCCTTCATAAGTGATCACACTTTCCAGATTCATCATGTGCCGCATTACAGAATATTCGCCTGTAATGCCCATTCCTCCTAATATTTGTCGCGCTTCGCGTGCAATATTTGCTGCAATTTCGCAGGCATTTCTTTTGGCCATACTCACTTGTTGCGGTGTCGCTTTTCCTTCATTCATCAGTGTTCCCAAACGCCAGTTTAATAATTGCGCTTTGGTAATTTCAGTGATCATTTCTGCCAGTTTTTTTTGTTGCAATTGAAAACCGCCAATCGGCTTGTCAAACTGAATTCTTTCTTTTGAATATCTCAATGCTGTATCATAACAATCCATTGCAGCGCCAACAGCACCCCACGCAATTCCATAACGCGCTTTCGTAAGGCAGCTCAACGGCCCTTTCAATCCTTTAATGTTTGGTAAAATATTTTCTTTCGGAACTTTCACGTTATCAAAAACTAGTTCCCCGGTAGCGCTTGCCCGCAGGCTCCATTTCCCATGAGTGGTTGGTGTTGAAAATCCTTCCATTCCTCTTTCCAAAATTAATCCATGTATTTCTCCGGCTTTGTCTTTTGCCCACGCAACCGCCACTTGTGCAAAGGGAGCATTGCTGATCCACATTTTGCTTCCGTTGAGAATAACATGATCGCCAGCATCTTTATAATTTGATAACATACCTGAAGGATCGCTTCCATGATCCGGCTCTGTCAATCCAAAACATCCCAGCCATTCACCGCTTGCTAATTTTGGTAAATATTTTTTTCTTTGTTCTTCACTTCCATAAGCAAAAATGGGAAACATAACCAAAGAGCCTTGCACGCTTGCTGTGCTGCGAACCCCGCTATCACCGCGTTCCAGCTCCTGCATCATCAACCCGTAAGAAATATAATCTAATCCACCGCCACCATATTCAACAGGAATTGTTGGGCCAAAACATCCTAAATCGCCCAGTTGTTTCACAATTTGTTCCGGAAATTCCGCTTTCTGCGCATATTCCTCGATAATGGGAGAGATATCTTTTTTTACATAATTTCTTACACTTTCCCTGATCAGTTTTTGTTCATCAGTTAATAATTCATCTACATTAAAATAATCGGGAGATTGAAATAGGTCTTGTGCCATTTAGAAATTAATTATTTAGATAAGAAAATTGAAATTGGTGTTATTTGTTACTTTACTGTCAGTTGAAAAATTTGTGATTATCAAAGATAAGTTTTCATTTTACCAAAACCTCACAGGTTTTCAAAACCTGTGAGGTTTGAAAGAAATAGTAGCTTTTTATTAAAAATTTTCAATATAAAACAAAAAAGCTAACTTTCATGCCTCATCAGTTGTGCTTATGGGATATTTGGCCGCCTTTGCAGAAGTAATGCTATTTGTTGCAGGAATTTATTGTTTTGGTTACGCCGCACGAAAATCGTCTTTATTAAATATCCTGTTTTTACAAACACTTCTCGGTTTAATACTTGTTTTTCCGCTGCTTTTATTTTTTGACAAACTTACAGTTAAACAAATTTTTGAAGCTCCGCAGGCAAATAATTGGTACTGGCTTTCAGCCGCCTCTGTTTTTGGTTTTGTTGGTGGCAATTATTTTTCGCTTCTCAATCTAAGAACTGCCGGTGAAAAAATAAACAGCCTTCTTTCTCCGGCGATTACAGCGCTGGCAATTGTTTTAAGTTATTTTGTTTTTAAAGAGACATTTCAATTACATCAGTGGTTAGGAGCTTTCATAACGCTTGGTATTATCGTGTGGTTTTTATTGCAGAAGAAAAATGACGGGAGTATAAAACAGAGTAGAATTGGTTTTTTAAGCGGAGCGCTTACTATAATTTGTATTTCACTTACGATTATCTGTTCTATAAAAGGAGCGAGCAATACAGTTACTTATTTTCAGGCGATATGGATCAGATTGTTAATTGCCATGTTTATAGTTTTTGCGGCATTTATTTTCAGGAAAAAAAATGTGAAGAGAGAAAAACCAAATGCAAAATTTTACTTTGTTATTATCATTGGAGTTGTTTGCCAGACTGTATTAGCCGATTATTTGTGGTTCTATGCATCCTTCAAAATTGGAGTGGATATTTTTCAAATTATCCTCGCCACATTGCCCTTATGGTTATTTGCGGTTGATGTGTATTTACTAAAAAGATCAAAACCGAATATTCTGTTTTTGATGGTGGCGGTTTTAGCCGGAATAGGGATTTTATTAGTGATGCTTTAAAAGCTGTTTGACATATTATGTCAGTCTTCTGTCATTCATTTGCATTCCAATAGATTATTGCTGCCTCCTTCTTATTCAGATTACTTTCGCTTATCCTTTTTAAGGATTAATAAAAGGCGAAAATGCATTTATAAAACTAATTGCGTGGGTCTTTCAATTTCATGACTGTTGGCGGAAACGCCGACAGTTCATGGTTTTGGATTTGTTCATAAAAAATGAAATTGAAAATAATTTTTTGTTTTATTAATTGGAAAGTGAGTAATAATAAAGTGCTTTCCTCTCAATATCCCTCATTCGCCTTCTCCCCGTCCATCTCAACATTCTTCTCATAAAGATCAACCGTCTCTTTGAATTTTTTTAAAACCAACTCTTTAAGAATTTTTGGCTGATGCACTTTTACCATTGCTAAGCCGGTTGCAATAAAACCAACCAACTCGCGGCCAATAGAGGATTGAAAGCAAAGCATATAATTTCCATTCTTCAGTTCTTTCCAAAGTTGACTGTGATGCCAACGAAAGTTTTTAAAAGATTCAGCGTACCCTTTTGTAAATTCCAGCTTTATGTTATACACTTTATCATTTGCTGGTTTTGAAATCCCGAATAACTTTTCAAAGTGATTTTTATAAGCCGGTAATAATTTTTTGCGATTGAAAGTCTCATTCGTAAGAGTGTAATTAAAATCCTTATCAATGGCAAAAACCAGGAACTGGTTTGATTTGCTGAAACCAGATAAGTGAATTCTACCACGATGAAATACCAATTCCATCGGATACATTTGTAATGGAAAAGAATCTTTTGAAACATCAATGTTTGCAGTGTTGATCAAATCCTGTTCAACAATAATCACACGCTTATTATGTAAACTCCAAATCAGATCCTCTATTTTTTTATGTTCTTCTTTACCATACATATTTTCCTGGTAATTTGTTTTTCGTAAAAACAATTCATTGGCCTGTATATACTGCTGAAAATTATTTTGAGAAAAATTTTTATAAATTATTTTTTCAAATTTTTCAATAGAAGCTTTTCTTTCTTCCAATACAGCAAAAGGCGCAAAATTTTTAAGCAGAAAAAATGAATTTATATCAAAGGTTGATAGCTTTTCAGAAGTTTCTTTGAACTCTAATTTCCAGGTTTTTTTATTTTTTTCATTTACATATTCTTTCACTATTTCTCCGTCAGTAAGAGCAACCGCTTTTAATTGTTCCAAATCACGGTAAAGCTGGCGGTCACTGACATGAATATCAGCTTGTTTTGTCCATTTTGAAATAATTTCAATAGTTACAGGACCACGGCGTAGACGGTTATAAATTCTGATTAATCTTTCTAAATGAGCGGACATAAATATTGATGATATTAAGCTACCTCATTATACAAAGTATCTCTTTCCACAGCCTTGCGCCCCGCTTGTGAAATCAGCATTACCAATTCATCTGTACTCATTTTTGGAGATTGTTCTTCACTTCCCGCCATGGAATATATTTTGGTGGAATCGTCAATAGTGCCATCAATATCATCTACTCCAAATGACAAAGAAAGTTGTGCGTTTTGCCTGCCCAGCATTGGCCAATATGCTTTTAAATGCGGGAAATTATCCATATAAATTCTGGCCACTGCATACATTTTCATGTCTTCAATTATCGATGATTCAGGCACATCGCTCATGTCATTATTTTTGTTCCGGAATTTTAAAGGAATGAATGTATTGAAGCCGTTCGTTTTATCCTGCAAATTTCTTAACCTGCTCATGTGATCAATGCGATGTGCATAATTTTCTATGTGGCCATAAAGCATCGTCGCGTTTGTATGCATTCCTAATAAATGCGCTTCTTCATGAATTTTAAGCCAGCCTTTGGCGCCTACTTTATCTTCGCAAATTTGTTTTCTGATTTCATCATCAAAAATCTCTGCACCGCCGCCAGGCATGGATTGTAAGCCGGCATCGTGCAATTTCTTCATTCCTTCTTTTATTGAAAGTTTTGCTTTGCGAAACATATAATCCAGTTCCACAGCAGTAAATCCTTTTACATGCAATTCCGGCCGGTGTTGTTTTACCTGGAAAATAAAATCACAGAAGAAATCAAGATTCATTTTTGGATGAACGCCGCCGACAATGTGAACTTCGGTAACGGGTTTGCCGTCATAGCTTTTTACAATATCCATCATTTGTTCTTTGCTCAATGCCCATCCTTCATCGCGGTGTGCATATAGCCGCGAATAAGAACAAAATTTGCATGAAAAAACACAAACGTTTGTAGGCTCAATATGAAAGTTTCTGTTGAAAAAAGTCTTATCGCCATGCTTTTTTTCCCTGATGTAATTGGCTAAAGCAGCGCTCAACCCAAGGCTTGCTTTTTTAAAAAGAAGGATACCTTCTTCATCCGTTATCCTTTCACCGGCAATTACTTTTTCTGCAATATTTTTAAATATTTTCCCTTCGGGTAATGCATTGATTAGTGCGATTAATTCTTCTTCTTTATTTGTGTTTTGCATAGGACAAAATTAAAGAATTAGAAGTAAGAAAGAAGCAGATGCAAAGTGGTAAGAAGTTAGAGTAGGAATTGAAATCGATTTTTCCTCAGTAAAAGATGAAATATTGTGAATTTGTATTTTGTTGCCTGCAGCCCTGAAAGGTCGATATTTCGCAGAATATCGCTTCGACATATTCCTATAAAAGATTTTATTTGATACGAATAGAGGACGTTTCCTTTCATCAGTAAACAAACAAAAACCGGGATTTTTATTTGTTCACAATCAGCTAATAATTTAATAATTATTCCTTCACAATTTTCTGCACCACCGTTCTGTTGGTATATTTAAGTTTGATAATGTAAACTCCGGGAGCAGCACCCGTCAGGTCAACCGGCATCTGTGTGTATGCATTACCGTTATATGTTTGTGACCAAATCAGTTGGCCGACAGAATTGTAAATATGAGCGGCCTGTAATGTCACCGGTACTTCATAATTCCTGATAAAAAATCGCGTATGGAAAGGGTTTGGATAAAATAAATATCCCTGTTCTTTTAACAATTGCGGAACAGTAATTCCATAAAGATTAATGTTATCAATGTAGAGGTTATTTTGCTTATTCCCTTTGTCAACAAAATAAATTTGGAAATCTTTTGTGCCGACATAAGGAAACAAGTTGATACTTACATTCCGCCAGTCACTTGCTTTTGGAACAAAGGCTGTGGAAGAAGTGTTGGAGGTTGTTTGTAAACCTGAGCCCCAATTTTTCCAAACGGTAGTAAATGTTTGTCCGCAATCGGTGGTAATTTGTAATTCTAATGTGTCCTGCATTCCTGATGATGTTCTTGCTGCATAAGCATAATCAAATGAAACGAACATCGAATCATAAGAGGATGTAGCAGAAATTATCGAAGAAATAAAACTGTTGGTTGTTCCTGTTGATGTTGCATTGAAATTGTTTATAACCATAGATGCAGAGCCTGTTTTCGCTGCCACAGTAGTTCTTTGCCATGTTACTCCTCCATCAGGATTTTCTATGGTCCATGTTGCTGGCGGAAACAACGGATTCTCAAAACCTTCAGTTATAGGAGGGGTTACTTTTCCTGTTACAAAAAATGCTTTTCTGATGGTATCATTTGTTGGAGATTCATCACCGGTACCCGAAGAAGAAATTGGCAGGGTGGTAAATACAGTTATGACATGATTTCCCTGGGTTGGTGTGAATGTACTGAGCGGTACGTTCATTTGTGCATCGGGGGCAAGCGAAACACCGGTAACAGTAGTTTCTGAAGGTGTTCCATTGTCAATTTGATAATCCACCTTAAAGCCTGTAATTGTTGAAAAGCCAACGTTTTGTATAGTTACAATTGGAATAGTCGGCTCGGCGCAATCAGTTACTGAGGGTGGGTTTACTGCAATAGGGGTAATATCGCGCGAAGTTTCCTGTTTAACATTAATGTTATCTATA
>Ga0157370_10006078_pt1 | contig 13397 bp, 13 predicted proteins | sample C35metaG_FD_113463 | JGI IMG/M metagenome (GOLD analysis project Ga0157370, IMG submission 113463) | Corn rhizosphere microbial communities from Kellogg Biological Station, Michigan, USA - C3-5 metaG | ecosystem: Host-associated > Plants > Roots > Rhizosphere > Soil | place: USA: Michigan...
CCCGGCGAGCGCGCGGGTGAGGTCGAGGACCACGATCCCGTCGAGCGGGAGCGCCGGGGGCGGCGCCGCCTCGGGCCCGGCCACGCGTCAGCCCTTCAGCCGGACGTTGATCTGCTTGGTCTGCGTGAAGCCGGCCAGCATGCCCTCCAGCGAGACCTCCCGGCCGATCCCGCTCTGCTTGTAGCCGCCGTAGGACTGGCCCACCACCTGCCCGCCGCCCTGGTTGACCTGCACCCAGCCGGCGTCGATCCGGTGGGCCGTGTTCAGGGCGTTGTCCAAATTGTGGCTCCACACATAGGCCGCCAGTCCGTAGTTGGTGTCGTTGGCCATGCGGATCACGTCCTCGGTGTCCTTCCAGGGGATGGCCACCAGGACCGGGCCGAAGATCTCCTCGCGTGCCAGCCTGAACTCGTTGCGGACCCCGCTGAAGACGGTGGGCAGGTGGTAGTAGCCCTCCGTCAGCGGCCCGTCGCTGGGGGCACTGCCGCCCAGCACCGCCGTCATGCCCGGCGTGGCGCGCCCTTCGTCGAGGTAGCCGGTGATGGCCGAGTGCTGCTTGCGGTTGATGATGGCGCCCATGTCGGAGGCCTCGTCCAGCGGGTCACCGACCTTCAGCGCCCCAAGGCGGGCACTGAGGCGGCCCAGGACGTCGTCGTATATGTCCTCGTGGAGGAACAGGCGGGAGCCGGCCGTGCAGCTTTGGCCCTGACGCGTGAAGCGGGAGGCGAGAAGCAGGCCGTCCAGGAGTTCGTCGTCGTCCACGGCGTCGGGGAACACGATGGAGGGGTTCTTCCCGCCCAGCTCCAGCGACATGTGGGCCAGCCGCGCGCCGGCCTCCCCGGCCACCTCGCGGCCCACTTCCGTGGAGCCGGTGAAGGAGACCTTGTCGACGCCGGGGTGGTTGGCCAGGGCGGTGCCGATCACGCCGCCGCGCCCGGTCAGGGCATTGACGACGCCGGCCGGCAGGTGCCGGTTGCACACTTCCGCCAGCTTGAGGATGGTGAGCGGGGCGTCGTCGGCCGCCTTCATGATGACGGTGTTCCCGGCGGCGAGCGCGGCGGGGATCTTGAACGCAGCGATCATCAGGGGCGAGTTCCAGGGCAGGATCGCGGCCACCACGCCGAGGGGTTCCAGGCGCGTGTACTGCAGCTGGTTCTCGCCGGCCGGCAGCGTGGTGCCCTTGACCTCCCCGGCGATGCCGGCGAAGTAGCGGAACATGGCCACCATGGTGGTGGACTCGGGGCGGGCCTGGGTGCGCAGCGCGTTGCCGGTGTCCAGCGCGGTGAGCCGGGCGAATTCCTCGCTGCGCTGCTCGAGTTCGTCGGCGATGGCCAGCAGAGCCTTGGCCCGGCCGGTAAAGTGCTGGGCACGCCAGGCCGGGTAGGCTGCGCGGGCGGCCGCCACGGCCCGGTCCACGTCCTCCACGGTGCCGGCGGGGACGCGGGCTATGACGGTTTCGCGGCGGGCGGGGTTGAAGACCTCGCGCCACTGCGCGCCGCTTGAGGGCTGCTCCTGGCCCCCGATCCACATGGGCCAGTCGCGGACGGCGGGTGCTGTCTGGGTGGTTGTTTCAGTCATGGCAATAACCTTCCTAGGAAAGGGCTGTGGCGGATGCGGGCACGGCCGGGGCTGCGAGGGAGCCGTCCACCAGGGACACAATCATGGTGCAGTCCTTGGCGCCCTGGCCGCCGTCGATCAGGCGCTGGAACAGCTGCTGGACGTGCTCGCCGATCTCAAGCGGCGTCTCGGTGCTCCGGGCGGCCGCAATGGCCAGGCCGATGTCCTTGTTGGCCAGTTCGGCGGTGAACGTGGGGGCAAAGCCGTTGTTGGAGGCGGCGGTGGGGACCACCCCTGCCAGCGGGTACCAGGTGCGCAGCGCCCAGCTGTCGCCGGAGGAGACGGAGGCAATGTCCCAAAAGACCTGCTTGTCCAGGCCCAGCCGGTCCGCCAGCACGGCGCCTTCGGATGTGGAGGCCAGGTTGATGAACAGCATCAGGTTGTTGCAGATCTTGGCGGCCTGGCCGGTGGTGGCGCCGCCCGTGGGGATGATGTTTGCGGACATGGGCTCGATGTACCCGGACGCCTCGGCCACGGCGCCTGACTCGCCGCCGATCATGAAGGTGAGGGTTCCGGCGGCCGCGCCGCTCATGCCTCCCGAGACCGGGGCGTCCACAAAGCGGAAGCCGGCGGCAGCAGCGGCGTCGTGCACGGCCTGGGCGGACTCAATGTCGATGGTGGAGGAGTCAATGAGGAGGGTTTCCTTGGCGGCATGGGCCAGGATGCCGGCCTCGCCAAAGTAGACGCTGCGGACGTGGTCACCCTTGGGAAGCATGGTAAATACGACGTCGGCGCCCTGGACTGCCTCCGTAATCGAGGCGGTGGCGGTGACCCCGTGGGCGACGGCGGCCTCGAGTGCGTGCGTGCTGAGGTCGAAGCCCCGAACGGCGTGGCCGGCCTTGACCATGTTGGCAGTCATGGGCCCGCCCATGTTGCCCAATCCAATCCACGCCACTGTTGCCATGATGAAGCCCCTTTGCTCACTGTTCCCATTATGCCCCGGCCCAATTTTTTACCGGATATGACAACCATCACACCCTGTTAGAGTGCAAACAAGACCAAAAATGGCAGACGCCATGTGCATGGATGCACTTTGCCGGCCGGCCGGGGATCCGGCCCGTACATATGGAGGGATGCTGGATGGACTTTAAGAGGTTTCCGAACCCGGATGACCTGTTGATCCTGCTGACAGTTGCCCGGCTGGGCCGCTTTACCGCCGTGGCGGACGCCCTGGAGATCACCCACACCACGGTGTCCCGGCGCATCCTGGCCCTGGACAAGCAGTTGGGCGGGCGCACGCTGGAGCGCACGCCGCAGGGGTGGGAGCTGACCGAGCTGGGCCGGGCAGCCGTCAGTGCCGCGGAAGGGATTGAGCAGAACCTCACACTTCTTTCTTCAGGCCTGGGGCAGGGAAAGGACATTGTTTCCGGCGTGGTGCGGGTCAGCACGTCAGACGGCTTCGGCGCCCTGATTGCCACCCCGGCTCTGGTGCGGCTGCAGCTGGACCATCCGCTGCTGCGCGTGGAACTGCTCAGCGCCACGCGAAAATTGAGCCGGAACCGCTCGGGGGTTGACCTGGAGGTGGTGGCCGGCAGCGTCGATGCAGGCCGGGCGGAGGTCATCTTCCTGACCGATTACACGCTGCGGCTGTATGCGGGGAGGGGGTACGTGGAGGCGCACGGGCTGCCAGGCAGCGAGGCGGGGCTCAAGGACCACCGTTTCATCTCCTACGTCGAGTCCACGCTGCAGGTGGCCGAGCTGGCCCAGCGCCACCACCGCTCCACTTCCGCACCGGCCGAATTCCAGTCCACCAGCGTGTTTGCCCAGATTGAGGCCGTCCGGGCCAACGCCGGCATTGGCATGCTGCCGGCGTTCATGGCCGACGGGCAGGAGGGCTTTGTCCGGGTGCTGCCCGGGGAGGTGGAGCAGCGGGTGCAGTACTGGGCCGCCGCCCGCCCCGAATCGCTGCGGTCCCCGGCCGTGCAGGCCGTGGTGGCTGCCCTGCTCCGGGAGACCCGCCGCCAGCAGCACCGTCTCCTCCCCGCCTGACCATCCCTCGGTTGCAAACGGGGCCATTTTCCCCATCCCTCCCGCACAAACGGGGCCATTTTCCCCATCCCTCGGTTGCAAACGGGGCACGCGAAGCAAACGCTCCCCCACTTGGTGAAGGAGCGTTTGCGAATATTGCCCCGATTGCAACCGAGCGTCGGAAAAAGAGGGCCCGATTGCAACCGAGCGTCGTTAGGCGGTCCAGCCGCCGTCCATCACGTAGGAGGCGCCGGTGACCATGGCGGCCTGGTCGGAGGCAAGCCAGGCCACCAGCCCGGCCACCTCGTCCGGTTCCACCAGGCGCTTGATGGCGCTGTTGGCCAGCATCACCTCGCCGAGCACCTGCGATTCGGGAATCCCGTGCGTCTTGGCCTGGTCGGCCACCTGCCCTTCAACGAGGGGCGTGCGGACGTAGCCGGGGTTGACGCAATTGCTCGTGACCCCGTGGGCGCCGCCCTCACGGGCCGTCACCTTGGACAGCCCCTCAAGACCGTGCTTGGCCGACACGTACGCGGACTTGAACGACGACGCCCGCAGCCCGTGGATGGAGGACGTGTTGATGATCCGTCCATGCCCCTGGGCGTACATATGCGGCAGGGCTGCCCGCACCAGCAGGAACGGCGCCTCCAACATGATGGTCAGGATGCGCCGGAACGCTGCCGGGTCGAAATCCTCGATGGGGCTGATGGTCTGGATGCCGGCGTTGTTGACCAGGATGTCCACGTCCAGGGTGAGCGATTCAAGGGCGGAGGTGTCCAGCAGGTCCAGCTCCCAGGACTCGCCGCCCACTTCGGCGGCGACGGCGGCCGCCCCGGCGCCGTCCCGGTCCGCAACGATCACGTAGGCTCCGCGGGCCGCAAGCGCACGGGCGGTTGCGGACCCGAGCCCGCCGGCACCGCCGGTGACTAGCGCCCGCCTGCCGGACAGGCTGCCGGACAGGCTGCCTGCCGGGACCCCGGCTGCCGGGAGAACGGCCCCCGTGACGCGCCCGACGACGGTTGCCCGCGCCTCGCCCGCCCCTGCCGGATCCACAGTTTCGTTCCCTGCCATGGCTAACCCACTTTCGTTGCTGACGTGCCTGCAGCGGTACGGGCGATGGCCAGCGTGCCGGCGGCATCGGCGTCGTCAATGTCCTGCAGGGAAACCCCCCTGGTTTCCTTCAGGAATAGCACAGCCACGGCCGTAACAACACAGGCACCCAGCAGGTAGATGGCCACGGGGACCGAGGAATGGTAGTGCTGCACCAGGGCGGTGGCGATGAAGGGGGCAATGGAACCGGCCACGATGGAGGTGACCTGGTAGCCCAGGGAAACGCCGGAGTAGCGCATGCGGGTGGGGAACATCTCGGCCATGATGGAGGGCTGGCCGGCGTACATGAGGGCGTGGAACACCAGCCCGATGGTGACGGAGGCCAGGATGAGGAAATCGTTCTTCGTGTCCATCATGGGGAAAGCGAAGAAGCCCCACGTGGCGCCGGTGATGGCCCCGAGCATGTAGGTGGGCTTGCGGCCGATCGCATCGGAGAGCCTGCCCACCGTGGGAACCACGAAGAAGTGGATGCCGTGCGCCACCAGGAGCAGCAACAGGATCCGCGAGGTGTCAATGTCAACGATGATCTTCAAGTATGTGATGGAGAAGGTGACCACCAGGTAGTACAGGATGTTCTCGGCGAAACGCAGGCCCATGGCGGTGAACACGCCCCGGGGGTAGCGGCGGAAGACCTCGAACACGCCGTAGCCGGCATTGGGGTTGTTTTCCATTTCCTCCTGTGCCTTGAGGAAGATGGGTGCGTCGTTGACCTTGGTGCGGATGTAGTAGCCGATGAGCACAATGACGGCGGAGAGCCAGAAGGCCACGCGCCAGCCCCAGCTCAGGAACGCCGACTCGCTCAGCGTGGAGGAAAGCACCAGCAGCACCGTGGTGGCGAGCAGGTTGCCCATGGGCACGGCGGACTGCGGCCAGGAGGACCAGAAGCCGCGGGACTTGTCGGGGCTGTGCTCGGCCACCAGCAGCACCGCGCCTCCCCATTCACCGCCGACGGCGAAGCCCTGGATGAAGCGCAGCGCCACCAGCAGTGCGGGGGCCCAGTAGCCCACCTGGTCAAAGCCGGGCAGGCAGCCCATGCCAAACGTGGCTATGCCCACCATGATGATGCTCAGCTGCAGGAGCTTCTTCCGGCCGAACTTGTCGCCAAAGTGGCCAAAGACGATCCCGCCGATGGGCCGGGCAACAAAGCCGACGGCGTACGTGAGGAACCCTGCCATGATGCCGTCCAGAACGGAGCCGGCGTTGGGAAAGAACATTTTGCCGAACACCAGGCTGACGGCCGTGGCGTAGAGGAAAAACTCGTACCACTCCACCACAGTGCCGGCCATTGATGCCGCAACCACCTTGCGGAGCCCGGATTCCTTGACGGATGGCCGGGCTCCAACGTTCTGACTCATGATTTCTCCTTCGCGCCATGGCGCGCTGTCTTCGTTGACAATGGGCCCACCCGCGGGCTGTGACATGAAGCACAATGGGTGGTTTTCCTGAGTATCGCAGTGCAAACCGGCCGGTAACAACAGCCATTAGCGCAGACACGGTGCGCAGGAATGCACACTCGTCCGGCCCGGCTGCACATTCAGGCTGAAGGTTTCCTGTATTTTTCCTGCGGGGTACTATGGGGGCGCCCGCCCGTCGCAAAACCAGTAAGAAGCTCCGCAGCAAACCAAACCCCGACCAAACTTCCAGAGCAAGGCTTCGCACATGCGCAAACTCCTCGGTTTCCTGACCAGCCTCCTGCTGGCGGCCGCCCTGCTCGGGACCGGCATTGCGCCGGCACTGGCCGCCACGACTCCTCCGCCGCCCGCCGATCCGTATCTGGCCAAGGTTTTGCAGCTGATGAACAGCTACCGGTGGCAGAACGGCGCGGGCCCCCTGGTGTGGAACGCCACCATTGCGAAGGGCTCCCAGGACTGGGCGGGGACCCTCAACAGCCGCATCAACGCCGGCACCTTCGACGTGGCCAAGGTGCACCGCCCGGACGGCGGGCTCTCCATCCTGCCGGCGGGGGCGGACATGTACTCGGAGATCGTTGCCATCAACGTCTCGGCCCAGGCAACCGTGGACTGGTGGATGAACTCGCCTGCGCACCGGGCTGCCCTGCTGGACCCGCGCGCCACGGACGTCGGTGCCGGATACGTGGTCACCACCAAATCCGGCTGGAGCGGCATGACGGTGACAGTGGCCAACCTGGCGGGGTACGCCGCCTCGCGGCTCAACCAGCCGCAGCCGCCGCCGCAACCCGTGGCCAATCCGGGCGACATTGCCGCCGTGGACACCGCAGGCAACCTGTTCATTTACCCCTCAGCCAGGGGCGGGGACCTGTGGCAGCGCAAGTTTGTCTCCTCCGGCTGGACGGGCGTGCAGCAGCTGGCCATCACGGACCTGAACTCCGACGGCTTCCAGGACATCCTCACCGTGTGGAAATCGGGCGCGCTGACCATCAGCTACGGCCAGGCCAACGGGACCTTGAAGGCGCCGCCGGCCATTGGCAACGGCTGGGGCCCGTATGACATTGTTGCCGCCAAATGGCGCGCCTCGGACGCCTTTCCGGGCCTCGTCGCCAAGGACCGCGCCACCGGAAACCTCTTTTACTACCCGTTCAACGGCGCCGGCTTCACCCCGCGCCTGCAGATCGGCAACGGCTGGGGCCCGCTGACCATCATGGGCCTGGACTTCGACGGCGACGGCCGGATGGACCTGGCGGCCCGCAACGCCGCCGGCCAGCTGCTGCTCTACCGCGGCACCGGCACGGGCGGCTTCGTGGGCGAAACCCGGCGGGTCATCGGCACCGGCTGGGGCGGCATGACGCACCTGTCCGGCATCTACAACCATCTCGGCACCAACGCCTGGGGCATCCTGGCCCGCGACGGCGCCGGGAACCTGCTGCACTACCCCATCCTCACCGGCGGCTTCGGCGCCCGGTCCCAGATCGGCACCGGAGGCTGGGGCCCACTGACACTGGGGAGCTGATTCGCACGGACAAAGCCCCTACCGCGGCGCCACGAACTCCGCGAGCGCGGCCAGCTGGTCCTCCCGGCACTGCTCGTTGAGGTACATCATGTGCCCGGCCCGGTGGTAGTGGTGTGTGAAGCGGGCGCGGGCCTCGTCTGAAATGTTCAGGTGCGCCCACACGTATTCGGCCGCGAAGTGGGGCGTGGCGCCGTCGTGGTAGCCGTAGTCCACGTGCACGCGCAGGGCCGGGTTGTAGTTCAGCAGCCGTTCCAAATCCCCCGTCACATCCACCGGCGCGCCCTCAAAGGTCTTGTAGCTCCACGGCTGGACGCGGCCGGTCAGCACCTCGTAGGGGAGGTCGTTTTCGTAGCCCAGCTCGGCGCGCACATAGTGGTTGATGGCGGCGGCGTAGGGGCCGGTGATGGCGTTCATGGAGGGGTCGTCCCAGTTCACCGACGCCTGCCCGCGCAGGTGCCGCTGCGTGAACCGGCCGTCGATCCGCCCCACCGTGAGTCCCTCCGCGCGCAGCAGTTCGGCGGAAAACTCCGAATAGTCCCAGCGCAGATTTGACTGCCGGATGAAGTCCTCGCCCAGTGTTGTCAGCTCCGCCAATTTAAGTACGACGCCGTCCAGCTCGCTTGCGCTGAGCCGGGCGCCTTGGGTGAGGGCCCAGCCATACTCGCGCCCGGCAAAGTCCTCCGCCTCGGCCACCACGTCCTCCAACTCGCGGCCAGGGTGGCGGCCGTGGAAGTGGGCGATGGCGGCGTAGGTGGGAAGGTGCAGTGCGTACGGGGTGTCGTTGCCGGGCTGGAAGTCCAGGGTGGAAAGGTTCAGCACGGTGGAGATCAGGCCCAGCCCGTTGACGGCCAGCCCGTAGGCGTCAAAGAGGCGCGCGGCAACGGCCACTGCCCGCAGCGTGCCGTAGGACTCCCCCACCAGGTACTTTGGGCTGAGCCAGCGGTTGTTGCGCGTGGTCCAGAGCCGGACCACCTCGGCCACAAGGTCGCGGTCCTCCACGAACGCGTGGAATTCGTCCGCCGTGCCGCCGTCCACCACGCGGGAAAAGCCGGTGTTGACGGGGTCGATCAGGACCAGGTCGGCGTGCTCCAGGATGGTGTTGGCGTTGTCCACCAGGCCAAACGGTGCCGGCGTCAGCGCGTCCACGTCGCCGCTGTCCACGCGGCGCGGGCCGAGCAGCCCCATGTGCAGCCACACGCTGGAGGAGCCGGGGCCGCCGTTGAAGGCAAACACGACGGGACGCGAAGACGGCCCGGCCGCATCCGCCTCAGTTTCCTGGTCCCTGACGTAGCTGACCATGAAAATCTCGGCCTTGGGCTTGAAGCCCTGCGCCTTGCCGTCTTCGGTGGCCTCCTGGCGCAGCACCAGCCGGCCGGCCGTGCTGGTGTAGCGCAGGCCGGATGCCAGTGCATGCTTCCGGGAGGTGAAGTCATCGGTGACGGCGGGAGTCGCGTCCCCCGCGGAAGTGCCGGCGGACGGCGCCTGCACGCCGGTGGACCCGTCCGGAGCGGTGGTTGCTGCATTGTCGGTGTTTTCAGCCATGGAGCGAGCCTACCGCCCTGGGTCTAGGAGTAAATTCCGTTCAGCCAGGCACCCCATGCGGTTCCGGCGGCCTCGCCGTCGGCCCCGGGGGCGAACAGGTGGACGGTCATGCCCACCACGGCGCCGAAGGCGTTGCGGCCGAAGAAGCGGTACATGGCGTCCTCGGTGCGCAGCCCCACGAAGTTCTTATCCAGGTAGTCCACCACGGCGTCAACGGTGCCGACCCCCGCAATGGTGAGGCTGACATGTCCCCCGGCTCCGGCGTCGTGAATCCCCAGGGCTGCCTTGACGGCTTCGAAGGCCTCGGGGGACGAGGAGGCGGCCGGCCCCTGGATGTCGGCAAACGCGGCCTGCTTCCCGGAAAAGTACTTCACGTACTGGCCCAGGGTGTGCTGGTAAAACGCCGTGTGCTTGGCGGCGCCGTCGTACTGGTTGTCCCAGTCCTCGAAGAAGACGCCGCTGTGGACGTAGCGCAGCCAGGACTTGCCGCCGGGGAGCTCGGAGATGTCGTATTCGAGGGTGTTGAAGAAGCCGCCCTCGCCCTCCAGGTGGTTGGCGAAGCGGTGCGGCGGCTCCCACACGGTGACGGTGCTGCCGTAGGGGCCCACGCCGCCCAGCTTGGGCTCCACCTCCATGGGCCACAGCCAGCCCGAGTTGCCCAGCGTTGCCGCGTCAAAAACCTGCTGCGGCGTGCCGTCAATCTCCGATTCGTGCACAATCTTGAATTCCTTGGCCATCATTGCTCCTTGGTGCGGCCGGGTGTTCCGGCAGTGATTGGGGGTGCTGCTTCCGGCGCCTTGACGCTGGGATGAAGTGCGACGACGATGCGGTGGTTCCGCCCGCCGCCCGCGTTTGCGCTGTGGTACTTTTCCACCAGCCCGGCCACGCTGGCCGAGAGTTCGGCGACAAAGGCTGCCCGGTCCGCCGCGCTGGCGAAGGTCAGTTCCCCGTCCAGGGCGAAGGTGGCCAGCCGCTTGTTGGCCCTGTCGGCCCCGGTGATCAGCGATCCAACATCGTTGACCAGGCGGGCGGCCACGGCCAGCATCCAGCGGGCGGAAACCCGGTTGGGTGCCAGCGCAGGATCAGGCGCGACGCCGGGCAGTGCGGCGGGTGAGATCACATAGGAGCGCGCCGTGGCGCCCATGATCCGTTCCGTCACGTTGCCCTTGCGGCGCTCCTCGACCAATGCCACGAGCCCGTGGTGTTCAAGCATTTTCAGGTGGTAGTTCACTTTTTGGCGCGGCAGGCCGATCCGCGCGGCCACGGTGGCCGCGGAGGCCGGGGTTCGCAGTTCAGCCAGGAGCCGGGCCCGGATGGGGTCCAGCGAGGCCTCGGCCGCCTGCGCGTCCTCGATGACTGCCACTTCCAACATGACACCAGTGTCTCACCGAATAATTTATTTGTCCAGAATTATTTTGCGTTCCGCGGGCGACAGCCGTTACGGCCGGAGCAGGACCTTGATGGCACGCCGTTCATCCATGGCCCGGTAGGCCTCGGGAGCCTGCTCCAGCGCCATGACGGAGTCAAAGACCAGGCCGGGATTGATGGTGCCGGCCAGCACGTCCTTGAGCAGTTCGGGGATGTAGGTCCTGGCGGAGGCCATGCCGCCGGCCACGTGGATGTTGGAGTCAAACAGGTAGCGCAGCGGGATTTCGGCCCCTCCCGTGGGGACGCCCACGAATCCCAGGCTGCCGCCGGGCCGGGTGCTGTGGAGGGCCTGTTCCATGGACTCCTTCGTGCCCACGCATTCCAGGACGGAGTCGGCCAGCACCCCGCCGAGCAGTTCGCGGACCCGGGCCACGCCAAGGTCCCCGCGTTCGGCCACCACGTCCGTCGCACCGAACTCAACGGCGAGCGCAGCCCTATCCTCATGGCGGGACATCGCGATGATCCGCGTGGCGCCCAGCCGCTTGGCTGCCAGCACGCCGCAGAGGCCCACGGCTCCGTCGCCCACCACCACCACGGACCGGCCTGGGCCCACGTTGGCGCTGACGGCGGCGTGGTGGCCGGTGGCCATGACGTCGGAGAGTGTCAGCAGGCTGGCCGTCAGGGCGTCGTCGGGTTCGGTGACGCCGGGCACCTTGACCAGGGTGGCCTCGGCCTGCGGCACGCGCACTGCCTGCCCCTGGGCGCCTTCGACGAAGAAGCCGTGCTCATCGGTGTCGCCCCAGCCGGCAATGTGCTCGCAGGCAACGGTCACGCCGTTTTGGCACGGGGGGCACTGGCCGCAGCTGTCCACGAACGGCGCAATGACAAAGTCGCCCACGGCCAGCCCGGTCACGTCCGCCCCTACACTTTCCACGACGCCAACGAATTCGTGGCCGATCGCCGAGGGTTCACTGAGGGCCTTCACGCCGCGGTACGGCCACAGGTCCGAGCCGCACACGCAGGCGGCGGCCACCTTCACCACCGCATCGCCGGGCATCTTGATGGCGGGGTAGTCCCGGTCCTCGACCCTGACGTCGCCGGGTCCGTAAATCATTGTTGCGCGCATGGGATAGTCCTCAATCCTGATTTTGGTCCACGTTGATTCTAGTGACCGCAGGCCGGCAGAACGCTGGCCGGCCCCATCCGAACCCCTCCCGCACGGCCTGCCGGGTCCCTCAAAAAAAGTATTTCACAATCGCTACTTAACGCTACTATGTACTGGTAGCTAGTATCACCAAGTAGTGAAGGGAGGCGCCGAATGGGCAAGCAAATGACGGAGATGCTCAAGGGCACCCTGGAGGGCATCGTCCTGGCAATCCTGTCAGTGCGGCCTGCCTACGGGTATGAGATCACAGCGCGGCTGCGGGAACAGGGCTTCGCGGACATCGCCGAAGGAACCGTCTATGCACTGCTGGTGCGGATTGAGCGCAACGGCCTGGTCGGGGTGGAAAAGGTCCCCTCCGAGAAGGGGCCGCCACGCAAGGTGTATTCGCTCAACGTCCCGGGGCGTGAATATCTCGAGGAATTTTGGACCACATGGGGCTTCCTGGCGGACAGGCTGGGACAGCTCAAGGAGGAAGGAAAGTAGCCATGGCAACAAACTGGATTGAGCTGGTCGCCGGCTCGCTGGAGCAGAAGAAGCAGTACAGGCAGTACAAGGCGCGCATCAAGGCGCTGCCGCCAAACTACCGCACGGCCATCGAGTCCCTGGACCGCTACCTCATGTACTTCGGTGCCGTCACGAAGGGCGACACGCTGCTGTTGATGCTGGAGGACCTGCTGGTCCTTTTCGAGCAGAGCGCCGCGGACGGCACCACCGTCCGCGCCATTGTCGGGGCGGACCCCGTGGAGTTTGTGGACTCATTCCTGGCGAACTATGCAGAGGGGCAGTGGATCAACAAGGAGCGCAAGCGCCTGGTCGACTCCATCGACGCCATCGACGCCATCGACCCCATCGCGGACAGCGAACAGTAATTTCGCAGAAGGGAGGGACAGGCAGATGGAAACCACCAGCGGCCAGGCACCCGTGATTCATGTTGAGGGCCTGGAAAAGTCATTCAAGGATTTGCAAGTGCTGCGCGGCGTGGACTTTGACGTGGCGCAGGGAAGCGTTTTTGCCCTGCTCGGATCGAACGGGGCGGGCAAGACCACAGTGGTCAGGATCCTGGCCACGCTCCTGAAGGCCGACGCCGGTGCTGCCGCCGTCAACGGCTTCGACGTCGCCACCCAGCCCGCCCAGGTGCGGGAGTCGTTCAGCCTCACCGGCCAGTTCGCGGCGGTGGATGAAATGCTCACCGGGCGGGAGAACCTGATCCTGGTTGCCAAGCTGCGGCACGTCAAGGACCCCGGCGCCGTTGCGGATGCGCTGCTCGAGCGGTTCTCATTGGCCGATTCGGGCGCCCGGAAGGTCTCCGAGTACTCGGGCGGCATGCGCCGGCGGCTGGACATTTCGATGAGCCTTATCGGCAACCCGCCCGTCATCTTCCTCGACGAGCCGACCACCGGGCTTGACCCGCAGGCGCGCCTGGAGGTCTGGGCCGCCGTGCGCGAACTCGCGGCGCACGGCACCACGGTGCTGCTCACCACACAGACCCTGGACGAGGCCGAACAGCTCGCGGACAGGATCGCCATCCTCCACGGCGGCACCATCATCGTCAACGGCACCCTGGCCGAGCTCAAGGCCCTGCTGCCCCCGGCCCAGGTCGAATACGTTGAAAAGCAGCCGACCCTCGAGGACGTTTTCCTCACCCTGGTCGGCGAGAAGGACTGAGGAAAATTCGATGAAAACCCACTTTTTCGGCGAC
>Ga0157370_10006080_pt1 | contig 13395 bp, 13 predicted proteins | sample C35metaG_FD_113463 | JGI IMG/M metagenome (GOLD analysis project Ga0157370, IMG submission 113463) | Corn rhizosphere microbial communities from Kellogg Biological Station, Michigan, USA - C3-5 metaG | ecosystem: Host-associated > Plants > Roots > Rhizosphere > Soil | place: USA: Michigan...
CACGGGAACCTCCACGAGCTTGCGGCCCAGATCGGCGGCCACCCTGTCAATGATGGAGGAGGACACCAGGGTCTTGCCCACACCGGCCCCGGCAGGCCACTGCGGGCGGTGCGTGTACAGGTACTGGATGGCCACTGCCAGGTAGTGGTTCGGGTTCATCAGTCCGGCGTCGGGGGTGACAATGCCGTGCCGGTCGGCGTCGGCGTCGTTCCCGGTGGCAATGTCGAAGGGCGCCCCGGCGAAGAGCTTGTTGATCAGGGATGCCATGGCAAACGGGGAGGAGCAGTCCATGCGGATCTTCTCATCCCAGTCCAGGGTCATGAACGCCCACTGCGGGTCCACGGTGGGGTTGACCACAGTCAGGTCAAGGTGGTGGCGCTCGCCGATCTCGCCCCAGTAGTCCACGGACGCCCCGCCCATGGGGTCGGCGCCGATGCGCACGCCCGCTGCGCGGATGGCGTCCAGGTCCAGTACGGAGGGGAGGTCGTCGACGTAGCTGGAGAGGAAGTCGAACTTGCCCGTGGTGGAGGCGTTCAGGGCGTCGGCCAGCGGCACGCGGCGCACCCCGCGCAGCCCGTCCTCGAGCAGGGCGTTGGCACGGTTGGCGATCCACCCGGTGGCGTCTGAATCGGCCGGGCCGCCGTGCGGGGGGTTGTACTTGAAGCCGCCGTCGGTGGGCGGGTTGTGGGAGGGCGTGACCACAATGCCGTCAGCAACTCCCTCGGTGCGCCCCAAGTTGTACGTGAGGATGGCGTGGGACACGGCTGGGGTGGGTGTGAAGCCGTGGCGTGCATCGATCAAAACCTCGACGCCGTTGCCCGCCAGGACCTCCAGGGCCGTGTTTTGCGCCGGCTCGCTCAGGGCGTGGGTGTCCTTGCCCATGAACAGGGGACCGGTGAAGCCCTGCCCGTTGCGGTATTCAATGATGGCCTGCGTGATGGCCGCAATGTGGCCTTCGTTGAAGGATGTTTTCAGTGAGGAACCGCGGTGGCCTGAGGTTCCGAAGGCCACCCGCTGCGCCGGATCGGAGAGGTCCGGGGACAGGTCATAGTAGGCGTCCATCAACGCTGTGAGGTCAACAAGGTCCTGGGGTAGGGCAACAGTGCCCGCGCGGCTAGCCATGGTCCCAGCATGACAGAGCAGTGCCGCAGTTCGCACGCATTTGTCACAGTGTGGACCCTTTTGGGCCCAGGCATGCCGGGGCGGACCAAATGCTGGACTACGATGGAAGCCAAGTTTCCCCCATTCACTTGGCCCCGCATCGGGCCGCACCCAGCAGGAGCCACCCGTGTCCAACCAGCCGGATCAGCCGCAGCAATATCCCGGAACGCCTCCGGGCTACACGCCCCCCGGCTACACGCCCCCGCCCGGCCCGCCGCAGTCGGACGTGCCCTACACGCCGCCGTCGGACAATCCCTACGGCCAGCCGCCCTACGGCCAGAACCCCTACGGGCAACCGCAGTACGGCCAGAACCCGTACGGCGGGCCCGCCGGGCAGTTCCAGCAGCCTCAGTTTGCCCCGCCCACGTTTTACCAGGGCGGCCCCGGCTACATTGACGCCACCAGCGGCCCGCGCGGGCTGAGCCTGTCCAGCATGATCATCGGCCTGGTGTCGCTCTTCATTGCCGGCTGGTTGATAGTTCCGCAAATCGTGGGCATCGTGCTGGGCCACATCGGCATGAAGAAGGAAAGCCCGCAAGGCAAGCCGTTCTCCATCACGGGCCTGATCACCAACTACCTGGCGCTGGTGATCTACGTGGGGATCTATGCCTTCCTGGTCTTCCTGGCGTCGTCCCTGAGCTACGATCCGAACGCCAGCAGCAGCGAGTGGTCCTCGGTGGTTTCGGGCCTCTGAGCCGGCAAACCCAAGCACAGCAAAACACGACGGCGGCCCCCAAACCCGGGGGCCGCCGTCGTGCCTTAAGAATCGCTAAAGCACCCCGGCCATGAGCTTTTTGATGGGCTTCGCCGCGAGGAGCAGCAGCACGCCGAAGCCGATGGCCACGAGCCCGATCACCAGGAAGTACGGGGACTCGTTGGAGGGGTCGTACCACTGGGCGAGCACGCCGGACATGGCCGTGCCGAGCGAGACGGAGAGGAAGAACAGCGCCACCATCTGCGTCTGGAACGCGGCGGGCGCCAGCTTGGTGGCCAGCGACAGGCCCACGGGGGAGAGCAGCAGTTCTGCCACCGTGAAGAGCAGCAGAATGAAGACAATGGCCAGCATGGGCACCGCGGCCATGCCCGCAAACGGGATGAACGCCAGGTAGGCGGCGCCCATCACCATGAGCGACACGGCGAACTTCACGGGCGTGCCGGGCTGGCGGTTGCCCCATTTGGTCCACAGCGCGGCAAACACGCCGGCAAAGACAATGATGAACACCGGGTTGATCGAGCCCACCCAGCTGGCGGGCATCTCCCAGCCCAGCACGGTGCGGTCCAGGCGCTTGTCCGCGTACAGCGCCACCACCGTGAACTGCTGCTGGAACAGCGACCAAAACACGGCACTGGCAATGAACAGCGGGATGAAGGAATACACGCGGCTGCGCTCGGGGCCGGTCACGGTTTTGTTGGCCAGGATCACGGCAAAGTACGCCACCGCGGCCAGCACCACCACCGCCACAATGACCCACTTCAGGTTTTCGGCGGTGATCAGACCCAGGGCCACGGCTGCAATGATGAGTACGACGGCGGCACCCGCCAGGGCGCCCACCTTGCGGTAGTCCTTGGCTGGCAGCGGGTTCGGCACCTGGTGCGCCGATTCGGGCAGGTTTTTGCGGGTCAGGCCGTACTGGAGCAGGCCCAGTGCCATGCCGACGGCTGCGGCTGCGAAGCCGAGGTGGAAGCCCCACGTGACCTGCAGCCACCCGGTGACAAGTGGGCCCACCAGGCCGCCAATGTTGATGCCCATGTAGAAGATGGAGAAGCCGGCGTCACGGCGGCCGTCGCCCGAGGAGTACAGGGTGCCCACCAGCGAGGTTGCGTTTGCCTTGAGCCCGCCGGAGCCCACGCCTATCAGGATCAGGCCGGTGGCCAGGCCCGCCGCGCCGGGCAGCAGGGCCAGGGAAAGGTGGCCGGCCATGATCAGGATGGCGCTGTAGAAGAGCACCTTTTCGGAGCCGAGCAGGCGGTCCGCCACCCAGGCTCCCAGGATCGTGGACAGGTACACGCCGCCGCCGTAGGCACCCACAATGCCCAGGGCGGTGCCTTCGGCAATTCCGAGCCCGCCCTTGGTGACGGAGTAGTACATGTAATAGGCCAGGATGCCCTGCATGCCGTAGAAGGAGAACCGTTCCCACAGCTCAACACTGAAGAGGTTGAGCAGCATTTTCGGCTGTCCGAAGAACGATGTGTCGCGGTGGTCGGGGGTTGCCTCAGCCTCGGCGGCAGGGCTTTTGTATAAGCTCACTTGATCAATTTTTGCATTTATGACGTGGGACGTCACATTGGGGCGGGCCGCCGGGCGATACGCTTAACAGGATTGCACCCCTTTTAAGCAGGAGAAATGACCATGTCAGACATCATGAACGTCACGGTGGAGGAATTGGCTGGCGGCGCCGTGATATTGGATGTCCGTGAAGACTACGAGTGGGAGGCCGGGCACATTGACGGCGCCCTCCACATCCCCCTGGAGCAGCTCCCGGAGCGCCTGGACAGCCTGGACCCGGACGTGGACCTGAACGTCATCTGCCGCACCGGCGGACGTTCCTTCCGCGCCACGAATTGGTTGACCCAGAACGGCTACACGGCGTTCAACGTGGTGGGCGGCATGGGTGCCTGGCTTGAGGCTGGCAAGCCCATGGTCTCCGACAACGGCGAAACCCCGCGCGTCCTGTAAACCACATCCCTTCCACCTGACAGGCACCCCATGACTTCCGCGCCCGGCCCATCCACCCTGCCCTACACCTACCTGGGCCCGGAGGGGACGTTTACGGAGTCGGCCCTGCTGCAGGTTCCCGGCGCGGCCGCGGCGCCGCGCATCCCGTCCACCAACACTGCCGCCGCCCTGGCGAAGGTACGCGCCGGCGAGGCGCTGGCGGCCATGCTGCCCATCGAAAACTCCATTGAAGGCGGCGTTCCGGCCACCCTGGATGCCATTTCCGGAGGGGACGAACTGCGGATCCTGGCCGAGGCAGTGGTGCCGGTCAGCTTTGTCCTGGTGGCCCGGCCTGGCGTGTCCCTGGCTGACGTGACGCATGTGGGCACGCACCCGCACGCGTGGGCCCAGACCCGCGACTGGTTCCAAGCGAACCTGCCCGACGCCGTGCACGTGCCAAGCAATTCGACGGCGGCCGCCGCGTACGGCCTGCTGGAGGACCGCCCGGCCTACCAGGCAGCCGTTTGCGCGTCCCTGGTGGCGGAGCGGACCGGGCTGGCCGTGCTGGCGTCTGGCATTGAGGACAACATCGGGGCAGTGACCCGCTTTGTCCTGGTGGGCCGGCCCGGCCTGCTCCCGGCACCAACGGGAGCAGACAAGACCACGCTGTCAATTCCGCTGCCGGAGGACCGCCCCGGCGCCCTGATGGAGATCCTGGAGCAGTTTGCCAGCCGCGGCGTGAACCTCAGCCGCATCGAGTCACGCCCCACGGGCCAGTTCCTGGGCCACTACTCCTTCAGCGTGGACGTGGACGGCCATATCGGGGATGCCCGCGTGGCCGACGCCCTCCGCGGCCTGCACCGGGTGAGCCCGGGCCTGTCATTTCTGGGTTCGTATCCGCGGGCGGACCAACAGCCGCCGGTGGTCCACCCCTACAATGCGGACCAGGCGTTCGCGGAGGCCGACGCCTGGGTCAAGGCGCTGCTGGGCAGGTAGGGGCCGCCCCCTTTCAGGAAGTGCCGGGCAAGCCTATGCTTTGCATATCTGCGCAAGGAGTTTGCGCGGGTCGGGTGGAAACCACTGCGTTGCCACCCATGTCAGGGAAGGGGTGGCTCACAATGGTTTCTCCAGGAACCAAGGACAGCAGCGAGGAAGGCACCATTGTCAACCCGGGCACTATCGAGGGCCGGGACACCTCGGTGGGCGACGAGGGCGACGACGCCAATGAGCTGCGCTTTGACGAGGAAGAACGCCTGATCAAGGAGCAGTCGCTTCGCCCCGAAACCGACTAGCTCCGCGGCTGTTCGAACCGCAACAGCCGGAAACTGCTACGCGGGCGTGTTGGGGGCCGCCACGCGCACCAGCACGGCCTTGTGCTCAACACTGACCTTGACCACGGTGGCCGTGCCCGACGGGTCGCCGTCGACCTGTGTCTCCACGGGCATCACGGTCCGGATGACCAGCTGCTGGGAGCGGTAAAAGTCAATGACAGGCAGGCGGTTATTGTGCTGGAAGACCACCTTGCCGACCATTGCCATCCAGCCGAGGGCGCTGCGCGGGCTGATGACCACCACGTCCAGCACGCCGTCGTCGATCAGGGCATTGGGGACAAAATCGATGCCTCCCGGCAGCAGCCCGCAGTTGGCAAACAGCACCGAGCGGACCTTGCGCTGCTGGGCTGGCTGGTCGTCCAGGGCAATGCTGACCTTTTTGCGCCGCCCCGCCATGTGGCGCAGGCCGGCCTCGCTGTAGGCCAGCCAGCCCACGGACTCCTTCAGCTTGGAATTGGTGTCGTTCATGACTTCGGCGTCCATGCCCAGACCGGCAATCACCATGAACGACTTCTTCGACACCACCCCGGTGACTTCGTTCTCCAGCTCCATGAGGCCGGCGTCGATGTGCCTTTGGTGTCCGAACAGGGCCACCTGCACATTGCCGGCAATGTCGTTGACGTCCAGTTCCAGGTTGCGGGCCAGCAGGTTGCCCGTGCCCAGCGGGATGATGCCCAAGGGAACTTCGGTGTGCCGCAGGGCCTGGCCCACAGCGCGCACTGTGCCGTCGCCGCCGCCCACAATAACGACGTCGGCCTTCGCCTCCAGCGCCTGGCCCGCCATGGCGACCCCCGGGTCCTCCGCCGTCGTCTCCAGGAAGATGGGCTCCGGCCAGCCCGCCAGGCTGGTGGAGCGCAGCAGCAGGGTCTTGGCTGCGTCGGCACCTATCTTGGTGGGGTTGTAAATAAACGCCACCTTCTGCGCGTCCGCGTGGATTTTGTGGGGGGATTCGGCCACCGCGCTGCGCGTGTGCTTTTGGGCGAGCTTGCGCACACCCAGCCAGCTGAATCCCACAGCAAGCACGATGATGAGCACGATGATGGCGACGAGGGCTTCGGTAGGCATGATTCTCTAACCTTAGCCGTTCGACTTGGATTGATTCGATAGGCTTAGGGCGTGATCGATGTCAGAGACCTCAGCGAAAATCCCGAAAAATATCGCGCCAGCCAACGCGCCCGTGGGGCCGAGCCGTCAGTGGTGGATTCAATCATCGCCGCGGATGCAGCCAGGAAGTCCTCGATCAGCAGCTTTGAGTCCCTGCGTGCCGAGCAAAAGGCCTTCGGCAAGAAGGTGGCCGCAGCCAAGGGCGAGGAAAAGCTGGCCCTCCTGGCCGAGGTCAAGGAGCTGGCCGCCGCCGTCAAGGCAGCCTCCACAGCCGCCGACGACGCCGGTGCGGCCCAGGACGCCCTGGTCCGGGCCCTGCCCAACCTGGTCTCGGACGGCGTGCCCGAAGGCGGCGAGGACGACTTCATCACCGTCAAGACCGTCGGCACGCCGCGCGAATTCCCCGACTTCAGCCCGCGCGACCACCTGGAAATTGGCGAGCTCATTGGCGCCATTGACATGGAACGCGGCGCCAAGGTCTCCGGCTCGCGCTTCTACTTCCTGAAGGGTGTTGGCGCGCGCCTGGAAATGGCGCTGCTGCAGCTGGCCATGGACCAGGCCATCGAGGCCGGCTTCATCCCCATGATCACCCCCACCCTGGTCCGCCCGGAAACCATGGCCGGCACAGGCTTCGACGTCAAGCACGACGCCGAAATCTACCGCCTCGCCGAAGACGACCTTTACCTGGTGGGCACTTCCGAGGTGGCCCTGGCCGGCTACCACGCCGATGAGATCATCAACGTCGACGAACCGGTGCGCTACGCCGGCTGGTCCTCCTGCTACCGCCGGGAGGCTGGCGCCTCAGGCAAGGACACCCGCGGGATCATCCGCGTCCACCAGTTCAACAAGGTGGAAATGTTCGTCTACACCACGGTGGAAAAGGCCGCAGAGGAACACCTGCGGCTGCTGGCCTGGGAAGAGGAAATGCTGGCCAAGGTGGAACTGCCGTACCGCGTCATCGACACGGCCGCCGGCGACCTCGGCAACTCCGCCGCACGCAAGTTTGACTGCGAGGCCTGGGTGCCCACCCAGGACGCCTACCGCGAGCTGACCTCCACCTCCAACTGCACCACGTACCAGGCCCGCCGCCTGAACATCCGTGAGCGTGTGGCGGCGGACGACGGCGGCAAGGGCGGCACCCGCGCCGTGGCCACCCTGAACGGCACGCTGGCCACCACGCGCTGGATCGTCGCCATCCTGGAACACCACCAGAATGCAGACGGCTCCGTCAATGTCCCCGTGGCGTTGCAAAAGTACCTGGGCGGCATGGAAGTGTTCCCGGTCCTGTAGTCCCCGCGGCCCAAGATGGACGCCGGGTTAATACTCACACTGTGCACTTCGCTGTGAGTATTCACCCGGCGTTCATGGGTTTAAGGGCTCCTGCCTTGGCCTTATACAGGCGGCATCTGGTTCACTGGAGATATGACTATGACAGCAAATACAGCCGTCCCTGGCATCGATGACCAGGAAATCGCAGTCCCGGCAACTGCAGCAGCAATCAACCGCCACCTGGTGGCCCTGGATGTCGACGGCACCCTGGTGGACCACGACGGCAACATGAGCAGCGGCGTCCGCAATGCCGCCCGCGCCGTGGTGGATGCGGGCAACGAGGTCATATTGGCCACGGGCCGCTCCCTCGGGGCCGTCCTTCCCATCGTGGAAAGAATCGGCCTGGAGCGCGGCTTTGCCGTCTGCTCCAACGGCGGGGTCACCCTCAGGCTGGACCCGTCCCTGGAGCCCGGCTACGAGATCACCGAACGGGTCACCTTCAGCCCCCGTGCGGCCCTGAACACCCTCCGGGCCAAGGTTCCCGGTGCCCGTTTTGCCCTGGAAGACGCCAACGGCAACTTCCTCTCCACTTCGCGTTTCCAGGATGCCAGCTTCGGCATCGAGGCCCAGGGAGTCGACTTTGCCCGCCTGCTCGACGCCGAAGCCGTCCGCGTGGTGGTCAACAGCGCCGAAGCCAGCATGGAGGACTTCTCCGCCGCCATCGAGGCCGCGGGCCTGCACGGCGTCACCTACGCCGTGGGCTGGAGCGCCTGGCTGGACATCGCCGCGGACGGGGTAACAAAGGCCACGGCGCTGGAAAAGCTGCGAGCCCGGCTGGGCATCCACCCCGCCCTGACCGTCGCCGTCGGCGACGGCTCCAACGACATTGAAATGCTCCGGTGGGCCGGCCGAGGCGTGGCCATGGGACAAGCCGACGCCGGCGTGCGGGCCGCCGCCAACGAGGTCACCGCCTCGGTGTACGACGACGGCGCCGCCACGGTCCTGCGCAGCCTCCTGTAGTTAGCCGCGACCTCTTATGGGGCGGGCGTGACCTTGACGTTGGTCAGGCCCTTGACGGCGTTGGTGACGGCGTTGGAGGAGAACACGTTTCCGCAGCCCCACCCGGCGACCTGCGTGTGGATTTCGTAGCCGTTGGCAAACACGCCCGGCAGTGCGAAGGTGCCGGTGTTGCCCTCGATCAGGTAGTTGTTGCCCTTGACGTCGATCCAGGAATCGCCGGAGTTCTCGCCCGTGATGCCCTGCCCGTCGAAGAAGTTCCCACGAATCACGCCGTCGTAGGTGCCTTCCTTGATGTCAACCGGCTCTGCGGCAATGAACGGCCCGAGGTGGTTGTTGAGCACCTGGACGCGGTCCGAGCCGTCCACGCCGTTGCTGCTGCCAAAGCACTTCCAGTTGGAGTTGGCCGAGCCAATGTAGACCGCCTCGCCGTAGCCGGGCTTCACCAGCCCTATGTGGGAGATGGTGGAGTTCTTGAGGACACCGTCGCTGGAGGAATCGCGGAAGTGCACGCCTGCTTCCTCAATGCGGGTCATGGAAATGCCGTCAACCGTGACGAAGGGGGAGGCGTCGATGACCAGGCCCTTCTTGGAATCGTTGATGGTGAAGCCGGACAGCTCCCAGTGCGGGGCGTGGGAGAGCCACAGCCCGTAGCCGGAATTCCAGCCCTCGGTGGGCGCCGGACAGGCGGGGGCCGTGCCGGACGTCCCGGAGTTGATGAGGATGCTGTCCGCGGTGCCGACCAGGCGGATCGGCTTTTCCGCCGTGCCCGCCCGTGTGGTGGAGAAGTTGCCCACGTAGGTGCCCTTGGCCAGCTGGATGGTTTCACCCGGGTTGACGATGGACAGGGCCAGTTCCAGCTGAGCGGCGGTCTTGACGGGGATGGTGCGGTGCCCGTTGTCGTTTCCGTGCCGGTTGTCGCTGCTGAGGCTGCCGCTGGTGTTCGCGTTGCTGCTTGCGCTCGTGTTTGCGCCGGGTGCTGTGCCGGACTGCTCATGGCCCAACGGGGCATCGGACGGGGCGGCCCACCCCGTCCCGGAAGCCTGGTCCCGGCCCCGCACACCAGCGAAAATCAGCGTCACCGTCCCGGCCCTGACCCTCCTCGGCACCAGCGAGGAACCCGGCCACTTCGAAGGCTACGGACCCATCCCACCCGCCCAAGCCCGCGAACTCGCCGCCGGCTCCCGCTGGTGGGAACGCCTCCTCACCGACCCCGCCACGGGCTGGACCATCGGACCCCACACACCCGGCCAAACCAAAACCACCACCCCCACCGGCCGCACCTACATCCACACCCAAAACACCGAACCCTATCCCTTCTAAAACCGGCACAAAACTGGGGGCGGCGGCCACAAACGCCTTTGTGCCCGGAGACGGCTCAGTCCAAAGCAGTCCGTTCTGTCAGGACACGAGGCGGCAGCGCCCTTGCACAGATCCGGGCCGCTCCCGGGACGCCCGACTTCATCATGGCCTGCTCGATGGTGCGGACCAATGGTGCGGGATCTTGGGAGGTCTCAAAGGTCCAGAAGCCAGGCGCCGACGTCTGTCCGGCCGCCGAAGCCTTGTTGGGCCGGGGGAGGCCCTCGAAGACCACGGCATACTTCCCCCGGACGCCGAGCTTGGTCAGCCGTTTGGCAGCCAACAGTGAGGTCGGGCCAGCTGGGCCGGCGGTCACAGCCATGACGGAGGCGGGGTTCACATCGGCCCAGGGAAAAACGCGCGTCGTGGACTGCTGGGCATAGGTGGTGACCATTCCGCCGTCGAACACCAACAGTTTGCGGAAGGCGATGGCAAAGGTCAGGGCCCACAAAACCAAACCCGTGAGCACCGACGTCACGAGGAACAGCGGGATGTTCCCAAACCTGTCCGGCGTGGTAGCCGATGATCGCGGCGAGATGACGAACTGCCCGATCACGCCGTACACGAAACCCAGGACCATGCACGGCAGCAGCCAGGTCCAGCGGATCCGCCTCGAAGAGGCAATGTAGACCAGGCCCCCCATCTCCGTGGCCAGCCGGGCCTCCGCCCGCCGCACCAGCCAGTTACGCCCTTCCATCAGGGTCCTTCCCGTAGAGCTTGGGTAATTGTGCGTGCGCCTGGGCCTGCGCCTGTTCGCGCGCAAGAAGGGCGGCGTCCTCCACCGGCTGTCTTCCCTTGGCCAGTCCGGACTCGAGGTCAAGAGGCACGTACCCCGGCGTGTGGTCCACACCGCCGTCGAACAGGCTGGCGATCATGAAGAAGATGTAGAGGGGAAGGAAGGACCATGCAATGGCCCGCCATCCCCCAATCCAGGGTCCTGAAAGCGTGCCGTCGGCGATGCGGACGCTGCGCATGCGCGCCGCCCTATCTCCGGCCAGCCCCCATGTTCCCCAAACCATGCCGTAAACGTAGAGAAGCACAAACCAGAGGACCACCAAGGAAACTACCGGGATGCTGCCGCCTCCCGCCGCGAGCTGGCCGGCGGCCAGCAGCACGGCCAACAGCAAGTAGGCGGCAAGAAACACTGCGCCATCCAGGATGCGGCCCCAGAAATGCCGCGTGGCAGTGGCGCGCACGTAGTAGTGGCCACTGGCGGTGAACTGGCACACGGGGCGGCCATTGGCTGCGTCCACCAGCCGGGTGGGGCCGCCGAACGTATTTTTCTTGGCCATGTCGTCCTTATGTCTTGTGCTGAACGGTGCGGTGCTGATAGGCGCTGTGCAGAAGTTTGGTGCGGGGTGAAACGCGCTGGCCCCGTGGTGCAATGGCTGGCGTAGCCTTGGTCGGGACTACTTCGGCGGGGCGTTTACTGCGCGGTCAGAAGTCCGCTCAACGCTTCTTCGAGGGACGCCGAGGAAACTTCCCGCAGTGACAATGCCAGGGTGCCGTCCCGCAGTTCCGGGGTGAGGACGTGCACCGAGTCCGGGGCCGTGTAGACGGTCAGCGTCCGCACGTCACCGCGATCGGTCTCGAAGACGGCCATGTTGCTGGCTGCCTGTGTTTGTGCCAGCAACCCTGCCTCGCCCGCGGCCTCGAACTCCGCCTCGGTGTAAGCCTTGGGTGCAGACTCCTCGGCTGCGGCGCCGTTGGGATCGGCGAAGGCGGCGAGCCGTTGTGCGGACTGATCCGGGGAAACCACTGTAAAGCCGTGGAGGCCGCTCTCATCGATCTCCTCGAGGAGGGTGCCGTCGTCGTGGATGTAGATGAACAGCCAGCGCTTGCCGGTGGACACCGTCCGCTCCAGGGAAGCCACCTGCCGGCTGGTGCGGCGCAGGGCCAGGGTGCCGGTGATCTCCTCGGTGGCGTGCAGACGCGAAGGCTCGGTCTCGCCTTCGAAGATGACGGGGTAGGCCCATTCCTTGGCCAGCAGGCCTCGCAGGGCCACGCCGCACAACACGTCACGGTCCGCAGTCTGGGCCGAGAGCCAAGGAGTGGGGACGGCCTGTTCGCGTTGGACGCCGTCCAGGGCCGTAATTTCTTCGTCAGTCAGCGTGGGCAGGGCTGTACCTTCCGGGGATGCAAGGCCGAGCACGCCGGCTGCGCATTCCACGTCCCGTTCGGTCCACTGGACTGTGTTTGTGCTCATCAGAAGATCCCTCCCAGGAATTTGCCGACCGACTTGGCCGCACTGCCTATGCCATCAACCACTTTACTGCCGGCGTTTTTGGCCATGTTGCCAACATCCTTGAGACCCTCGCCCAGGTATTTGCCCGGATCCTTGGCGAAGTTGGTGATGCTGCCCCAGTTGTCGGCAACCAGGTTGCCCAGGGCCCAGGCGCCGGCCACGATGCCGGCCCCGATGACAATCGGCGCGCCGATCGGGCCCAACATGGCGGCACCCCCAGCGGTCATCAGCATGATGCTGCCCACTCCGCCCACCACGGACAGCCCCCCTGCCACGCGGTCGCCGTCACCCCGCCAGCCGCCGTGGGGAGGTGAGATCATGTCGTGGATGCCGCCGGCGATATTCAGCGGGGCGGCCAGGCCGCCCGCGAGCCGCATGCCCTTGGAGAATTTGGACGCTTCCTCAAAGGCCGCGCTGTACGGAATGCCCGCCTTGAGATCGTTCAGGACATTGCCGGCCTTGCCACCTGCACGGAGTTCATCCAGGCCGCCCTTGAGCCACTTCCCGGCGTCGTCCCAATTGGTGAGGACCTCCCTGGTCTTGCCCCACTCATCCAGCCCCAGTCGGTGGTATTTCCAGGCCTGCCAGAGAGGTGAGCCGAGTCCCTTGGCTCCCATGCCGGTGTCGAAGACGTCCTTTAGGACGGGCAGGGCGGCACCCCCGCCGCCGGTCGCGCCGCCACCCAGGCCCGCAAGGGAGCTGGCAGTCTCCTGCTCCTGGGCGTTTTTGCGCAGCAGGTCCGAGACGGTCTGGAGGGAGCGGGCCGTTGAGGCCATGGTGGGCCGGTGGCTGGAATTCCAGGTCTGCCGAAAGCGGTCGGCATCCGGGCCCCGCCAGCCGCGGTTTGAATTGACGGCACCCGAGATCAACTGGGCCTCCTGCAGCAACGCATGGGAGGCCTTGTCCATGGTCTTGGCGAAATCGCGGAGGTCCGCAACATCCGCACCAATGAATCCGTCCATGTGGGTCCTTACCTTGTTCCGGGTTGCCCGCAGGGGTGCGGCGTGAACATCGTAGGCAGGGCCCGCTGCGCCACGCCATGGGCAGAACTGCCCACGGCCGGTGAACGCAAAAGGCGGCGCCCCGCCGGGATGCCCACCGGCCCAACGGCCGGTGGGCCCAGGGGGCGCCGCCGTCGTGCTTGATGCTTAGTGGCCTTCAGCGCCGAAACGCTTGATGGAGGCTTCCAGCTCGGCCTCGGCGGCGGCGCGGTCTGCCCAGCCGTCGGCCTTGACTCACTTGCCGGGCTCCAG
>Ga0157370_10006087_pt1 | contig 13393 bp, 10 predicted proteins | sample C35metaG_FD_113463 | JGI IMG/M metagenome (GOLD analysis project Ga0157370, IMG submission 113463) | Corn rhizosphere microbial communities from Kellogg Biological Station, Michigan, USA - C3-5 metaG | ecosystem: Host-associated > Plants > Roots > Rhizosphere > Soil | place: USA: Michigan...
AAGAACGGGGCGTGGCCCAGGAAGCGCAGGTGCTCGTCGAATTCGGCAAAGGTGGCTGCCGGCGGCGGCGAGTTCCATGCGGACTGGGCGTGGACGCGCAGGCGGGGGAGCAGGGTGCGGGTCAGCAGCTGCTCGGGGGCCCAGCCGTGGGCGTCGTCCCAGATGGGGAACAGCTGGCCGTGGGAGCCGGACTCGGCCGCGGCTGGCAGGCGTGCCGGTTCGGACCAGCCGCGGGAGTATACGTAGGGGTTCAGATACGTTTCCCACTGGTACTCGGGCAGCGGCTGGTTGATGGTCATGTTTGGCTTATCGTCCGGATTCAGGGGCGGCCAGAGGTCGTGGTACAGATCCGAGGAGGACCCAATCAGCTGATGGCCTGCCGCGATGAGCTCCTCCGCGGACAGCGATTCATAAATTTGCGCCCAATAGGCAATCAGGATGTCCTTGTCCAGGCTCACGGCCCTGTTCCTGCCGTTGATCATGTCGTTCCACATGATGGTGCCCCGCCCGTCCGCCCGGATCGCGGCGGCCAGTTCGTTGAACAGCTGGAGATAGGCGTCCACGGAGGTGGCGGACGGGTCCCCGGTCGCGGCGCGGATCCAGGACAGGGCGCTGGGGTGGTCCTGGCCGAAAAACTCGTCGCCGCCCACGTGAACGAACGGGCTATCAAACGTTTCGCCAGTCTCGCGGAGCACATCCGCCAGCAGCCGGCGCACGTCAGCGCGCGAATAGTCCCACCCGGCGGCCTCGCCCTCGCCGCCGGGAAACATGAATTCCGGGTAGACCAGCGTGTCCATTTCCGAGTGGCCTGGCACGTCAAACTCCGGAATGACGCTCACTTGGTGCCGCCGGGCAAACTCCACCAGCTCCCGGACCTCCGCCTTGCTCCAGTGCCCGCCCCCGGGACTGTTGTCCACAACGCCGGGCAGCACATCGCTTTCGATCCGGAGCCCCTCGCTGTCCTTGACGCGCAGGAAAAGCGTGTTCAGCTTGGTGTAGGCCAGGTCCCGGATGTGGTCCCTGAGCCACGCAAGTGAGTAAAAACGCCGGCCGGAATCCACCTGGAGCCCCCGCCATTGCTGGTCCGTCCAGTCCGTCACGGTGCCCTGTGGCAGCGCGCCGGCACCCTTGAGCGCCTGAACCAACGTGGCACCGGCATACAGGGCGCCGGCCGCGCCGCCGGCAACCACGTGCACGCCGTCCCCGGCTACCCGCAGCGAATAGGCCTCATGTGCCTGGACGCGGTCCGCGCCAGCGGTGTCCACGGCACCCAGGGTGAGGTGGACGCCGTCGGGCACGGCCGTGCCAAACCGCACGACGGCGGCCCTGGCCAACCCGGCTTCGGCCAGTTGGGCGGCCACCAGCCCGGCAACGTCGCCCAGCGCGTCCCGGCAGGAGGGGTCGACGGTGACCTGGGCCACGCCGTCGGCCGGGGCCCAGCTGCCGCTGGCCGCTTCAAATCGGCGGACGGCGGGGATGGTGACGGGGAATCCGTTGGGCGCCGGCGGAGGAGCGGACCAGGTCTCGGGGGCGCGGGCGGGGTGTGCGGCCGGGCCGACCCGGGTCACGTCCATGCGGCGGCAGTATCCCGGGCCGGTGTTTTCGGCCATGATGCAGAAGGCGTTCAGTTCGGTGGTGCGCGGGCCAGTGGTGATGGTGGCCGTCACGGTTTCCCACTCGGTGCCGTTGCCGGGCGTCTGCTGGCCCTTGTAGCGCTCGGCCCGGGGACCCCCGGCGGCAAGCCCGCGGTAGTGGAGCCGGTGCTCGGCGTCGAAGATGCCCCACATGAGCCCGGTGCCCCGGATCTGAAGCTCCACGCGGTATTCGGTGTTGGGCTCGACGCCGGTCACGAGCTTGTTGACCATCCCGCGGCTCACGGCAGTGCCTCTCGTGGGCAGATTGTGGCCCGCCGCGCGCCGGGAATCCCCGTCAAAGGAAAAGCCGAGCTGGATGGCCGGGCCGTCGAGGTCCACGAACTGGGCATGGACCCCCTGCGTGCCTTCCCATGACCGCCGGGAAAAGTCGGGGTCTGACAGCTGCGGACCGGACAGTTGCCGGGGGTCAAGCGGGGACTTCATGCGGGAGGTGCTCCATCGGTGGTGGCTTGGCAGCGGCTGCGGGGCGTGCGGGATCGACGCTACACTGGCCCCCGGTGCGGGCCAACACTGGCGGCCGTGGTTACTTCGACGCGTCATCATTGCCGAGATCGCGCGCCCCCGCTTAAAAAACTGTGTGTCAGAAGCTACACGAAAACACGTCAAAATAGGGTGATTTCGTGCAGTTTCTGACACACAGTTGGCGGGGGAGAGGGTCAGTCGGTGGTCTTGCGCAGGGCCTCGGTCAGGATGCGGGAGGCGTTGCAGACAATTTCCGCGTGCAGGCGGCCGGGCTGGCGGGTCAGGCGCTCAATGGGGCCGGAAATCGAGACGGCGGCAATGACGCGCCCGGACGGGCCGCGCACCGGGGCGGACACCGAGGCGACCCCGGGCTCACGTTCGCCGAGCGACTGCCCCCAGCCCCGACGTCGAACGCCGGCCAAAACGGTGGGGGTGAAGCGGGCGTTGTGGAGGCCCTCCAGCAGGCGCTCGTGGTCCTCCCAGGCGAGCAGGACCTGTGCGGCGGAACCGGCCTTCATGGTTAGCTGGGTGCCCACCGGAATGGTATCGCGCAGGCCGATGGGGCGCTCGGCGGACGCCACGCACACGCGGGAATCACCCTGGCGGCGGAAGATCTGGGCGCTTTCACCCGTGGAGTCGCGCAGTTGCAGGAGCACCGGGCCGGCGGCGGCGATGAGCCGGTCCTCGCCGGCCGCCGAGGCCAGCTCAACCAGCCGGCTGCCCAGCACAAACCGTCCCTGCATGTCCCGGCTGACCAGCCGGTGATGTACCAAGGCCAGTGCCAACCTGTGCACGGTGGGCCGGGCCAGGCCGGTTGCCGCAACGAGCTGGGCCAGGGTGGTGGGGCCGGCTTCCAGTGCATCAAGCACCAATGCCGCTTTATCGATGACGCCAACGCCACTAGAATTGTCCATGTAATGATATTGACGTCTCAACATGTGAGATGCAAATCCGCGGGCTGGCATCCGCGGGCCCGAGGCTGGGACAGTGGAGCCATAACAACCAAAGATCCGGGCGGCCGTGCCAATCCCATGGCCCCATGACGCCGGGATCAATTCATGAAGGGAGCTGGCCGTGACCGAGGCAACCACACCTGACGCACAGGGCTCAGCACAGGTGCCGGCAGTTTCCACGGCGGCGCCCCGCAGGGCCGCGAAGACGCTGGCGGAAAAAGTTTGGCGCGACCACGTGGTCAAGCAGGGCGAGGGCGACGGCGACGCAGCCCAGCCCGACCTGCTCTACATAGACCTCCACCTCGTCCACGAAGTCACCTCACCGCAAGCCTTCGAAGGGCTGCGCCTGGCCGGCCGTCCGCTGCGCCGCCCCGACCTGACGATCGCCACGGAGGACCACAACACCCCCACGATCGCCATCGACAAGCCCATCGCCGACCTCACCAGCCGCACGCAGATCCAGACGCTGCGCAACAACTGCAAGGAATTCGGGGTCCGCCTCCACTCCCTGGGCGACGCCGAACAAGGCATCGTCCACGTGGTGGGCCCGCAGCTGGGCCTGACCCAGCCCGGCATGACGGTGGTGTGCGGCGACTCGCACACCTCCACCCACGGCGCCGTCGGCGCGCTCGCGTTCGGCATTGGCACGTCCGAGGTGGAGCACGTCATGGCCACCCAGACCCTGCCGCTGAAGCCGTTCAAGACCATGGCCATCAACGTTGAAGGCACCCTGCGCCCGGGCGTCAGCTCCAAGGACATCATCCTGGCCATCATTGCCAAGATCGGCACCGGCGGCGGGCAGGGCTACGTCCTGGAATACCGCGGCTCCGCGATCCGCGCCCTGTCCATGGACGCCCGCATGACCATCTGCAACATGTCCATCGAGGCGGGCGCCCGCGCCGGCATGATCGCCCCGGATGAGACGACCTTCGAATTCCTCAAGGGCCGCCCACACGCCCCGGTTGGTGCCGAGTGGGATGCCGCCGTCGAGTACTGGAAGTCCCTGGCCACCGAGGACGACGCCGCGTTCGACGCCGAAGTATTCCTGGACGCGAACACCCTGGAACCGTTTGTCACCTGGGGCACCAACCCGGGCCAGGGCGTTTCCCTGAACGACGCCGTTCCCTCACCTGAGTCCTTCGGCGACGAAAACGCCAAGGCGGCCGCCCAGCGCGCGCTGGCCTACATGGACCTGGAAGCCGGCACGCCCATGAAGGACATCCGCGTGGACACGGTGTTCCTGGGTTCCTGCACCAACTCCCGGATCGAGGACCTGCGCGCCGCGGCGGACATCGTCCGCGGCCGCGAAAAGGACCCCAATATCCGCATGATGGTTGTCCCGGGCTCGGCCCGTGTACGGCTCGAGGCAGAGGCCGAGGGACTGGACAAGGTCTTCCTGGCCTTCGGTGCGGAGTGGCGCTTCGCCGGCTGTTCCATGTGCCTGGGCATGAACCCGGACCAGCTGGCGCCGGGCGAGCGCTGCGCCTCCACGTCCAACCGCAACTTTGAGGGCCGCCAGGGCAAGGGCGGGCGCACCCACCTGGTCTCGCCCGTGGTCGCAGCCGCAACGGCCGTGCGCGGAACCCTCAGTTCGCCGTCGGACCTTGAACCTATTGGCGTCGCAGCCAGCACCGTAGCGTAAGGAGCTCACCCCATGGAAAAGTTCTCCACCCACACCGGCATTGGTGTTCCGCTGCGCCAGAGCAACGTCGATACCGACCAGATCATCCCCGCCGTCTACTTGAAGCGCATCACGCGCACCGGCTTTGAGGATGCATTGTTCGCGAGCTGGCGCAAAAACCCTGAATTCATCCTCAACCAAGAGCCGTTCAACGCCGGCTCCGTGCTAGTTGCCGGGGCGGACTTCGGCACCGGTTCCTCCCGCGAACACGCCGTATGGGCGCTCAAGGACTACGGCTTCAAAGCCGTGCTGTCCTCCCGCTTTGCCGACATTTTCCGCGGAAACTCCGGCAAGCAGGGCCTGGTGGCAGCCGAGGTGGCCCAGGACGACATCGAGCTGATCTGGAAGGTCCTGGAGAACGCGCCGGGCACCGAGGTTACGGTGGACCTGGAGGCCAAGATGGTCACCGCCGGTTCGGTGGTGGCGCCGTTCCAGATTGACGACTACACCCGCTGGCGTCTGCTCGAAGGCCTCGACGACATTGGCCTGACCCTGCGGGACGAACCGGCCATCACCGCGTTCGAGGCCACCCGCCCGTCCTTCAAGCCCACCACCCTGCCCGCCAAGAGCTAACTTTCGCTCCGGATGGCGATACGGACTTTCGCCCCTGGTATACCGGGGGCGGATGTCCGTCCCGGCCCCAGGATGTCGAAACGGCTAATTGAGCCCGATAGTTCAGGCTCAAATGTCCGGATCGGCATCCGCAGCGATCAAACACGTTTCCGGCTCCCGGAACCGGACGGCAGTCCAGCCTTGTGCAGCTTGGCCACCAGCAGCCGTGGATCCCTGAGGTCGTCCCAGACCCAGCGGACCACCGTGTAGCCGAGCGCCCGCAGCCGGTCCTCCCGTTTCTTCTCTTCCACAACCACCTGCGACGGCGTTTTGCCTTTGAGGTAGCGCTGGGCAGAATACTTTTCGAAGCCGTCAAATTCACCGATGACCTTGAATTCCTCCCAGTCAAAGTCCGGATAGCCCACCAGCCCCCAGTCGTCAAAGAAGGGCTTTTGCAGCACGGGCCGGGGGAATCCATTGAGGATCATGATGGCACGGCTTCTGGATTCCCCGGCTGACTGTGCGCCGGCGTCGGCAACGTCAAGCACCCGCCTGACCCGGTTCTGCTTGGCCATGGAGCCCAGTCTGGCAAGGGATTCACGCATGTGCTCCTCCCCGAACGTCAGATTGGTACCGTGGGGCGAGCCGGGGAGAATCTTGCCCTGCAGGAGTTTGTCCATGGCTGGCAGGGCACGCTCGAGGGGCAGGTGGACGGCCAGGTCGCGGGCCGTCTCCACTGGCCGGGTCACCCTGAGCCCGAACATGGCCCACGGTTCCGGATCCCCTTCGACCGCCATGATCCGCCGCACGCCGTTGCGGCTCTGCCCGCCCGGAGTTCCGGGCGGGATGACCGTCTGGACCAGGAGGGGCACGCCGAATACGGGAAGCCCCATCACCTCGGCGGCGGATTCCCTGGCAAAAACGGGCGGATTGACGGCCAGTTCTTGCACGGCCTGGACCCGAACCCGGTGCTGCTCCCACGGTTTCAGCGCAGCCCACACCTCCGTGGGCAGGTAAAGGCCCTGCCGCACGCGGACCAATTCCCCTGACGCCGCGCGCCTGGACAGCTGCCGGCTGCCGTGCTCGGAGACGAACTTGCTCGGGGCACTGATGAAGGGCGGCAATTCAAGCGTGGTCATGCGTCAATGGTTCCGTGTCCCGGCGGCTTGGAACCGGCCATCGCCCCGAATGTGGGCAACCCCGTCCCCGGCTCCCCTTGTGGAGGACGGATCGGGGGCTGCCCGAAAGGGGCGGATTGGTCCAGGATGTCGAGGTGGACTATTGATCCCGGGATATGAGGATCAAAAGTCCGAATCGGCATCCTGCATGGAATCACGACGCCGGAGCCCCCATCCGCTGTTCCGTTTCGGCATCTTCGGTGAAGAAACTATGCTTGACTGAGGCTTCCTGCATGCCAGGGGAACCGAGCCGCAACAAAGGATGTGTATTTATGGGCAGGATTCTTACGGTCCGCGGAGGAGTTCCGCTCAAGGGACGGGTGCAGGTGCGGGGGGCCAAGAACCTGGTGCCAAAAGCCATGGTCTCGGCCCTGTTGGGAAACTCACCGTCCATCCTGCGCAATGTGCCGGAGCTCAAGGACGTTGAAGTTGTCACCTCACTCCTGCAGATCCACGGCATCACGGTGGTCAAGGACCCCGTCACCGGCGACCTCACGATGGATCCGGCCAACGTCAAGACGGCGTCCAGTTCGGAAATCAACACCCATGCCGGCGACTCCCGCATCCCCATCCTGCTGTGCGGACCGCTGATCCACTCCATCGGCCACGCGTTCATCCCGGACCTGGGCGGCTGCAAGATCGGCGACCGGCCCATCGACTACCACCTGGAAGTGCTGCGCAAATTCGGCGCCGTGGTGGACAAGACGGGCGGCGGCATCCTGATCACCGCACCGAACGGACTCAAGGGCACCAAGATTTCGCTGCCCTACCCCAGCGTCGGCGCCACGGAACAGGTGCTCCTTTCGGCAACCCGGGCCGAAGGCATCACCGAGCTCAGCGGGGCGGCAACGGAACCGGAAATCATTGACCTGATTGCCATCTTGCAAAAGATGGGCGCCATCATCTCGGTGCAGACTGACAGGACCATCCGCATTGAGGGCGTGAAGGAACTGACCGGCTACGTCCACACGGCGCTCCCGGACCGCAACGAGGCGGCGTCGTGGGCCTCGGCCGCACTGGTGACGGGCGGCGACATTTACGTTGAGGGCGCCAGCCAGCGGGACATGATGACCTTCGTGAACACCTTCCGCAAGATCGGAGGCGGCATGGACATCCACGACGACGGCATCCGTTTCTACCACCCCGGCGGCGACCTCAAGCCCCTGGTCCTGGAAACCGACGTCCACCCCGGCTTCATGACCGACTGGCAGCAGCCGCTGGTGGTGGCGCTGACGCAGGCCCAGGGTGTGTCGATTGTCCACGAAACGGTTTACGAAAACCGCTTCGGCTTTACCGAGGCCCTGGCCCGCATGGGCGCCAACATCCAGTTGCACCGCGAATGTCTGGGCAGTGTCCCCTGCCGGTTTGGCCAGCGCAACTTCATCCACTCGGCCGTCATTTCAGGCTCCACCCCGCTCACCGGCACCAGCATTGACATCCCGGACCTGCGCGGCGGATTCAGCCACATGATCGCCGCCCTCGCCGCCAAGGGCACCTCCACCGTGACCGGAATTGACATCATCAGCCGCGGCTATGAGCGCTTCACCGGCAAGCTGGACGCACTCGGCGCCGACTTTGACGTCCACGACTCCAAACAGGCGCTGGTGTAGGAATGGCTGATCGCAAGCGGCCCTTCAAACCTGCCGGAATGTCCCTGCGCACCCGCGTTTTCTTCGCCATCCTGGCCGGCGTGGCCCGCCCGGCCATGAACCTGCTCACGGGCAAGGAGTGGCACGGGCTGGAAAAGCTGCCCGTGGGCGAGGGCTTCATTGTGGTGCCCAACCACTGCACCGAAATTGACCCCATAGTGGTGGGCCACATGCTCTACAACCAAAACCTCATGCCCCACTTCCTGGCCAAGGACGGACTGTTCCGCACGCCCGTCCTGGGCGCCGTGTTGCGGGGTGCCCACCAAATCCCCGTTGAGCGCAGCGGCGTCGGGGCGGGGAAGTCGCTCGAAGGCGCCGAAAGGGTGCTGGGTGAGGGCGGCGCCGTCGTTATTTATCCTGAGGGGACCTTGACCCGGGATCCGGGCCTGTGGCCCATGAAGGGCCGCACCGGCGCCGCGCGGTTGGCGCTCAGCACGGGTGCCAAGGTGGTTCCGGTGGCCCATTGGGGCGCCCAGGAGGTGTTCCCCCGCTATGCCAAGGGCTTCAAGATTTTCCCCCGCAAGAAGACGCATGTGGTGGTGGGGGACCCCGTCAACCTGGATGAATTCATGGGCAGGACGGGCGACAAGGCCACGCTGGAAGCCATGACGGAGGTCATCATGGCGGACATCACGGCCCTGCTGGAACCGCTGCGCGGCGAGAGCGCGCCGGCCCAGCGCTGGGACCCCACGGCCCACCACCAGTCAACCCACGGCCGCTTCGTGGAGCGGGGCGCCAAGGCCCACGGTACACCCGGCAAGGACGACGCCGGCACACCGGAAACAGGGGACCCCAAGTGAGCTTTGTGGACGGCCTGGCACCGGCCAAGGTTGCCGTACTGGGCGCGGGAAGCTGGGGCACCACCTTTGCCAAGGTGCTCGGCGATGCCGCGGAAGGCACCGGCCGCAGCATTGTGCTCTGGGGTCGCCGGCAGGAAGTTGTCGACCAGATCAACAACCACCACAGGAATCCGCGCTACCTCTCCACCACGGCGCTGCCGGTCAACATCACCGCCTCCACCGACGTCCGGGAAGTCCTGGCCAGGGCCGAGCTGGTGGTGCTGGCAGTCCCGGCGCAAACCCTGCGCGAGCAGCTTCGCGGGTGGGCCGGGCACCTGGCGCCGGACGCCGTCGTCGTGAGCTTGATGAAGGGGCTGGAGCTGGGCACGGACCAGCGCATGTCCCAGGTCATTGAACAGGAACTGAACCTCACCCCGGACCGCGTGGTGGTGGTCTCCGGGCCCAACCTGGCCATGGAGATTGCGCGCCAGGAACCCACAGCGTCCGTGGTGGCGTGTGCGGTGGAGAGCACGGCCAAATGGGTGGCCGAGGTGTGCACGCCCGCATACTTCCGCCCTTACACCAATGACGACGTGGTGGGCGTGGAAATCGGCGGAATCGTGAAAAACGTGATTGCGCTGTGCGTGGGCATCTGCGAGGGCCAAAAGGTGGGCGACAACACCAAGGCCTCCGTCATCACGCGCGGGCTGGCGGAAACCACGCGGCTGGCGCTGGCCTTGGGCGGCAAGGCCGAGACACTGTCGGGGCTGGCGGGGCTGGGCGACCTCGTGGCCACGTGCTCGTCCTCGCTCAGCCGCAACCACACCGCCGGTCGGATGTTGGGCGAGGGGCTGACGCTGGAGGAAGTCAACAACCGCATGACGCAGACTGCCGAAGGCATCAAGTCCGGGCGCGCCGTGAAGGACCTGGCCGCCAAAATGGGAGTTGAGATGCCCATTACCAACGCCGTGGTCGGTGTCCTCGAAGGTAAGCTGACTGTCGACGACCTCGGGCCGCTGCTGCTGGCCCGCCAACTAAAATCCGAAGGCGATTAACGCGTGAGTACTCAAGCACCAGTTCCCGGCACGGCCACGCCCGGACGCATCCGGGTGGCCATTCTGTTTGGCGGGCGCTCCAGCGAGCATGCCGTCAGCTGCGTCACGGCGGCAGGGGTCATGGGTGCCATTGACAGGACCAAGTACGACGTCGTCCCCATCGGCATTGCGAAAAACGGCCAGTGGGTACTGGCTGGCAATGAGGTTGCCGGGTGGTCCCTGACCGCGGGCACCCTGCCTGAGGTGGTGGCCGGGGGCAAGTCCGTTTCGCTGTCCCACCTGGGCGGGGACCACCAGCTGGTGGTGTCCGAATCCAGCGCCGTTCCCGAGGAGCTCGGTTCCGTGGACGTCGTGTTCCCGCTGCTGCACGGGCCGTGGGGCGAGGACGGCACCATCCAGGGACTGCTGGAGCTGAGCGACACCCGCTACGTGGGAGCCGGGGTCCTGGCGTCCGCGATCGGCATGGACAAGCATTTCATGAAGGTGGTGTTTGAGGCCGCCGGCCTGGCGGTGGGCCCGTATGTTGCCGTGACGGACCGCGAGTGGACCGTTTCGCCCGGGCTGGTCCGGGAGCGCGTGGCCGCCTTGGGCTTCCCGGTGTTTGTGAAGCCCGCCCGCGCAGGGTCCTCCATGGGCATCTCCAAGGTGGATTCCCCGGCCGGGCTGGATGCCGCCATCGCGGAGGCACGCGAACACGACCTCAAGCTGGTCATTGAGGCCGGCATTGTGGGCCGCGAAATTGAAATCGCCGTCCTGGAGGGCCGGGGGAGCGCCGCGCCGCGCGTTTCATTGCCGGGCGAGATCGCCATGGTGGACGGCGCGCACCACCAGTTCTACGATTTTGAGGCCAAATACGTCCAGGGCGACGCCGTGAACCTCAGCTGCCCGGCCGACATGCCGGACGCTGACATTGCACGCGTCCGCGCGCAGGCCGCCGTGGCGTTCGACGCCGTCGGTGCGGAGGGGCTCTCCCGCGTGGACTTCTTCTACACGGCTTCCGGGGACCTCATCATCAACGAGATCAACACGATGCCCGGCTTCACGCCGAGCTCCATGTACCCGCAGATGTGGGCCGCCTCAGGCTTGTCCTACCCCGAACTGATTGACGAACTCCTCCAGCTGGCCCTGACCAGGAAGACCGGCCTGCGCTGAGCGCCGGCCAGCATGGCGCCCCGGACGGTGCCGCAGTAGTTACCTGGACGCAGGACGGCGTGGAGCGCACAGCCCTGTGGCGCCCGGCCTCGGGCGTGGCGGCGCCGAAAACCGTGGAGGCCGTGGATGATTCCCTCACGGCAGACCAGGCATACCGCTTGGCCGTGCAGGGCCGGGCCATGCTGTGGACGGGGGACTACCACAACGCCCGCCAGCTGCTGTCGGCCCTGGCCCGGCGGCTGCCGGACGGCACCACCGGGCGGAAGAAGCACGACGGCGGCGGCGTCGCGGAAGAGTTCTACCGGCACCGGCAGGCCCGCTCCCAGCGTGCGCGGATTCTCGGGCTCCTGCTGGTCCCGCTCGAGGCCGGCCCCGCCGTGGCGCTGCGCCGCGCACCGGATGTTGCGGCCGCCTGGCTCGCGGCGTCCGGCCCCGTGGAGGCGGCCGCCGTTGCGCCGCTGCAGGACGTGCTCGGCGCCATTGGGGCTCAGGAATGGCGCCGGAAGGGGCTCCGCGTTGAGGCACTGGACGCCGTCATCCACCCGCACTATGGCACTTTTGCCCCCATTCGGAGCGAGTACCTGGACCTCGTGGCACAGGCGGAGCTGCCTTCCGCTGAACTGGCCTTTGACATCGGAACGGGGACCGGCGTGCTGGCGGCCATCCTGGCCCGGCGCGGCGTAAGGCGCGTCGTTGCCACGGACAGCGAGCCCCGTGCCATTGCCTGTGCCGAGGAAAATCTGGCGCTGCTTGGCCTCTCAGCCGTGGTTGAACCGGTGCTCGGCGACATGTTTCCGGCCGGCCGGGCGCCCCTGGCGGACTGCAACCCGCCCTGGCTTCCCGGCACGGCCCATACGCTGCTGGACAATGCCGTCTACGATCCCAAAAGCCGCATGCTCCGGGCCTTCCTCAACGGCCTGGCCGCGCACCTGGAACCGGGCGGGGAGGGCTGGCTCATCATCTCCGACCTGGCCGAGCACCTGGGCCTGCGCACCAGGGAGCAGCTCCTCGGCTGGATCGCAGGGGGCGGACTGGAGGTGCTTGGCAGGCTGGACACGCCGGCGCAGCACCCCCGCTCCATGGACCGCGCCGATCCCTTCTTTGAGGCCCGTTCGCGGGAAGTGACGTCGCTGTGGAAACTCGGCGTGAAGTAGCGCCTATCCCTTCGCGGGGGCGGTGCTTGTTGGTGCGGTGCCTGTCGGCGCGGTGCTTGCCGCTGAGGGCGTCGCACTCGGGACCACGTCGCCGGGTCCCACACAGCTGCGGACCTGTGGCAGCTTGGACACGGCACTGGACAATTGGGCCAGCACGGTGCGGTCCGGAGTCTTTTTAGGGTCCAGCAGCACCTGGACGGCCGGATCACGGCCGTAGCTGGTCAGCGTCCAGACGGGGTCGCCCTGCTGGAGCACCCAGTCCACGCCGTTGACCGTGGCACACGGATCGGTGGTCGGCCCGAGGGGTGGCACGCCGCACCGCAGGATGATCTGGGAGGGATTGCCCCAGGCGGCCGTGGCCTGGCTGGAGGTGGTGCGGCGCGCGGCGTCCGCCAGGGAATCGGGCAGGGCCACCATCATGGGCGCGCAGGCAGGATTGTTGGAGTCCTTGGCCGCGGACACCTCCACGGACGGGGCGCAGCCGGTCAGCGCGACCAGGGCGCCGACGGCAAGAGGCACAGCAATCCGCGAGGACAGGGAATTCAAAGGCATGGACCAAGCCTAGTCCGTGAAACTGGGAACACCGCCACCCAAGATCACCGCTTGAATACCGCGCAACTGCCCAGCACAGAGGAAGCGGAGGGAAAGCCATTCAACCGTTCTAACCGGGGTAACTCAGTGTCCTGTCCGCAAGGGCCCGGACGCCCATTGGTCAATCAGGCCGTTGTGCTGGCCCAGCGTGGGGGCGGGGGAGGGTGCCACCGAACCGGTCAGGCGCAGCGGCGAGGCCAGGGTCCGGAAGCCGTCCGACTCCGTGGCCACCGTGCCTCGGTACTCCGAATGCTCGCTGTCCAGCGCCTCGTTCACGCTGTACACCTTGGACGCGGGCACCTGGTGGGCGGACATGAGCTCGAGGGCCTCGTCGTCGGTGAATTGGCTGAGGGCCTCCTCCAGTGCGGCCCGGAACTCCACCGGGAACTCGTTGCGGCGGGTTTGCTCGCTGAAGCGCTGGTCCTCCAGCCACTCGGGCCGGTTCAGCGCCTCGGTCAGGCGGGGGAACAGGCGGTCTCCGGCGATGGCAATCGCGATCGAGCCGCGCCCGGTCTGGTACGTGCTGAACGGC
>Ga0157370_10006088_pt1 | contig 13392 bp, 20 predicted proteins | sample C35metaG_FD_113463 | JGI IMG/M metagenome (GOLD analysis project Ga0157370, IMG submission 113463) | Corn rhizosphere microbial communities from Kellogg Biological Station, Michigan, USA - C3-5 metaG | ecosystem: Host-associated > Plants > Roots > Rhizosphere > Soil | place: USA: Michigan...
CCATGGGTGGATCCCCTTACTTGGGCAATTGCAGGTATGCGGTTTGGCCGTGCTTGCGCTGGTAGTCGCGCTTTTGCTCGGCAGTCATTTCGGAGCGCTTGAATGCAGCCTGGCCGCTGCCCCCGCCCGGGGCTTGTGTCCCTGAAGCCCTTGGCCACAGATGAGGTGCGCTTTCGCGCAGAGATTCCGCCCATTCGAGCGGAGTCAGAGGGGTCTTGCCGTCTTTGCCGAGGATGACCTGGCCGGATTCATCAACGGCGACCGCTTCGCCCTCTTCGTTCAGCGAGAACACGCCTTTGGCGCGCAGGATGATGTCGTCGGTTGCTTCAGGCAGTGCGCCAGCTTTCAGTGCTGCGCCGCGTACCGAGTCGCCCAGGACTTTGCCCTGGAACTTGGCGGCGAATGCTTCGGCCTTCTCGGCCCGTGCGGTGAGCGCCTTCAACTGCTTATCGTTGTCGGCTCGCAAGCGCTCGGTGCGACGATTGAACACCTCGTCCACCTTGCCCTCAGTCAGCAGCTTGGTTTCCTCGTCTTGGCCGGCTCGGCTGAGCAAGCCTTTGACGGCGTCGATATCGATGCCTTCGAATTGGGTTTCGAACTGCGACAGCTTGGTGGTGGTGTCCTTCAGCTTGCCGAGCAGCTCAGAGTTTTTGGTTTTCAGCCCAGAAACAGAGGCCTCAACGGCAGTCGCGATAGCGGCCTTGATTGCCGGATTGTCCAAGTCGATTTCGTTTTCTTCTGCCACGTTGATGCACCCCTTGGGTATGTATTGCTCGCTTTGCGGGCATAAAAAAACCCGCCGAAGCGGGTTAGATTTTGAGTTCTCGAAGGCATTTAGTTGGTTAGCGCCATCTTCCGTAGAAAATCTTCGATCATTTTGTCACTGACCATTTCCATGTAAGCAATCTTTGTACTCAACGAAATAAAAGCGCCATGAGAAGTCACTTGTCTCTTGGCAGCAAGATGTGCACTTTCCAAACACGACTCCATCAGTGCTGCTTTGTTTGGATCTTGATCAAGAAAGGGTTCCATGCGGTCTGCGAAATTCCGCCACGCAAGTCGCAGAGCTTCCTCTGCTCTACCTGCATTTGCGTTGACATATGAAACAAAATACTTGGGATCACTACAGTCAGGAGAAAGTAAGTGGCATTCTGCGCAGAGTAGAAAGAAGTTCCTAGTACTCTCATCCCCCTCCAAAGAGTGAGGAACGATATGTGCAGTTTCTTGATAACCCGTACGGCCGCAACACCAGCACAGTCGCACATCATCGCAATCATCCAAAACCAATTCCGCGATAGCGTCTGAAAAGCCATACTCGTCCAGCCAAGCACTATTTTCCTGCCAAGCATTACGTACGGAGTTTCTTAAAACTGTCTTGCGCTTAGGAGAAAGCCCCATCGCTTGGATTCCATGTGAGCAGCTCGATTATCATCATCTCAAACCCGCACGCTCGAATGCCAGAGGCTCAAGCTCCTTCATCTGGGTCAGGGTCAACGGCGCGAAATTGCGATCGAGCTGCAATTCTGCAAAGCGCTCCACGCTCAGCCCGCCCTCTCGGAACAGTTTCGCCCGTACCGGCCCGATTGCCACGTCCTGAAACGCCGCTGGCTGTTGCTGAAGCCAGTGGTAATAGTCGAGGCTCGCACTTACCTGCCCCGCTCCATCGGCGCTCACCGCCGCCCGCGTAGCGCCCTTAGCGAACATCTCGCTGAGCTTGGTCAGCAAGACGAACGTGGTTCGGCAATTTGGGTGAAACGGTGGCCTCGGCCCGGAATCGACTGGAAACCGTCGCTTGTCCATCGACCGGCACTGCTGGCTGGTCTTGCTGTCCAGCGTGGCGACCATCTCCACTTCGGACACGATGTCGGTATTGGCCTTGGCCACCTCCATGCGTGCCTGGGACGACACATGCTGAATCGCCGTATGCACGACCGTGCTGGCATTGCGGTTAGTGGTGGCGAGAATGCCGTCCTTGTACCCGGCAGCCTTGGTGCCGCGAATGTTGCGGATGATCTGAAAGTTCGTTTGACCTTCGAAGAAACCCTGCCGGATTGTGCCGGTGACGCGCTCGCGCTCAGCACTAGTCCAGCCCTTGATGAACGACTTCAGCAGCTTACCGCCGCCGGTGCCGCGCACACTGAGGGGGTTAGTCAGCACCGCGGTGCGGATAGCCGCTGCCGTCGGCGCAACCACATCCAACGAGACACCAACGGGCGCCGTTCGGGCCAGGCTCGACGCTTCAAACTCAGCCTCGTAGTTGGCGATGTCGATCAGGTCGAGGTTCAGCTGCGCGCTGTAGCGGTCGAAGATACCCAGCAGCAGACTGTCGACCTCTTTCAGCAGCGCCTCAAGCCGCTTGACGTTGTACTCGGTCAGATCTGACTGCGTGAGCCGGTCGCGTATCGAGCGGTCGATCTCCTTCAGGAAGGGAGCAAACTTGCCGACCTCCCCGGCTTTCAGCTTTTCAAGGAAGACCGCGTGCCTGATCGTGGCGTCAAGGATTGCTTGGTTTGCTGCCATCGATTACGCCCTCATCATCCAGGCCCAGGCCGTCGCCCTGCTCTGCCAGTTCGCCATCGATCTGCTTGTCAGTGCGCTCCGGCGCGATCAGTCCCAGTTTGCGCAGGTACGCCCGCAGATCTGCCTTGGCGAAGCCGCCGTTCTGCCAAAGTCCGACCAGTGCGGTAATCATTTGCGGATCAGCCGTCAGCTCCACGAACTCCTGATTGATCTGGTAGGCGACCTTCGCGTCGTCGACGCCCATGTAGGTACAGCACCACATAATCGCCCGGGTGTACGCCTCGCTGACGTTCGCCACGCAACCGGCGAGCACCGAAGTCGATGCCGACTGATCACCACGGGCTTCGGTCGCCGTCTTGGACGAGAGAGAAGCCACGACCATTCGGGCGCCCAGCTCGATCATCATCTGGTTCTTGTCGGCCATGGCCTCCTTCACGAGTGTGTTCGGAAGGGGCTGGGCATACCCAAACTGGCCACCGGCAGGCAGCATCATCGGTGCGCGAGAGCCAACGTAGACGCCGTTCTTTTCCATCCAGTCGCGCCACTGCTCGTCCAAACCGGAAATCCAGGGCTGGGCCTGGCCGCACCAGAAGACGCTGTCTTCGTAGTCGGCACTGTTTCGGTAGTGGCCCAGGTTGATCATGGCGATGTCGTAGAGCGGCGACTCATCAATGCTCGGGTCATTGTTCTGCGCGCCGACGAAGGTGAACGGGATTTCCTTCAAGCGCCCGGCGGTGCCAGTGGGCCTGAACTCCTCAACAACCGCCAGCGGCCCGCCACCTTTCGGCCCGGACCGGCGCCAAACTCGGCAAACAAAGCCGTCAGCCTCAAGTGCCAGCTCCCGGTACTGCTCGACCACTTTAAAACCGAAGCCGTCTTCGATCTCCGGTGATTCGCGCAACACCACCAAAGTCAGCACGCTGTGCCCGTTCACCATCCCTGTACGCCAGTTGATGATGTCCTCGGCGCAGTACGACAGGATCACCGAGTGCCCACCGGCGCCGGCGTCTTGGTGATAGTCGACGTACAGACCATGCCGCCCAGCCTCAAGCACCTTTTCCAGCGTGCCTTGCGAGTGCTGATAGATGCTCACGCCGGAGCCGTTGGCGTTGTCCTGCAAGTACTCCAGTTTCTTCGCAACAGCCAGGGTGGGGTCCTTGTGGAAAGCCAGGCCCAGCAGTCCGTTCCGGGTATGGCCTGTGGCGTTCTTGAACACCGCCCGCTCGCGATAGGCCTTGTTGCGATCCTTATTCTCAGGCGAGGTGTCGTGAGCGTTGATGTACGGTAGCCGATCGACAACGCGGTGCTGTCCTGCGCACACGTCGCGAACGGTGGCCCAGCGGCTCAGCGCTTCGATGTAGTCCGCCCGTTTGAAGGAGACGTCGTTGCTCATCTGGCGTATCCCATTTTGATAGCGGTGACCGGTTTGATAATCGGGTACTCGCGGTGAATGAAGTAACCGCCGCCGTCGTTGGCGTGGTCATTGCCCTGGCTCTTGTCCGGTTCGCCGTTTGGCGCCCAGATTTGCTGCTCCAGGCCGTCGGCGTATGTCGGGCACGTGAACGGGTTGACCAGGTAACGCCGCTCGCCCTGCGCATTGCAGAACATGGCGTTCATGGCGTTGATCCGATCCTTCACCGGCGGGTTGGCCGCCGGCGCAATGACCGTGAAGCCTGCCTGCTTGAGCATGGCGATATCGGTAAGACTGGCATTGACCGACTTGCGCGAATCACCGGAGGCGTCCGGATAGATCCGGATCTCGCAGGTTTTCCTGAAGTCGTTGCCGGTGTGTTCCCAGTAGCGTTCCTTGATGCGGCGGATCATGTCCGGCGTGTCGTAGCCATCCATCAGCTCGTCCACGGCGCGCGGCAGGCCCTGATCACGTTTGACGTGGGTGATCGCAGCCATTTTTCCGACGTTGAAGTCCATCCCGATGAACAGCGGCTCGCCAGGCTGGACCGTGTCAAAGCACTGGTTCAGCTTGCGGTCGTAGGCGTGGTAGATCGACCCGGACGTCAGGTTGACGAACTGGCCATTCAGGTACGCGCGGATCAGTTGCTCCGGGTACGACTCCATCAGCGATGGGATGTAGTCGTCCGGTAGGTTCAGCTCATTGTCGAAGGTGCTTGCCTGAACCAGCCCGTACATCTCGGCCAGCGCCGGCTTCTCGCGGATCTGCTTCACGAACTGTTGGAAGACGAACTTGAACCCTTCCGGAGTCGTAGTCACGTCCACGCCGTTCTTGAGCCCGGCGGCGTTGTAGCGCATCCGGGCAATGATCTTGCGCCAGGCGTGCTGCGCCTTGAGCGAGGGCAACACGTCGAGTTCATCCACCAGCGCGTGGCCAATCTTGAAGCCGACGATGGTCTGCGGCTTCTCCATCGAGCGGCAGATCGTCGTGCTGCGGTATTGGCGGCCACTATAGAAGTCGACCTCTTTGTCGCTCTCCTTCGTCTTAACCTTCAGGCCCCAGTCGTAAGCCACTTCCTCAATGGTTGGGAAGAAGATGTCGCGGATTTGCGGATAGGTCGGCGCGAAGTATCCGGAGTTGATACCCGGCCACTCCCACACATGCTTGCACAGCGCCGCGCAGCCAACCCAGGTCTTGCCCGAGCCGAACCCGGCAACGAAGCCACGGAACTTATGTGGAAGCTGGAGGAAGTCAGCCTGCGGAACATTCAGGCTCGGCATCCGGCTTCCTCGCGTTGATCACTTGAACAGTTACGGCAGTCGGCACCGCGGGTTCATCCTCGGCGTCAGCCTTCTTCTGCCGGTTCACGTAGACGTCGCCGACTTCCTTCGCAGCCTGCTCCAGGATCTGCATGGCGAGGCCAATGTTCTTCATCGATTCGGCCTTCTCGACGAACCGGTTCATGGCGCGTAGGCGGTAGGCACGGTTGGCGATCGGGATCTCGGCGGTTTCTTCGCGGAAGCGCTTGCGGGCATCTTCAAACATCGTCACCCAGCGCTTGGCCAGGCCTTTCCCTGATGTCTTCGTAGGATCGTGTGTCTCCACCTGCTGGCGAGTCACCGTGATCCCGTATTCCTTTTGGACGGCTTCAACAACCTGTGAAGGCGTGTCGAAGCACGCCAAGGCCTGAACAATAAAGGCCTTCACGTCGTTTTGAAGGGCTGCCATAGATTTTCATCCGTCCAGAGCCTGTCCAGAATCAGGCCGACTTGAGCAGACAGGTTCCGCAGGCCCTCGCAATGTTCATTTTTCCCACCTCGGCAGGCTTGTTTGCAGCGTCCACCAGCTCTTGCACTTGAGGGCTTGCCCCGTACCGACGCACCACACCGACGAACTCTTCAACGTCGTGTCCGCGCATCTCAAGCTTGGGCAGGCCGTCTTGGGTGAACTTGGGTGCGCCGTACTGATCCTTCGCCTGGGCGATATGAAATAACTCATGCTCGACCAGAGCGCAGAAGTCGGCGTCGGAACATTGGGCACAGTAATCAGCAGCCAGTGTGATGATGTAGGCCGGCACGTCGCCGAACCAATCCAGCATTTGCTGTTCCATCCGGGCCTTCTGCCAGCCACCGGCGCGGAACGCTACCTGCTCGGCCTGGCCCACCACCGTCCGCCCCTTCTTCGTGAAGGCGGCAGACGCCCACATCACACGAATGTCCGCATCGATCAGATGGGCGTGCTCTTCATTGTGGATGCTGCCAGTTTCAGCAAGGATCTCGGCCTGGAGCCATTCCCATACTTCGGGGGCTGGCATCAGGCGGATACCAAAGTCAGATAGCTCTGACAGCTCGACCAGTGACGCGGGAGGAAGCGGCCGATTCATAACAGAAGAACCTTCTCGATTCAGAGTTCGCCCCCGAAAGAGGGGCAGATTGCCCGCCTATGTGCGAGCCGGCCGGGCCTAATGAGCACTCATAAACCAATGAGGCTCAAAGAATGAAAAAAAAGATGTACTTAGTGTTTGTAGTAGCAATCATCGTTTTGATGATTGCTCCGGAATGCGTATAGCCCGGAATGATTGCTTGCCTGCTCAGTAAGCCCTGATGTTTGCATTCTCGGCTGAGTAGGCTCGTTCGATCGCCTCCCAGTCGGGCTGCTTAATTGCCATAGGTTTACTCTGATAGTTGAAATGATGGCTGAATGCCGGTAATAAAGCCGCCCGATCGGCGTTACAGAATCAAGGCAAGGGAAATGGATAACCTGATAAAACTGCGCATCGGGCTTTCAATTGGAGCAATTGTGGGCCTTCTACCGATCACGCTGCTTTTCACTGCTGGCATGATCGGACTTTTTATCCCTGCCATATTTATTACACCGACCACCCTTGTGGCTACCGCCTCCATTGGCATCTGCATCATCTCGATTTTCTGCATCGGTTCGGCTTGGAAAATCTATGCGCTTGCAATGGCAGCATCGCCCAATATCCAAAACCCTCGTCTACTGGCATTTGGAGCAGTGATAACAATGGTCTGGGGCTTGCTCGTGGCCTACTACGTTCGCGAAATCCCACAAGCCACATGCATATTCCTGATGCCTGGAATCACTTCTTCGATAATGCTCGCAATTACGCTTAAGCGTGCCGTGGCCTGAGAAGACTTACTCGCGACTTAGCCCCCACTTGAAACCACTTTCCAAGGTCGCGACACGGTTTGCTGATTCGCGAAACGTGTCGCGACTTACTTGGATCGACGCTCAATCCCGCCCGGCGCCTTGTCACTGCGCAGGCACTGCTCACAATTCAGCGTCCGGCACAGCCAGGTCTTCACCCGCTGCCACCAGATGACCATGAAGATGTGGCGCATGCCGGCAAGGGCCAGCGAGACATGAAGAGTGATCCCGGCGGTGGTCGGGCCCATCATGAAGATGGTCTGCTCCCGGCTCATCACAACGAACCCGCTGATCGCGATCGCCGAATAGATCAGCTTGCCGATGACGCCGTCCCGCACTTTCCCGCTCAGAACACACCAGGTCGCCCACAAGGCAATCAAGCCGCAGGCGATGAAGTTGATCAGTTCAAGATTCATGGGTTGCCTCCCCCGAACCGCTGGCGAATGAGTGCCCAGAGGTCAGCGGCTTTGATGGCTCGATTGATGGCCGCGAGCAACGATCCGCCGAAGGTTCCGAGCAGAAAGCCAATGCCAGCGACGATCTTCGGCTCGGTCACACCCAGGTAGGTGCTGACCATGCTCGTCAGGTACAGCGAGCAAGCGATACCGGTGATCAGGAAGATCAGCCAGGCGCGCCAGTCGGCCAGATCGTCCTTGTGCCACCAGCTTGCGACGACAGCGCCAACCAGTCCTGCGATCAGCAATTCAAACCTGTCGATCTTGTCGAGCAGGCGCTGCAAATACTCCATGCGCTCGACTCCGTGTGCATGATGGAAACGAAAAAACCTCTACAAATTAAGAGGTCTTGTATAGATAAAGCTCATATAAATGTCAGCAAAATCAGTAAATTAGAAATTGTCAGACAATTCTTTGAATTTTCTATAACAGCAAAAATCACTTACTCATGAGCCAAGAAGGAGCGGTACTCGTGAGTCAGGTAAATATTTTTGTTATTGAGTACAAGCTCCACGGAAGACCCATGTCGTTTGTCATCCGAACAAAACTGATGAACAACGCGGAAGCTTGGCAATGGGCGAGCTGTGACGCCGGCATCGCTCCAATTCCCAAGCCGGGACGACCTCCTCTCAAACGGTTTTCAAAACCAATGGCGGAACGATTCGGCATCACCGACGTGAAGTGGCGGGAAACTACCGCCGTCACGTGGGAGGAGGTTTGAGAAAATGATTGACGCAATCGTTGGGCCACCCGATGAACACTCATGGGATGACCAGATTGATGCAAACACGGAGCTGTTTCGTAAAGCAGATCAACTTGACGAAGCCGCCTACAACATCATCCAAAATGATCGAGACAATGCAGATGCTTGGGTGCGGTTTACCGAAGCCAAGGCCTGCGCTGACGCTTGCCGCACGGCCGCCTATCAAGACTGGATGAGGATAAAGCGGTCAATGCGAAAATAGGTGCGCGCGTCTTTCCGCGCTGTCCGCCAAAGGCCTTCTCAACGTCGACGCCCCTATGCATCGATCTCGCTGATCCAGTCTCGCGCCACCCTGAAGCAAATGGTGAGGTCAGGGTGCGCGGGCTGCCGGCGTTAATTCCGTACGTCGCACTATCCGGCTATCGACGTCCAGGCCTTCCCGAGGGCTGCCCTGGCTACAGGTAAATTTGAGGCAAAAAAAAGCCCCACCGAAAGGCGAGGCATTTTGAAAAAAGCTTCGATCAAAAAATCTGAACGCTAGTGACTTTCGCAGTCTTGAAATCCTGACCTGATACGGCAGAAAACTTCCAGCTTTCCCCTGGTCCGAGCCCGACTCCGCTAGCCACAGCATTGCCGACCATGTTGCCCGCGCCATCGTAGACTTTGAATACGATAGTCGTGGTGCCGAACGACGCGTCCGTTTCATTGCGAGCGTAACCTTGGACAGTCGAATTACCATCAACATTCACTACTCTCAAATCGGTGATCGAAAGGCGATCATCTGCCATCACTACCGAAGAAAGGAGCATTGCTGCGAGAGCTACGATCTTGCGCATTCGTGAAATCCTGAAAAGTGGATGAACCTCACTTTCACCGATCCGAATCATACTGTCAATATGATGGCGACAAGTAAATGGCACTCTCTTAAGGCATACAATCAGGCCCATCTACAAGTTTGGCAAATGATGAAAAACCGTGCTAACTAGCCCTTCAGGAGGAGCCAGTCGGCGCCACCACGGAAGAGAAATTGCAATGCTCGTAGACATTTATCGCGATGAAGCCTTGGATAGAATCCTTATCGTAGAAGACGGTAAAGGGATCCCTCAAATTTCCGGCGAAGGCTCGAAATTCTTGAAAGATCTTACGTTTCATCGGCAGGTCGACTTCAAAGATCTGCCAACTGCGCTTCAGAGCGAAGAGGTAATGGCGTCACTCAAAGAGCGCGGCTTTTACGCTGCCCGCCAAACTGTGACTGTTACTGAGGTCGAGATCCAAGACTGATTGTCCAAAAAAACCCGGCGCGGTGGTCGGGTTTTCTCGCTCAAGCACATCTCCAAATGACTAGTCAGACAGCGTTCTTACGCTTGTCATCTTCATGAAGCAGCGTGTTAGTCGTGCCAACACAGATCGCCTGTGGCGAATCACTCGAAGGATAGGAAAAAAGATTTCCTGTGGGGCTTATGGTTGGCCGATAAAAATCGCCATGTGCAATGCGATCAGCAAGCCCTTTATCTGCGCAGTAGGCAACGAGCGATACGCCGCAGGTGACGCGCCAAAGATCCTTATGCCCAGCTAAGCGTGAAACATCCTCTTTAATCGAGGATGCGGAAACCAGTTCTAGCGTGTAAGTAGACATTCAATTCTCCCTGAAAAATGAGAGCTTAGTCTGCTTGCAAGAAACAAAAAACCCGGCGCGGGGCCGGGTCTCGTTCGTCAGACCTACACACGCAGGAATGACAGGATAGATAAATAATCGGACATGCGGACATCAATTGCAAGCCCTTTTGAGGAACTCTTTTCACGCCGCTTCGCTGGTCAGCACCTCAGCCTCTTCCAGAAGTGTTTGAGCTTCCATCAGCGCCTCGTCAACCAGCTTCTCCAGCGCCCCTTTGATCGCCTGATTCCAGCGCCGATAAGTGCGTTCGGTCAGGCCCTGATTGTCCCAGGTGTTCATGTCGTAGTTCGAGTCTGCCAGCACGATCATGTCGCTCGATCGCGTCTCAGCTTTCTGCTGTGAGTGCTGGTTTGCGCGAGCGACGGCTAACTGCGCCGCGTCATTGCGCCAGCCCCACTTTGCCTCATCGTCTCGGCGATCAGGCACAGGAGCCTTCACAGACTCTCGCCGCACACCCTTCACCTGCGGAATTGCCCACACAGTCACAGCCTTCTGCGTGAACAGCATCGGCGCAGGGCTGACCAGTACCGAGATCAGGCGGCCGATTGACTCGACCTTGCGCCCCTTGTGCGTGCTGTACTTCGCGGTAAGCGCGTTCCAGTGTCGCGGCGAAAGCTGGGCGTGCAGCACCTTGTGAACCATGCAGTCGATCAGCAGCGCGGCATCCTTGCCGGTGATCTCGCCCTTGAGCTTGCTGGTCTGCACCTTGGGCTCGAAGTCGCAGCCGCCAGCGCTGTTGATGGTATCGGCCGCCAAAGCACGAACGACCGCCGAAATTACGTTGTGGTAGATCATGCTGCCTGCCCCTTCTTCAGTTCGTGGGTCTTGGCCCGGTATTCGGCCTTGATGGTTTTGATTTCTTCGATGGTGTATTTGCGGGCCGGATGAGGACCTTCGAGCCAGGCCACCTTCTCGGCGCCGATACGCAGCACCAGCCGGATCCGGTACTCGACTGCATTGCCAGACAGGTTGCGGTTGCACTTCACGCACTGGCGATGGATGTTCAGCGGCTCGAAGCGAAGCTCCGGGCAGGCGCCGACGGATCGATAGTGCCCTGCGTCCCAGCGGCTGCCGGTCATGAGGTCGCTGTCGTTCGGCATCGAGTCGCAGCTGATGCACGGCAGGTGCGCGTCACGCAGGCGGACGTATTCGTTGACTGCGGCCTGGGCTTCGCGCAGGTGGTCAGCCCTTGTCTTCAGCGCCTCCTTCCGGACTTTGATCTCGCGGCGCCCAACTTGGGCCAGCGCCTTGCGGGCCTTCGCCTGATTGACGTCCTTGATGGCCAGACCGCACTTGTATCCACATACCGCCTGCCCGAGTCGCTGCGGGACGAATGAGGTCCCGCAAGCCGGGTTCTTGCACTTCTTCGGCTTGGGCGCCTTCTTTTCCTTGATGGCAGTCCGCATCAGTACCGCCCTCCCCACTTGTCCTGCTCGGTCCAGCGCACGTCATGCTCGGCGCCGAAGGCATGCATTAGTTCGAACAGATCGCTGAACCACTTCTGCGATTGCTTGCGGGTCGATACGGCCATCACGACGAACCCGCCATCAAGGCCTGGCTCCGCGCGCTGCTTTTCCAGCGAGGCACTGAAGAGGCACTTCCAGTCCTCACTGGTCAGTTTCTTGCCGTGCCAGATCACCTGGTCGGAAACGTCCTTGAGCATTGCCCACATCTTGCGGTTGCAGACGTCCGGGCGTTTTTCGTCGCGGATCACCACCACCTTCGGCTTGCTGAGGTCGATGGCGTGCAGGACGCCGGCGAGGCGGTTGATATCGCGTTGGTCACGGATCGTGTATTCGGGATTCATCGCATCACCTTCACGCCCAGAGCCTCGACCTGCTCCTGGAGCTGGCCGGCAGCGCGCTGCAACGCCTCAACCTGCCCACGTAGCGCAGCGTTTTCCGCGTTGACGTGGCTGAACTGCGTGGCGATGTGTTCTTCCAGCGAGACCTGATCACGCTGCCAGTCGATATCGTCGTGGAAGTAGCCGAAGCGCTCGCAGAGGCTGCGGTGGAAGTTTTTAAAGCCGGCCTCAGCCTGCTTTTTCTGGTCAGTGATATCGGTCATTGAGCCGCGCTCCTTGCTTTCAATTGTTCGGCCTGCTGAATGAGCAGCGCCCGGCGATCGGCCAGCTCGTTGGCTGCCAGAATTCGCAGTTCTGTTTGTTCCTCTGCTGATGCCTTGCGCATGGCGAGCATCGAGTCCTTCACCGCTGCGAGTTTTTCCCGAAGCTTCGAAGATGGACGCGCGACTTCGCCGGTGAGCAGAGCCGCAACCGCCCGCCCGTCTTCAGTGACCGGCACGACACTCAAGTCGGCCAGGTACTGCTGGGCGCGCTCTTGCGGGATCCGCTGCATCTGCACAGCCTTGGTTATCGCCTGCGTGCGGCGGTTGGCGTCGAAACCGACAGAGACATGCCAGTTCACTTGCTTGTTGTCCTCCCGGGCTTGTCCCACCAGCCGCTCATAGGCGCTGTTGAACGCCATTCGCGCACCGACCTTGTCGCCGGCATCGAGGACAGGTTTCGCAGCAGCCAGCGCGAGCTGGATTTCGTCAGTCAGCACCACGGTTTCGAACTCGTCGTTCGTGGTCATTGCGATCGCCCAAGCTTCGTCCTTGCCCGGGCGACCGTCGGCGGCCTGCACCCGTTGGAGAATGTCGGCCATCGCCAGCCTGCCCTTCACTTCGAAGCGGCAGGCCTTCAGCGCAGCCTTCACGGTCGGCACCGAGTAAGCGCAGAGGTCTTCAGCCATCATCGCCGCAGTACCTGGGTTCATCTCCTGCCCCATGGCCTCGGCGGTAGCGCAGATCGCAGCGGCGAGCCCGGCGACCTGCTGATCGTTCATTTCAGAGGTACTCATTGCACTCTCCTCCTTGGCGCTTGGCCAAAACCATTTGCGCGGCCTGCTCGGCAGCGGAGACGTTCGCCTCGGTGCGTTCCATCTGGCGGGCGGTGGTTCCGTTGATGCGCTGACCAGTAACCCACTGGGTGTGGTAGCTCTCAGCGTTGGCCAGAAGTTCATTGAGGCTGTGGCACTTGCGCAGGACGCCGGCGTCGCTGGTTTTCAAGTAGTGCGCGGCAACGTGGTGGGCAACATCGGCACCGAGCCGGTCGACCAGTTGGCCGAGCTGCCCACCGACCTTGGCGTTCCACACCGGCCAGGCACCGTTGTAGCGCTTGCGGTAGGCCATGGCGTAGTTCGCCCAGACCTTGAAGGTTTTGCAGGACTGGTCTTTCGGGCCCGGCATGTCAGCGGGAATCTCAACACGGGGCGTCTCGGTGCGAGCAACCACCAGAACCAGATTACGGGACTGAGCCGGCACAACCTCGGCGGAAGCCGGGGGTGCAATTGGTTCAATGACCGGTTCATTGACTGGTTCAGAAGAGTGACTGGTTCTGGGTGCAGCTCCTGCACTACCCCCTAGTGCAGGAGATTCACTAGGGGGTGAACCTGCTGCA
>Ga0157370_10006089_pt1 | contig 13389 bp, 10 predicted proteins | sample C35metaG_FD_113463 | JGI IMG/M metagenome (GOLD analysis project Ga0157370, IMG submission 113463) | Corn rhizosphere microbial communities from Kellogg Biological Station, Michigan, USA - C3-5 metaG | ecosystem: Host-associated > Plants > Roots > Rhizosphere > Soil | place: USA: Michigan...
GAAGGGGCGGAGTGATCCGCCCCTTCGAAGCGCTACGCAACCGATCGGGCTACTTGATCTGCTTGTGGATCTGGATGTTGCCGCCGGTCAGGAAGCCGCGCACGTGATAGATCACCGCGGGGTTCGTCGGATTGCCGTTCTTGTCATACGCAGGATCGCACGGATTCTGGTCCTTGCAGATGAAGAACTGGTAGACATCCGCGCACGCACCGCACGCATTGACGAAGCCACCGTCCGACACGAGCAAGCGAGGATCCGGAATGCCGAGCGCCTGATTCAAGTCGGCGGCAAAGAATTGGCCGCACGCATTGACGTCGCTTTGCTTCTTCGATGGCTTGTTGCCGGGCTCGCCGGTGTCATCCATGTCGACGCGGAAGTAATAGATCTGCGTGTCGTGATTGTCCGGCGCAACGGGATGACCCGCATTCTTCGAAAGGTACGCGGTCGCCGTGGCGTCGAGCGAACGGAAAGAGCCCGTACCTTCGAAGTCGATCTGCTTGAAGCCCGCATTCGCCTCGGCCGGCCGGCAGGCGCCGGGGTCCTTGCATACGGCGGCGGTGATCATCGTCGATTTCGGCGCGCTGTGCGAGCCGGCATGGAAGACGAAATCACCCGCGGGACCGGACGTATTGTGGTGGGTATGCTCGCCGGATGGTGGGTCGATCGTCGGCGCACCGACCTGCCCGCCGAACGTGTAGCAGTTCTGCTTGTTGCCCTTGTCGCTCGAGCACGCCTGCCCGAAGCTGTTCGGCGCGATGTTGCCGTTCTTGTCGTTGCCGCCATATGTCACGCGGCATCCACCGGCGACCGTCGTCGCCAGGACGAACGACTGGTTGGCGTCGGCCTGGAACTGAAAGTCGAGCGGATCGCCGGTCGCGTGAAACCCCCCGTTGACCGACCCGAGCTTCGGCATGATCGACAATTCATCAGCGGTGAGATCGACGCCGGCGTCGTTGTTGGTGAACAGCCGTGACGGATCGGCCTGCTTGAAAGGCGTGACCGTCGACGTGTTGAAGAACGCCTTCAGGTTCGCGACCTGGCCCGGGTCGAAGCCGGGGAAGTAATTAGGGTCGGCCTGCAGGATCTCGACCGAAATGTCGGTGGCGCCCGCACCGCAGATCGTCATCGTGCCGGGCCAGTCGTTGTTCAGGAACTGGTCGAAAACGACGCTCGCCGCGCCGCCTGCGCAGGTTGCGGTGGCGAAGTTGCCGGCCATGTCGATGATCTTGCCGTACAGGATGCGCGTGCCTTGCGTGGTCTTGCCGAACCCCGTTCCGGCGAGCATGTTGGCGATCGGCGGCGCCGGCTTCACCCACATCTCGAAGAAATTGGTGGTGGTTTCGGTACCGTCGAACGCCAGGGTCACGTTCGTGGCCGGCGTACCATTCGTCGTCGTGACGGATTCGCCCGCGCCCGCGATGAACGTGAAGTCGCTGCCGCTGGGCAGCGCGATGACGACACCATTTGGATCGAGCAGCGAACCAAGGCGCGATTGCGCGAGGAAAACGACCTTGCTGCCGACCATCAGACCGTTCGCCGGATTGCCGGCGATAGCCACGGCGTTCCCGGGCACCCAGTCGAACGTCCCGATCTGTAACTTATCCCCGCTGACGTCCCCCGTTCCCTTCGGGTTGAACGTGATCGGTGTCGTCTGTGCGAAAAGTCCGGCTGAGAAGCAAACGCCACACGCCAACGTCACCGCCGATATTACGGTTCCGAGCTTCATTCCACCCCCCTCTAAAAAGTGGACCTACAATTGACTCCCGGTTCAAAGCACGATTTATGCGGAGTAATTTTCCTATATGCATCAAAGACATAAAATTTTTGTCTGTACAAATTGTAAAGATATTCGACAGTCGTGACCTCATCCGGCGCACCACGCACGATCCTATGGGTGGCCGAGGCGGTCACGCTTGCGCATGTCGCGCGACCGCTGGCAGCGTTGCGCACCGTCGACGCGGCGCGGTGGCAGTCGGTGATCGCAGCCGATCCGCGCGTGCGTCACCATTTCACAGGCATCAGCGCTCGATTTCACCCGTTGCCCGCGATTGATCCTGACGATTTCCTACACGCGCTGCGCCGGGGTGCACCGGTCTACGACACGCCGACGCTACACCGTTACGTCGACGCCGATTTGTCCGTGCTCCGTGAGGCGCAACCGGACCTGGTGATCGGGGACTTTCGACTCTCGCTCGCCGTGAGTGCGAGACTGGCCAGGATCCCCTACGCGACGATCGCGAGCGCCTGCTGGAGCCCACATTACAGGCCGCCCCGGTGGCCGGTGCCGGCGTTGACGCTCACACGATCGCTTCCACTGCCGATTGCACACGCTCTCTTCCGCGCCGCGCGGCCGATCGCGTTTCATCGGCACGCCGTGCCAATGAACCGGCTACGCCGTGAGTACGGCCTGCCCGTCGTTCACGGCGATGTTCGTGATGTCTACACCGACGCCGATTACGTTCTTTATACCGACCTGCCGGAACTGTTTCCCGCAAGGCCGCTGCCGGCGAATCAGTGGTTCGTAGGCCCGGCGCTATGGGAACCCGCGCCGTCGGCGCCGTGGTCTTGGCCCGATACGGCAGAGGGACACGCGCGGGTCTACGTCACGCTCGGAAGCTCGGGCGCCGCCGAGCTCCTGCCAAAAATCATCGAAGCATTGCGAACGATGCCGGTGGCCGCGCTCGTGGCGACGGCGTGGCGGGCGGGGCCGCTTCCCGCGGCGCCCAACGTGCGGGTCGCCCCGAGCCTTCCCGGCATCGAAGTCGCAAAGAGCGCGAGCGTCGTCGTGTGCAACGGTGGCACGCTGACGTGCTACCAGGCGCTCAGCGCCGGGGTTCCGGTCGTCGGCATCCCCAGCAATCTCGAGCAGTTCCTGACCTGTGACGCGGTCGAGCGCGTGGGGGCGGCCGTCACGGTCCGCGCCGACCGCTTCAGCACCGCGGCGTTTCGCATTGCACTCGACCGCGCACTGAACGATGCGTCCGTGCGGCGCAACGCCGGCGAGGTCGCGCGGTGGTGCGAGGGGCGGCGCCTCGAGCAGACAATCCCGGCGTTTCTACGGCACGTCGACGCTGTCCCATAAAAAGAAAACCTCGCCCGCGGGCGAGGTTTCTTCGGAGAAGTGTCGGGACGACTATTGGCGCTTCTGCCGCTTGCCGACGAAGCCCGAAACCATCAGCATGCCGAGCCCGAGCAGCGCGAGCGTACCGGGTTCAGGCACCGTTGCACGCGTGAACGATTGGTTCGCGTCCGCCTGGAACAGGATGTCGGGACCGCTGCCGGGCGCACCATTGAACATGCCCACGTTGCTGGTGATCGCGCAATCGGTCAGACCGTTCGACATGCACCGCGACGGATCGACCTGCTTGAACGGCAGGATCTGCGACGTGTTGAACGCGCTGAACGTAATGAGGCTTCCGGCGGTCAGGTCGGGGAAGTAATTCGGGTCTGCGAATGTGATGCGGATCGTGATGTCGCTCGCGCCCGTCCCGCTGACGGTCGACACGCCCGGCCACTGATTGCCGTTGGGGCTCTGGTCGAGGTTCGACGGGTTCGTGTCCGACAGGGCGAAATTGCTGCTGAAGCCCGAACCGATGACCTGGCCCGAAAGGATCGCCGTTCCCGTGAAGCCGCCACCGGTCAGATTGTCGGCCGTACCGGGAACCTTGAAGATGTCGAAGAAATTGGTCGTGTTGCTCGAGTCGAACCCGAATGTCGCGTTCGTGCAGAAGCCGCCGACGTTGTTGCACGACGTGACGGTTTCGCCGAAGCCCGCGACCGCCGTGAAGAAGTTTCCGCCGCCGCCGTTGGTGAACAGCGAGCTGGTGTCCGCCGCCTGAACCGTGCCGAGGTTCGCCTGGAAGTAGGTCGTGAACGACCCGTTGAGACCGGTCGAGCTGTTGGCATTCACGGCAAGCGCACTACCCGGTACCCAGTCGAACAGCGCCACGTTGGAGAGATTTCCGCCGGCGCCCGGAGTCCCGGTCGGGTCGAACGTGATCAGATCGGCGCGCGCTGGAAGCGCCAGCACGGCGAGGATCGCTCCCGTCATCAGCGTCTGCTTGGCAAATTTCATTGTTAGCCTCTCGAGTGTTTTCTAAAACGATGCAGTGCTTCAGCCGCGAGAAAAGCAGTGTCCGTGCCATCGAACAGGATCGATCAGTGAATCAAGCGGTTAGCAAGCCCGGGACCGGCGGCGGATCGCCTTCGTTCCGGCCGACTGTAAACGGTACCGACATCCATTCAGGCGGCGTCGCGGCGACCACCGTCCTCGGCCCCAGCCGGCTTGCGCACCACGACGGCCGGCTCGAAAGCCACCGGCAGGAAGTAACCGAAAAGCGCGTAGAAGAGAAGCGAAGGCTTTCGCGCGACGATCGAGCCCGCGCCGGGGTCGAGCGCACGATCCATGTCGTGGCCGAGCGCGCGGTTGAACTCGTCGAGGAAGCGGTAATTCGAGAACGGACGCAGCGTGTCCATGTACGAGCGCCGGTAGCTCGCGACGAGTTGCGTCCCGCTTTCGGCTGTCAGCCGGTGCAGCGTCGGCTCGGTGATCGTCACCCGATGGAACGGCTGGTGCATCCGCATCACGTGCGGCTCGAGGTCGGCCATGTCGACGGGACCGGCGTCCGCGGTGCCGATGTAAAGGATTCCGCCAGCGCGGGCGAGCGACAGCCAGCGCGCGAGTTCCGCCCGCGGATCGTCGACGTGCTCGATGACGTCGTTGGCGACGACGCAGTCGAACGCGCGCGCAGGCAACGCGCCGTAGCCAGGCACATAGGGATCGAAGCCCGTGACATCGACATAGCCGCGCTCCTTCAGATATTGGATGAAGATGCCGTTGCCGCAACCGACGTCGAGAACGGCGTCGGTGCGCGAGACGCCAGCCCGTTCGAGACGCGACAGAAGCCGGCGCAGCGTGCCGCGCGCGAACACATCGAGACGACGGCGGTTCAGCGGATAGTCGGAATAGATGTCGCGATAGTCGACGGCTTCGAGGCTGTGGATGCTTTCGCAGCGCGAGCATTTCCACAGCGGGAAGCGGTGCCCCTTGAAGCGAGCGGTGTTGCCGCGGACGTCGCCGAACGCGGAAGGCGGGTCTTCCCGCGCCGCGTGGCCGCAGATGCGGCACGTCGCCGCGGGATCATGCGCCATAACCAGTCTCCAGCGGCGTGACGGGTCGGCCCAGCAGGTGCGACGCGACTCGCAACGCGTTCGCGGCGATCGTCAGGCCCGGGTTGGTACCTCCGCTCGACGGCATGAACGAGGCGTCGACGACATACAGATTGTCGAGGCCGTGCGCGCGGTTGTCGGCGTCCAGCACGCTCGTCCGCGGATCGCTGCCGAAACGACAGGTGCCGCAGGCGTGTGCGAGCAGGCGAGCGTTTTCGGCCTGGCGAATCAGCAGGAATCGCAGCGGTTTCAACAGGTCCCGCATCAGCGCGCGCTGACTCGCGATTCTCGCCTGGTCGACCGGGCGGATCCGGTATTCGATGGCCAGCACTCGCGCGCCGGTTTGCGACGTTTGTCCGCTCAGCGTGACGCGATTGTCCGCGTAGGGAGGATCGTCGACGATCGTCGCGAGGACCGTGCTGCGCGCAACGATTCGACGAAGGAACGGCGCCATCAGCGGGCTTGCGAGGCCGATGAGCGCCGAACGCCATGGTTTCGGCCCGGCACGCGCATCGGCCCGAAGCGAGCGAAGGATCACCTCTGCCGGCGGCAGGCGCCCGAACGACTGCACGGTGCCGAATTTCGCATCGGTCGTCGCATAGAAATCGTTGAACGCGAGCTCCTTTTGCCGGTTCCCTTCGTCACCCGGCACACCGGGCAGGAAGAGCGCATAGAGATCGTTGAAGTGGCGCATCAGGTTGCGCCCGACGAGCCCCGATCGATTGGCGAGGCCCTCCGGCCATGCATCCGACGTCGACGCGAGCAGAATGCCCGGCGTTCCGAGGGCGCCCGCCGCGAGCACGACGATCGTTCCGCGCAGCCGAAGGCTTTCGCCGCGTCGTTCGCAGACGACTTCGGTGACGGCACGCCCTTTCGCCTCCACGCGCACGATGTTGCAATCGTCCAGCAACATCGCGCCGTGGCGTTCGATCGCCGGTGCAAGGCACGCGCGCATGCCGTCGACCTTGCAGTCGGCGGGACACAGATACCCCTGGCAATAGCGGCATCCCGCGGTGAAGTCGCAGGCAAGCGGAACGCGGTAGACGTGCATGCCTTTCCGTTCGAGAAAAGCCGACAGCGCAAGACCGCGCGGCGAAAGCGGCGGCGGCGGCGAAAGCGCGCGCGCATCGTCCCGACGCGATGGATCGCGCGTGCCACGAACGCGATACAGTCGCTCGGCCATTTCATAATGGGGCGCGAGGTCTTCGTAGGCGATCGGCCAGCGCTCGGGTAGCGTGGTTTGGGCAGCGCTCGCGAAGCGGGCGCGCGGCGCGAAGTCGACGGGATCGAAGCGCTCCATCGCCATGCCGTAAAGCGCGCTCGATCCCCCGGCACCGCTGCCGGTGAAGGGTATGAACGGCACGTCGCCGCAGCTGCGATCGAGCACGGCGTCAGACGTTCTGCCCGCTCGCGCGAGAACCTGCCCTGCATCGCCGGAATCCGAGACAAAGCGTTCGGCGTAGTCGCCCCGCAACTCGCGCCCTGCGCTGCCTGCCTTCCCTTTTTCGCAGAACAAAACGCGCCATCCGGCGGCCGCGAGCGCGTGGCCGAGCGTTGCGCCGCCGATTCCGGTGCCGACGACGATCGCGTCCCAGCCATCGCGCGGAACGGACCCCGTCAGATCGGGCATCGGCAGCCGGTCGATGGCTCTCGTGACCTGCAGTTCATCGGACGATTGTCGCACAGCGAAACGCGCGTTCGGCGTGCGAGAATCGACCGCGATGAATTCCCGCCTGCACGCTTTCGCCGCCTTCGGATTCGTCGCGAGTTCGTTCGAGCAGAGCGCGCGGCTCGCGCTGTGGAGCGTGCTGCGCCATCGACGCCGCACATTGATCGCCATCATCGCCGTCGCGTTCGGTGCGGCCGCGCTGATCCTCGCGCAGGCATTCATCGAGTGGATCTTCTGGGCGACGCGCGAAGGCACGATCCAGAGCGGCCTCGGGCATATCCACGTTTCGCGCAAGGGCTTCCAGCAACATGGACGCGCCGACCTCGAGCGCTTCGTCCTGCCCGACGATTCTCCGGTTCTCGCAGCCCTCAAAACGCTGCCGGACCGCGTGGCCGTCGCGCCGCGACTGTACTTCAGCGGGCTCGGCAGCCACGGCGACTCGACGCTGTCGTTCGTCGGAGAAGGCGTCGATCCCGCAAGCGAGCGTCGCTTCGGCAGTATCAACATCATCGTGGCGGGCGACAACCTGGCGGCCGATGCGCCGAAAGCGATCACGATGGGGGAAGGGTACGCCGCGAATCTCGGCGTCGCGGTCGGCGATACGGTGGTCCTGCTCACGACGACGGCAACCGGCGGCGTGAACGCGGCGGAAGTGCGCGTGAAAGGATTGTTCGCCACGATCAGCAAGGCGTACGACGACAGCGCGGTGCGCGTGCCGATCGCGCTCGCGCACGAGCTTTTGCGCGAAGGCGGCGCCCACGAATGGGTCGTCGTGCTGCGCGACACCGATCAGACCTCTGCCGTTCTCGAAACGATGCGCACGCGCTTCGCGAAGAGCGATCTCGAGTTCACGCCGTGGTACGACCTCGCCGATTTCTACAACAAGACGGTGGACCTGCTCTCGCGGCAAATGGCGCTCATCAAGATCATCATCGGGCTGATCATCGTCCTGACGATCGGCAATTCGATGATGATGGGCGTGATGGAGCGCACGAGCGAAATCGGCACGGCGCTCGCGCTCGGCACGCGCAAGCGCGGCATCCTCGCGCAATTCGTGCTGGAAGGCATCCTCCTCGGGCTCGTCGGCGGCGCGCTCGGCGTGATCATCGGCGTCGCACTCGCGCACGCGATTTCCGCAGTCGGCATCCCGATGCCGCCGCCGCCCGGCCAGGCGCGCGCGTACCGCGCCGGCATGATCGTCACGACACCCGCCGTCGCGACCGCGCTCGCCCTCGCCGTGATGACGTCGCTCGTCGCGGCCATCTACCCGGCATGGAAGGCGTCGCGCACGAGAGTCGTCGACGCGCTTCGCCATAACCGCTAGCGGAACGCGTGTCGCCTTGCTGATCGAATTCGCCCTGCGCAACGTCTTTCGCCATCGCGCGCGCAGTGCGATGACGCTTGCGGTCATCGCGCTCGGCGTCGCAGCGCTGATCGTCAGCGCGGGCCTCGTCGCCAATCTCTACCGCCAGCTCGCCGAAGCGGTGATCCACTCGCAGACGGGACACCTCGAGATCGCGACGCCTGCGTTCTTCAGTGCCGGTTCCCGCTCTCCGGAAAAACATCGGATCGAAGGCGCCGCGAACCTCGCCACGCAACTGTCGCGCGTACCCGGCGTATCCGAAGTGGCCGCGCGGCTCGCGTTCACCGGCCTTCTCAGCAATGCGCGAACGCAACTGCCGATCATCGGCGAGGGCATCGAAGCGGACAAGGCGGCGCGTCTTGCGACGTCGATCTCGATTCTCGACGGTCACCGTCTCGGCGCCGCCGATCGCCATGGCGCACTCGTCGGTGAAGGCCTTGCCAACGCGCTCGGGCTCCATCCGGGCGATCCGGTGACGCTGCTCGCATCGACGTTCGAAGGCGCGATCAACACGGCCGATCTCGAGGTCGCCGGAATCTTCCGCAGCTTCTCGAAGGACTACGACGCCCGCGCCGTCAAGGTGCCGCTCGCCGTGGCGCAGGACCTGCTCGGTACGCCCGATGCGAACGTGCTCGTCGTCCTTCTCTCGGATACCGGGCGCACGCTCGACGTGCAATCGGCAATGGCCGCGGACGTGAAGGCGCGCGGACTCGTCGTCCGAAACTGGCAGCAGCTGAACGACTTCTACGAGAACACGGTGCGCCTCTTCGACCGTCAGTTCGGCGTGCTGCGCCTGATCATCCTGTTCATGGTCGCGCTCGGCGTCAGCAACGCGATCAACATGACGATCTTCGAGAGACTCGGCGAATTCGGCACGATGCGCGCGCTCGGCGATCGCAACGCGAAGGTCTTCCGCCTCGTGATGATCGAATGCGTGCTGCTCGGGACGATCGGTGCGTGCCTCGGCGTGCTGGTCGGCGTGCTCGTTGCGGGTCTCGTCTCGATCACCGGGATCCCGATGCCGCCGCCGCCCAATTCGAACATCGGCTTCACCGCGAGGATCGATCTGTCGTTCTTCTCATGTATCGAGGCGTTCGCGATCGGCTGGATCGCGACCGTGCTCGCCGGCCTGATCCCGGCCGCTCAGGCGCGCCGTGTGCCGATCATCGATGCGCTGCGCCGCACGGTTTGACGCTTGTCGCGCGGATCACCCTCTCTAGAGCAAGATTCATGCGTTTCGCCGCGCATGAATTCAACGGATAACTTCCCAAATCGTCGTGTATCGGTGATGTAACGCGAACAGGTGTCGCCATTCGACGACGCCCGTTCTGCGAACCATGTTGGCGCTGAAATAATTGTTTGGGAAGCGCGATTTCTTCGTTCGAACTCAACATTTGCCGCTGCAATTGAGTTAGACTGCGGCCGGATTTCCCCAGAACAGCCGGATGCCGAACGCTGAAATGCCACCCACGCAGCGAGAATCGAGTGTCGGCTTCGCCGATAACGCCCACCGGGAAGGAGAACACTGATGATTCGACGGGCCAGCAATGCGGTTCGCGCGTTCGACACCACACACCACACCGACGCGTCGTATACCGGGCCCCGAACGATAGCGGCAGTACCGCAAAGACCCACTCTCCGATCCATCTGCCTGCAGGAAGGCGACACCCTTCCCACGCTCGTCGGCACCAGCCAGAAGCTCTTCAAGATTCGCCTCGCCGATTCCGGCGGACACCTCTCCTCGACCAGTTACCTGCTGAAGCGCCGTTACGCCTGGCGCGGTTACGAAGTCGAGGGCATCGACAAACAGTCACCGAATCGGATCGCGCTCTCGGCTTGCGATCACGAGGAGCGCGTCGTGGCCACGATCTCCGTCGGGCTCGACTCGTCGGCGGGACTGTTCGTGGATGCGCTCTATCGCGACGAGGTCGAGCGCGTGCGCGCCGGGGAGCGGCGTGTCTGCGAGTTCACGAAGCTCGCCATCGACGAGACGGTGCGATCGAAGCCGGTGCTCGCATCGCTGTTCCACATCGCGTTCATCTACGCGCGAAGGATCAACCGCTGCACGGATCTGTTCATCGAGCTCAATCCTCGCCATGTTTCGTTCTACAAGCGCATGCTGGGCTTCGATGAATGGGGCAGTCCTCGCTTCGATCCTCGCGTCGGTGCACCTGCCGTGCTGATGCGGCTCGACCTCGACTATGCCGAGCAGCAGATCCAGGCGCTCGGCGGGCAACCCGACCTCGGCGCCACGAAGCGCTCCCTCTATCCCTACTTCTTCTCGGCGCGCGAAGAAATAGCGATCGTGCACCGGCTTCGTGCGCTAGACTGACGGCTTCGCAATCTGGGCGTCCGGCGACGCCCGCCGGGCATGCAGAACATTCCTTCGGGGAACGAAGGCGACACGATCGTTTCCATTCCGAAGTCGCCGCACCTTGCGCCGCTGCTGCACAATCCCGGCGATCTCGACGATGGCGAGAGGCTATCCGACGCCCGATTCAAGATCAGGCTTGCGAACACGTTGGGCCGCCGCAGTACGGCGAGCTACCTGATCGAGCGCCGCTACGCCTGGCGCGGTTACCAGACCTCGCCGATCGCCCCGAATGCGAATCTCATTACCTTGGCGGCATTCGACAGGGAGCATCCGATCGCGACGATCAGCGTCGGCCTCGATTCCCCGGCCGGGCTCGGCGTCGAGGAACTGTATCCCGATGAAGTGAAGCGACTGCGCGGCGAGAACGTGCGGCTGTGCGAGTTCACGAAGCTCGCGGTCGACAACATGATCCGCTCGAAAGCCGTGCTCGCGGCGATCTTCCACATCGCCTACATTCATGGGCGACGCCTGTTCGACGCGACCGACGTGCTGATCGAGGTGAACCCGCGTCACGTGCGGTTCTACCAGTCGATGCTCGGCTTCGACATCGTCGGGGACGAACGCCTCGATCCTCGCGTCAGCGCGCCGGCGCTGTTGCTCCGCCTTCCGCTCGGCTACGCCGAGCAGCAGATCGCAATCTGGGGCGGACACCGGGAGCGCGCAGCGGAGACCCGCCTGCTGTATCCGCTGTTCTTCTCCCCCGACGAAGAGAAGGGCATCGAAGGACGCCTGCGCGCAATCGCCTAGCGCACGAGCAGTTCGGCAAGCGGCCGTCGCAGCGACCGCGCGCGCGGCGCCGATCCGGCGCCGATTCGTCCCATGAACACCGCCCTGCGCGCGTCGTCGCCGACGATCTGCTGCAAGCGAGTGGCGAGTTTTCGCGCTCGCGACTCGATCCCGGGCTTGCGCGAGAAGACACGATCGCGGCGTACGTAAGCGGCGAAGATCAACGGCGTCATCTCCGGCTGAACCCACAGATCGAGCGTGGTCGCGGTGAGCCACATCCTCTGCATCGCGCGGCCCGCGGCGACATAGTCGTCGATCGTCGTGGGCTCGCGTTTTGCGACGATCAGGAAATGCGCCGCGCATGCGAGGCCGGGGACGAGATCGAGCTGAACGCGCGGTGCGACCGTGCCCGCGAGATAACGGTTGAAGAATTCGACGCGCGACCAGCGCTGCATGATCCACGCCATCAACCGTGTCGTCAGCGGATCGAGGCCGATGGCGGCGTCGGGGACCTTCGTCTCGCTGAATCGACTGTTCCAGGCGATCACGTCGCGATGGACCGCATAAGCCTCGGGCGCGACAAGGCGCAGCTTCGCGTAGTGGAAAAGTAGCAGCGCCATCGTCGCGCGACTCGCGCCTTCGAGCCACCGCACCTCGTAACCGTCGCCGACGGCCGCCTGCAACGCGGCCTTCTCCGGCGGTTGCAACGCGCGCATGCGGAGCGCTCGCCGCTGGACCGCCCGCCGCTCGATGGCTTCGGCGAGCGGCTCGCCTGCGATCGCGTTGCCAGGCGCAAAGCGCACGTCGAACTGCGGCCGCGCATCGGGCCTGTCGGATCGACGCGTCGCCGTCGCGGTCAGACCCTGCTCGCGTGCGGCGATCGCGATCGTCTCGAGCAGCGCGCCGTGCGCGAGCTGACTCGGGCGGCCGTCGATGTCGTAGACACACCATTCGCGCGTGTCGTGACCGTGCACGATTACGTGATCGTCGGCGACGACTTCGAAGCGCCACGGCTGGCTGTTGTCGCCGCTCGGCGCCCAGCGCGCGCGATCGAGGATGCGCTCGACTGTACGATCGCCCCACGCTCGCGGCGTGTCGAACGATGCCCGAGCTTCGCTCTCGCATGTTCGCCCTCGGGACGGCCCGTCGGGCCCACGCGCTTCGCTGCCCCCCGCGGGGGCGCAATTCGCGCCTTGAGGCGGCTCTGCGGCGCTCATTGACTACCGCCTATCCTTACCGCCGGAACTGGCGTCTCGCCATTGCAAGCACGAGGCGCTGGACGAGGCCGCGGTTGCCGCGGGGCCGCCACGTGTGGACGAAGCGATTCGTGTAGGCGTCGAAGTGCAGGCCGTGCGGCGCGGCGATGACCTTGCCGCGGTGAAGGAGGATCTTCAGGACCTGCGTCGCCGCGATGCCGGCGCAAAGCTCGCATGCCATCGCGGTCGACGGTCCGTATTGCTGCTTCAGGTTCACGCGCGAAGGGTCGACGAGATAGCGCCGATGAAGCATTGCGGGCGACACGCCCAGCAGGAAGCGCAGGGCCTTCTCGTTGTCGCTCGCGCCACTGAAGCGGAAATACTGCTCGAACGACATGCGGTGCGGCAGGAAGTTGAGCAGCGCGGCGCCCATGCCGATCGGCGCCGCCGTCACCGCGGGTATCCGTTTCGCACGACACGCCGCGAACGTGCGCTCGCGCGCATCGAATGCGAAGAAATCGAGGCCGTCGACGTACACGTCGACGTGATCGAGGAATGCATCGAGATTCGCGGCTGAAACGCCGTCGTCGAACACGCGGATGTCGACCTCGGGATTGATCGCGCGCGCCATCGCGCTCATCACGTCGACCTTGCGCTCGCCCAGCGTATCGACCGTCGCACCCGCCTGGCGATTGAAATTGACGAGTTCGAAGCGGTCGGGGTCGGCAATGCTGAAGTGGCCGATGCCGAGACGCGTCAGCGTCAGCAAGTGGCTGCCGCCGACGCCGCCGAGCCCGGCGATCGCAACGCGCTTGTGCCTTAGCGTCTGCTGCTCGGCTTCCGTGACCCAGCCGATGTTGCGCGAGAACGCCTCGTTGTAGCCGAACCGGAC
>Ga0157370_10006090_pt1 | contig 13387 bp, 6 predicted proteins | sample C35metaG_FD_113463 | JGI IMG/M metagenome (GOLD analysis project Ga0157370, IMG submission 113463) | Corn rhizosphere microbial communities from Kellogg Biological Station, Michigan, USA - C3-5 metaG | ecosystem: Host-associated > Plants > Roots > Rhizosphere > Soil | place: USA: Michigan...
CATCTAATCCAGACCAAAATTTATCTCTTTCAAAATGATTTGTAATATTTTTAAGAATATTGTGAAGGTACATTGCGTTAAATGAACTATCATTATTGTATGAAAGTGGTATAATCAAATCTTGTAAAATTTGAAATCTTTTAATATAATCGTTATTGAAAATTTCTGTAATCCAATCTTTATGATTACAACTTATTTCATTTGGGGCATCATACAAAGCATTTAATTGAAGTTCAAAAATTTCATCTTCTGTAAAACCATTAGTTAAAAAATCATCAATTCCGATTAATTTTTGTTTTTTAATAAATACTTTATTGATTATTTCCTGAATTATTCTTCGATTTGGAGTAAAATCCGAATAAGGATTATACTCTTCATCATCTAATTCTGTTGAAAGCGGAATTGGATTAAAAAGAGATTCAGGTAAACAATCAATTTTCTCATTTATAATATTATTACTAATTTTACTTGAAACTATTATTTCAAGAATTGATTGGTAACTGAAAGTGTAAAAACTTTCTTTTGTTTCTAATATAGAATCAGAACCCATAATTCTTTCATATCTTATAAGGATTCCGTTATTAGATAAAAATTCAATTAAAAGTTCTATCTCATTGTTATCTATATATTTTAACTGGCTTTCAATTTCTAAATCTAAAATTTGGCTGTGACTTACTTCAGATTTATAATAGAACAAATCGGATATTATGTTTAAAAAATCTAAAACAGGTTTTTTTGATTTTGCTTTCTTTGAAACTAATGAATTTAAGTATTCATTATTTATTCTATCAATTTTTAAATTGATTAGTTTAGAAGTAGTTGTTTCAACAATTTCGGTGCTTTTAAAAGTCGAGCCTTTATATGTTTCACAAAATAATTTTAAAGCAAATAAGCTGTCTAATCCTTTTATAAGCCTATGATTTTCAATTACAATATTGTATTTTATAAAATAATTATTTGCAACATCTTCAACCTTTACATCGCCCTCTCTTTTTAGTCTTATCTCTTTATAGTTTTTTAGATAATAAGGTAATTTTTGATTATTATAGAAATATTCTCTGGCACTAAAAACAAACCGAATCCTCTTGTACTTATTTACTATTTCAATGGTTTCATTGATTCTATCATACCAATTTCCATCATTCAGAATATCTTCTTCAAGTCCATCAATACAAATCAATACTTTTGTATTTTCAAAATTGGTTACATTATCAGAAGCCAATTGACAATCCTTCGCAATGGCTAGTGCTTCAAGTGCATTAAAAATTTCGTTTTTATTCCAATTATTCAACTCTAATTCTTGAGATAATAATTGTGTCCAATCTTTGGAATTAGAACCCTTAGCCTGAATTAATATAGCAGGTGCCGAATTGTTTACACATTCTTCGACAGCATAAGCTAATCCGAGAGTTTTTCCTGTACCTGGCTTGCCTAAAACTAAACTGGTTGATATTGTTACTAATTCACCTTCAATTTTATAATACGCATTAATAACATCCGTTCGAAGCTCTCTTAAACTAATTTCTAACTTATTATAGAAGGATTTTTGAAGATTAGTAGGTTTTATAGATTTAAGTATCTTAATTGTATCTGCAATGGTATATATAATAGAAACTTCCTCATCATCATTAATTATTAAATTGGGTTCAATTCCATTTAGTAATTTCATTTCTAATGAAAAAGACTTCAGGATTAAATCGTCGATAAAATCATTTATTTGTCTGAGTTTTTTGGTTAATTCATCTGATTTTAAACTATGATTGATGAATTTTTCAGAAATACTTTTAGCATTATTGGCTTTATATTTAAAGTCAAAGATTTTTATAAGGATTTTTTTTCTAAAAGGTAAGCTATAAAGCTGTTTTTCTATTAAATTCTGGATATCACCTTTAGTATGTAGATCTCCAACATATCTTTCTTTTAACCAAAAATTGGTTTTTTGCAAATCAAATTTGTCTTTTAAAAATTTAGACTGAACTATTTCTTTTTCAAACCAATATTTATGTACTCCCTCATTTTCGGTTTTTTGTAATTCTTCTAAAATAGAATGCTCAAACCACCACGTGATTTTAAGATTTGGGTAAGATCTTTTTATTTCTTTTTCAAAATTTTCAATTCTTACGTCTTCACTATTTTGTGTCGGTTTCTTCCCTTTCCCAATTCTAACCGAACTAACATTATGAGGAATACAAATAATATATTCATTAATATTTGATCTAATATTTAGAGCGGTAATTATGGATTTTTTTATTTGATTAAGCTCATTAGTACTTAAAGCTTGTTTAAACCATTTTGATTGTATAGCAATAAAATTGCCATTTGATAGTTTACCATAAGCTTCAATACCCCCATCACCACCTGCACCATTTATTACTCTAAATTCGTCAATCGCATTTGGATATTTTTTTGAAAGGTACCTTTCAAGAAGCTGGTTACATAAAGTTTCAAAAGAGTTTTGATAACTTCCTCCATAAATATTAAATGAGTCCCACATGCGCTATATTATTTGAATTTAAAGATAATTAGATTTGCATATTTACATAGAAGATTCACTGCAATACAGGCAGAGATATATTTGAAGCCGATAAATTAACTTCAAGTTTTTTAAAACTCATTTTCAATCAATCTTTTCTGTGATTTTATTACAACACGTTATAAAATCAACAATCAAAACTTATAAAATTTTATGGAGATTTAATTTTTTGCAAATTATATATATAAATATTGTAAAATCACAGATGTAAAAAAATATATTAATAATCAAAACTTCATCATTGGAGATTAATACAATTTTTGTAAACTTTTAGTCTATTATCATCTATTACAATACGTTACTTTATAGTATTCATGCTCTTTTACTTGTATGTTAATTAAGCTATTACATTCATTTTTGAATGTTTCGGCAAAAATTTTTATTATATGTGATTTTGAGTTTTCACAGTCTATCAGGTCAATTTCGTACAATGCTCCATCATGTAACGGTACTAGTAATTTTGCTTTTTTGACTTTTTTATATGTTTCAAGTAGAGCTTTTTTGAAAATGAAAGAAGCTTTTGATTGTATAAAATGACTTAAGATCCATATATTATCGTTATTAGTATCAAGTTTACGGACATTACCATTTTCCGTAATTACGTAACCGTTCTCTATTGACTTTTTCCTTAAATTTTCTTTGAAAATTGATAATCCTTTGAAGTTATTAAAGTAATTGTCAACTTGTTTTTTGAATTTTAGATTGTTTTCGAATGTGTCTCCATACAAATAGCGATAAAAAAGAATTTTAGCTTCTTTTCTATTCTCATCATTTACTTCTTTATTATATATTCTGTTAACAATATCCGAATAGATATCCTTTGTATTTATTATGTTTAAAAGAGCAAGATCAAATGAACTATGAGCTAATATACTTGCTTCAAATTGACTATAGTCAATATAAAATAACTCTTTGCCATCATTTGGAATTATTATATCTCTATTTGTTTTCCGTAGATTTTGAAGAGATGGCTCTTTTATTATAATTCTTGATGTTATTGTTCCAAAACCAACAAAATAAGGATTTACATAGTCAATACCGCCTAATCTTGATTTTAACATCATTAGGGTTTTTAAGTCTTTAATTAGCCTATTTAATTTATTGAATTTTTCACAAACAACATCTGATTTTCTAAGTAAACTAACAGTTCTCTCAACAGATTGTAAAATCCTGTACTTATTATTTTTTAAATACGTTGCTTGAGTTTCAAAATTTTCAGGTTGAAATACATTATAAGAAAATTGAAACTCATTTTTAAGTTCATAAATATCTCTGTGTAAATCAACACATCTTTTGTTTAAAATATTTTTATCAATCTTAATTCCATCAAAAGATACTTTGTGAATAATTTTATTGACTTCTAATTCAATCTTATTAAAACGATCGATTTCTATATGTGAATCTTCTTTTAATTTACTTATGAATTCTTTTATCTTTAGTAGGAAATCTTTTAAATCAGTTATTCTATAGCTTGAGGCAATAATAGTTTCTCTTCTTAATGATTTTAGAATATTCCATTTTTTAAAATCTATTAAGTCTTTCCCTCTTTGAGCAAATTGTTTATCGAAAGATTCGATGTCAACAATCTCAGGAATAGTTTTAAAATTTTTTGATTTAATTTCTCTAATAACATCAGAGACCTGAAATGAATAATACTTATTTCTGGTTGATAAATTGTAATTTTCAACAAACTCATCATTCGATATATCTAATGAATACCATTTGTTTTCTGTAAAGCAAATAATAAACTCTTTCATATTGAGAATAGTTCTTCTATTAAATCTTGCTCGTCATGATATAATTCAATATCATGATAGAATACCAAATCTTTATCTCCAAATTTTGATGTGAATGAAAATGAACTTGACAAAGCTGGATGTATGGATTCTTTTTTAGGTTCTATAAGGCTAAATGACCTTAAAGCTATTAGAGATGCTCTATTTTGAAAATAACCAGTCGTAAAATCTTCTCCTAATTTTCGCAATAAAATTCTTTTAAAATTTTTATCTACTGTACTTAAATATAATATCTGGGCAGAAGTTGTAGCCTTTTGAGTAGAATCATTGATTTCTATTTTTTCACTAGCAAATCTTATTAAGTCTTTGCAAGTAAATTTTTGTTTAGTAAATAATAACCAAATTTGAAATTGTTGATATGGATACAAATTCAAATGTTCTAGGAGAACTAATTCCTTTAATTCTGGTACAAATATTTCTGTGAACTGGTCAAGCTCAATTAAAGATAGTATTTTGCAAATTTGTGGAGTAATCCATGGTTTATCCTTTAAAACTTTAACAGCTTTAGAAAGTGATTCTATTAACTCGCTATTATATGTTTGGAAATGGATTTTAGACTTCCCTAACAATTCAATTATTCTCAAAGCAAAAACTAAATTTCTTGATTGTTCGTCACTTTCATTACTATCAGAATTAATGTTTTCATTTAATAAATTAATAGCTGAATGGAAAGCTTCATTTCTGTATTGATAATTTGATGATTTTGATAAAACTTTAATTAGTTCAATTTTTGGGTTAAAAATGTTCTCTAATTCCTCTCTAGTTACAAGAAGTTCATTTTTTTGTTCATTTGAATCTACAATTTCAATAATTTTAGTTTTCTGCGAATTTACGGATAGATTACATCTTTTTAGTTCCTTTTCTAGTAAAACTAAAAATTTACGAGCTTCATATTTGTCTTTACATAATATTTTTATGTCATCAGCAAATCGATAATAGGATTGAGTATGATTACTGATAAAAACATCTACTTGATTTAAATAAAATGTAGATAATAATGCTGAAGCATCATTGTTTTGAGGCAATCCTGTACTTTTTTCAGAATAACTATTTAAGAAAGTTACCAGAAGATTAATTACGTTTAAATGGTTGTTATTTTTAGCAATTCTTTTTAGTTTTTCTATGAGTAAATTTTTATCAATATTATCATAATAATTTAAAATATCAACTTGGAGAATGCAGTTGAATTCAAATTTATTATTTTCTTTTCGGTTTATTTGTTCAGAGATTTTATATTTCAATTTCAGCCATTGCTCTACACCATTAATTAGTAAACTCTTTTGGTTTATTCTATTATAGCGAGATGCATAAACGTTTGGAATTAAAGAATCTTCAATTAATTCTCCCAATTCTCCTGCTATTGCCATATAGATAACTCTGTCTATCAATGGTAAAATATATGCTTCTCTTAATGTGAAATTATTTTTTGGGACATAAAATTTTTCAGCTCTAGAGGGTTGATAAGAATTTTTATAAAAATACCCTCTTAATTCTGCGAACAAGTAATCCGAGTTTAAAAGATCTACATATTGTAATGAATCGTAAAACCAATCATCATTCATGTCAGTTCTAACTCTTTCAATTGCAGTATTTAGATCTAAATATGAGTTATTGATTTGTCCTTGATATAATTCAACAATTTTTCCTTCGATCTCTCGTTTTAAATAACTTCCTTCGGTATCTAACTCGACATACCCTAAATCACGCAATCGTGAATTTATGCTAGCAAAAGATAATCCTGAACATTCTATTGTAGAATTTTCAAAATTTTCATTTGGATATTTAGATATTATTCCTAGTAATTTATTCTTGTTATGAATAAAAACGCCACTTCCTGACAATCCATTAAGATACTCCTTTGTTACATTATTTTCAAGATTAATTTTCTTCTCCGAAGGGTCATTACGATTAAATTTGAAAAGACTTAAAGCGTCTTCGTTTGCTTTGAAAACTGACCAGCATGAAAAAATCAGTTCATCATTTTCTAATTCGTCTGACACTAAAATAGCTGGAAAATTAATTCCCTCTCTCTTTTTTATTATTAGGATCGCTAAATCCTCTTTTTCAAAAATGATTATATCTGTTTCATGTAGACTTTTCCCTTCTAGAAGGAATAATTTTTCAAATTTATCCGTATAGTAATCAATTTCTATACTTTGTAACTTACTTACTTCAAATTCAGTGTGAGAATCTTCAGACAAAAGATGTTTTGCAGTTAAAATGTAATTGTAGTTGCATTTATTTGGTGTTTGATATATAACTCCTGAACCTAAAGAAGGAACACCTGCAATTGTAGATTTTATTCTGATAGAACATGATTTTAGGGTTTCAGATATCAAAGGCATAACCATCATTTTTATTGTTAGAAACTAAATTAAGATTATACTTCTTTTCCTCTACTTTAGGTATTTTCAAATTGCTAATTACTTCACCGTAATTGAAGAAAAAATTGATTATTTCATTAGACCTTCTGTTATTATGTATTTTTATGAGGGCTCTCTTGTTAGGTAAAAAATGTTTTTTACTATTTGTCGATACAACAAAGTTTTTACAATTTATTTTTTGTAAAATTTGTTTGTTAAGGCTTCTGTAACTTGCGTGATGTGGCAATTTTATTATTTCGAAATTAATCGTATCATTTTGTTCCTTTAGTTCATCTATGATTTGGTTTAAACGAATTGGTGTCACATCTGCTGTAAATAGATAGTTATTCTCTTTAAAAGTCATTAGTAGAACAATACTTGTGATATTACTTGATGATGTGTCTTGACTCTTGTCATCAATTGATTTAATTAATATAGGTATGGAAGAATCCCAATCGCATCGATAATCACTGGTCAAATATGCCCCTTTATTGTTTGCGTATTCTTTTAAGAGATCTTCGCTAGCAGAAAAAATTCTAAAAATTAAATTTTGATCATTATATAATTCATTTAATTTTCCTTCTAAATTTGTTGTATTTAAAGATGTTTCCCAGTTTATTTTAGTATGTTTTAGCAAGTATTGCTCAAGTTCATAAGCTTGTTTATAAGATAGGAAGTTTGACTCATCATTTTTTCCAATTTTATTTAATATTTTTCTTGGAGAATTGAAAATCACAGTATCAATAATTGGATGTTCATTTCTTGTTTCAATTTCTTTAAAAAGATCTAAAATTCCTTTGATGTGATCGTCATCATGATGGGTGACAATAAGAAAATCGATTATCTCATTTTGGGCTTTAATTTCATAGTATTTCGAAATTAAATAAGTACTTTCATTTCCTCCATCAATAAGAATATTTTTTGAGTTATGATTGATAATAATACAGTCACCTGTTCCTGCTTTTAGAAATTCTATTTTCATACGAGATTTTCAAATATATTACATCCAATATCCAAATATACTCTCTTTTTCATATTTATTTTTACGGTTTTCCGTAAAAACAAAAAATCCCTACAATCATCAGAATTTTTAAAACTTTTATTATCTTTACGAAAACACAAATATGAAAATACTAAAAATCTACAGTATCGTAGCAACCCTCGCTATCATCGGACTTTCAATTTGGATTTACTCATTGAAAAAAGAACTCAAAGAAACAGAAGAAGTTTTAGAGCAATGCTCCGATCGCTATTATAAAGTAATTGGAAAATAAAACAAAAATTCCAACTTCAGTTAGAACCTAAATGTTATCATCTCCAACCCAAACAGGGTTTAGCAAAAGCTTAGTTATTTTAATTTAATATCTCTAAAATTTCTTCTTTATTAGACCAAAGAATCGGTTTTGTTGTTAATTTTTCTGAAAGAAGATTAATTAAGCTTTGTGATTTATTTAAATTAAAGCCATCACATTCATCATTAATTAATGAAATTTTATTTGTAATGTGCTTATTGCTTATTGAACGCTCTGAAATCTCAAAATTTACAATTGATTTACGCAAATCATTTTCAAAATATGTAGTTGAGGATCCAGTAATATAAGAAATCAGATTTAAATTCATTCCCTTATAAACAATTGCATTAAATTTAATGTTTTTAAAGTCATCTAAAGACTGTTTTAATCTAACATTACCTTCATAATGATTTTTTAGAAAAACATTTGCTTCTTTTCTGAAATTTTCTCTCTCTTTTTCTTCTTTTTCATCTTTGAATTGTATGCAATATGAGTTTACATTGCCAAGTAAAAAATTTGCCAAATCGTAAACTAAACCTGAGAGTTGTTCAGCTTGATAGGTAGATTTATAATAATAAATAATTCCTTCTTTATTTGTAGTAAGTTTTATTTTGTAATTTAGAAAAAATGTATTTTTTATTTTAGCAATTATTTCTTCTGACTCTTCATAATATGGAGTGTCATAATAGTTTTGGTCTAACCAACCTAAATCACTAACAATAAATTTTCCATCTTTTAATGTGTGTATAAAGACAGAAATAAATTTATCGTTTAGCGTTGAATATCCAGTCAAAATTTCAATAATATTTCCTCTCGTTTTTATTTCAACGAGATTACAAAATGATTTTTTTATTATTTCTGTTATTAACATTTATTCAAAATTTAAAGAGTCAAAATTAATCATCTCCTCATAATTAAATTCAAAAGTTTGCTCATTTTCAATTATTGTTGGATAATTTAAATCTTGTAAACCTGAGTTAGATTCCTGGCAAAAAAGAGAGATACCAAAATTTATGTCATTTGCTATAATTTCTGATTTGTCAGCATCTTTTAAAATTTCATTTTTGTAAGCTATCGAATAACCATCTATATTGAATGAATTAAAATGTGGAGTTGTTATTTTTTGTTGTTATAAAGGGATAGTTTCATCATTATTCCTGTGAGCAGGTCCATCGGAATCAAATCTAAAAAATGGGACCATACTTAAATCACTACATCGTAATTTAATGTGATACTTTTTATCTAATTTTTGTTTTTCAATAATTAGATTTAAATCTTTCAATTTTTTTGAAGATATAATACAATTGGAATTACCTTCTAGCCATCTAATATTATTTGATTTTTCTTGAAGAATGATTTGTTCATCTTGAATTACTTTTGTCTCCTCAAATAATATTTTAAAGAGTTCAAAATTTTCCTTAATGTCGTGATTTTGTTTGTTCATAGTATTTTTTAACATTGAAGCTAACTCTCAAATATACAAACTTTTCACACCCAGCTCAATTTTTTTCTATGATAGTTTAATAAGTTATTTGAATAATATATTTTCAATACACTTAAATATACCTACTTTCTCATTTCCACAACACAGTCTTCGGTAAATCAACAAATTCTGACTTTCGTTAGGATTTCTAATCAGTTTTGAAGTTTAGTAAATCTCTAGGAGATATATTTAAGCCTCTAGCTAGGTCTATTAATGTAGTAAATGCGAAATTTCTTTTTCCATTTTCTATGTCGCTTACAGTGCCTTTAGTGATTTTGCTGCTATTCAACACAACATCATCTTGAGTTAGCCCAGATTTAATTCTTAAATCTTTAACGTGTTCTCCAAATTTCCTTAGTATTTCATCTTTTAAAATGTCCATTTATTAGCATTTTATACAAAGGGCGTAATTTTTTTCACATATTTTGTTACAAGAACTTGTAACGAATTGAAAAATTCTTATATTTGGAAATAATTACTTATTAAAGTAATTTTGCGATACTTCAAAGAATTATAGAAGCTATTCGCTTAGAATCTCGTATCAGAAAACTGGCGTTTTTTATTTACCACGAGAGGATAAGTAGAAGGCTCACGCACTCGGCGTGGGCTCTCTTATTCGTGGTAAAGGGTATGCCAGTACCTCTGATGCGGTAAGTAGAGTTCCATGCCGTTTTTATTTCTAATGTTGTACGATATTCTCTTTACACCCTAAGCTGCTTTCTATAAATATAATAACAGACTGCACGATACAATGGGGTGTACCCATTGCGGCTTAACAGCTTTCACGGGACACAATTTTTCATTTTCATATTTAATTTTTTAAAGATATGCTGGGGCAGGAGGTTTTGCTATGTCCTTACTGAAGCTTCCGCCCACGCATATCGGTAAAACACGAAACCAACGAACAACTAGTAAGAATACAATATAGATAAGAAGAAAGAGAAAGTGTAACGTAACCAGAGAACATTTAAGAAAAAAGCCCTCTCAGCACCATAAGTATTGTGGAATTTACGTAGTGCAGAAGAGAGCCCGGGTTTAACGAATTAAACATTGATCAAAAGTATGAAAAAAAACTTTTGCAGCCTGAGTCATATCCAAATGGCTTTTGGCTTCACCTTGCTCGCCTCCGGCGTAGCAATAGGGCAGATGCGGGTCATTACCGGCACTGTTACAGAAAACGCGAAACCTGTTGCAGGGGTTTCAGTATTCCAGAAAGGCAGCGATGCTGTTGCTTTTACCAATGCATCAGGCGTTTATCAGGTGCAGGTCACAGGGGATAATCCTGTTCTGGTCTACCGCCATCCGGATTTTCCGGAACGCCAGGTCACACTGGGAAATAAAATAGTCGTCAATATCTCATACGGGAATAAGGAGAATGCAATAGAGGAGGTGGTGCTAAATGCGGGCTACTACCAGGTAAAGGAGAAAGAAAGTACCGGAAATATTGCCAAAGTGTCTGCCAAGGAAATAGAAAACCAGCCGGTTGCAAATGTCTTGTCTGCAGTGCAGGGAAGAGTACCGGGTGTAAGCATTACACAAAATACGGGTATTCCTGGCGGTGGCTTTGATATTCAGATCAGGGGTAGGAACAGCTTAAGGACCTACCAGACATCGGTCAGCGACGGGAATGTCCCGCTGTATGTGATAGACGGGGTGCCGCTGCCTTCCCTCGGGGAATACAGCACGGCTCTGGCAAATGCAGTCCTGCCGTTTAATAACAGCAATCCACTGAACGGCATCAATCCGGACGACATCCTGTCTTTGGAAATATTAAAGGATGCAGATGCCACAGCAATCTATGGATCAAAAGGCGCCAATGGAGTAGTGCTCGTCACCACAAAGAAAGGAAGCAGCGGCAAGACACAGGTTAAGGTCAGTTCGTCTTACGGGTTAGGGTGGTCACCCAACCTTCCACGCACGATGACGACGGATGAATACCTGAAGATGAGGGCGGTGGCATTCGCCAATGATGGGATCAGCACTTACCCTGCGAATCAGTATGATGTCAACGGAACTTGGGACCGGAACAAATACACCGACTGGCAGAAATTCTTCGTCGGCAGCAAGGCAGAGCAGTCGGACACCCAGCTGAGTGTCTCGGGTGGTAATGCCAATACAAGATACCTGCTGTCGGGCTCGCATTGGGAAGAAACCACCATATTTCCTGGGGATTACCGCTACAGGCGAAATACTTTTACGAGCAATATGGAGCATCAGAGTACCGACAGGAGGCTGAAGTTGTCTTTCACAGGGTACTATACGATGGAGGACAACAGGCTCCCGCCCACCGATTTCAGGTCTGTATTTGGGACAATCGCGCCTAACGCACCTGATCTTTACACGGCATCGGGAGGTCTGAACTGGCAGAACGGAACCTTCATCAACCCGCTGGCAGCAGCGAGCCAGACCCTGACGACGCAGGGCAGAAATTTGAATGCTAGCTTGAATGTGAGCTACAGGCTGGGGGCTGGTTTCAGTTTCAATGTGAATGGCGGGTACGGGAATTACGACCGGCAGGAACAGCGCATCTATCCAAAAACATTTTACAACCCTTCTGCCAATATCGGCAGTGAGCGTTCATCCCTGAGAAAAGCCAGCCTGGTCAACAGGAACTGGATTGTCGAGCCGCAGCTTAACTATGATAAGGCCTGGGGCAGGCATCAGGTACAGGCACTGGTGGGAAGTACTTTTCAGGATCAGGTGTCCGATAACATAATGATGGTAGGCACAAAGTTTCCTTCGGATGAGTTGATCTATAACCTGGCATCGGCGGCAACGGTAAGTGTAGGCAGTAGTTACAAATTTCAGTACCGCTACCAGGCGTTTTACGGGAGACTGCATTACGGCTTGGCGGATAAGTATTTTATCAACCTGACGGCAAGGCGCGACGGGTCAAGCCGTTTTGGGGATGCCAACAGGTTCGGGAATTTCGGCGCAGCCGGATTCGCCTGGGTATTTTCAAAAGAGGATTTCCTGAAAGACCTGAAATGGCTGAGCCATGGGAAATTACGGGGAAGTTACGGTATTACGGGAAGCGACCAGATTGGGGACTACCAGTTTTATGATACCTACACGGCCTCGGGTGGTGCTTATGACAATTATTCTGGCTTGATTCCCGCAAGGTTGTACAATAGGAATTTCAGCTGGGAAAAAACTAAGAAGCTGGAACTCGCTTTGGAATGGTCTTTATTCCGGGACAGGCTTTCTCTCAGCAGTGCCTGGTACCGCAATGTGAGCAGTAGCCAGTTGGTGGGCATACCGCTTCCGGCCACAACAGGTTTTTCATCGTATCAGGCAAATCTGGATGCCACAGTCCTGAACAGGGGATGGGAAGTGGCTGCACAGTTCAGTATTTTCAGGGACGGCGATTTTAAGTGGAGCACAGGTCTCAACCTCACTCTGCCGGGAACAAAGCTGCTGGAATTCCCCAATCTTGAAACCTCAACTTACGCCAATTACTTCGTGGTGGGACAGTCTACAAGCCTCTTGAAGCTCTACCATTACACAGGCATCGACCCGGTAACTGGCCTTTATACGGTGCAGGATGTCAACCAGGATGGGATCATAAATGCGTTGGACAAAACCGCAGTGAAGGAATTGAAGCAGTACTGGTTTGGAGGGGTTCAGCAGAACCTCCGCTACAAAAACTGGTCGCTGGATATTCTTTTCCAGTTCGTGAAGCAGAGCCAGAAAAATATGTATGCCGTTGACGGCTATGTCGGGGCAGTAGGGACTAAGTCTGCAGTGTACTTGGATTACTGGACGCCTGACAATCCGGATGCGCAGTTTCAGAGTCCTACCTCGGGAGCAAACGCAAAGGCAGTGGCAGCGAATACTTTTTTTACGCAGAGCGATGCCACAGTGTCGGATATTTTCACGGTAAGGCTCAAAAATCTCTCTCTCAATTATACAATTCCTTC
>Ga0157370_10006093_pt1 | contig 13383 bp, 10 predicted proteins | sample C35metaG_FD_113463 | JGI IMG/M metagenome (GOLD analysis project Ga0157370, IMG submission 113463) | Corn rhizosphere microbial communities from Kellogg Biological Station, Michigan, USA - C3-5 metaG | ecosystem: Host-associated > Plants > Roots > Rhizosphere > Soil | place: USA: Michigan...
AAGTGAAACGCCGTAGCGCCGATGGTAGTGTGGGGTCTCCCCATGCGAGAGTAGGGAACTGCCAGGCATCAAATAAAGTAAGAAACCCCAGCCGAAAGGCCGGGTTTTTTGCTATGTGGGACACGGCAAAGCGCCAAACAAAGAAGCCCCCCTGCTCTGGCGAGCCGGGGGGCTTTTTGCGTTATGGCTTAGTGATTAATGGTTGGAGCTTTGGGAGATGCCAATACCGGTTTGGGATCTCACGAACTGCGGATAGAAACGCTCTCTTTCCAGCTGCCCTTCGCGTGAGTTGTCTGTTATTGAGAACAGCCAAGTGCCAACAAAAGCAACAATCATTGAGAATAGAGCAGGGTATTCATAAGGATAGATGGCTTTCTCATGACCTAAGATCTGTACCCATATCGTTGGGCCGAGGATCATGAGAATCACCGCAGTTAAGAGACCAAGCCAACCCCCAATCATTGCTCCTCGAGTCGTCAGTTTTGCCCAGTACATGGAGAGCAGGATAATTGGGAAGTTACAGCTGGCGGCGATAGAGAATGCCAGGCCGACCATGAATGCGATGTTCTGCTTCTCGAATAAAATACCCAGCAAAATGGCGACGATGCCGAGGATAATTACCGTGATCTTCGAGACACGCAGCTCATCCTTTTCAGTGGCTTTACCATCCTTTATTACGCTGGCGTACAGATCGTGAGATACCGCTGAAGCGCCAGCTAGCGTTAACCCTGCCACTACTGCAAGGATTGTTGCGAAGGCGACGGCGGAGATGAATCCTAAGAAGAAGCTACCGCCAACGGCATCGGCAAGATGAACCGCTGACATATTGGTGCCGCCCAACAATGCGCCGGTTGCATCTTTAAATGCCGGGTTTGCGCTAACGAGAACAATAGCGCCGAAGCCGATAATGAAGGTCAAAATGTAGAAATAACCTATAAAACCCGTGGCGTAGAACACGCTTTTACGCGCTTCTTTTGCATCGTTGACGGTGAAGAAGCGCATCAGGATATGTGGCAATCCAGCCGTACCAAACATCAGTGCCAATCCAAGCGATAGCGCGGATATCGGGTCAGAGACCAACCCACCCGGACTCATAATTGCCAGCCCTTTTGGATGCACCGCCACCGCCTGCTGGAAGAGAGTGTTGAAGTTAAAGTTGACCGACTTCATCACCATAATCGCCATAAAGCTGGCACCGGCGAGCAGTAGGATCGCTTTAATAATCTGTACCCAGGTAGTGGCTAACATCCCGCCGAACAAGACGTAAAGCACCATCAGAATACCGACCAGAATCACGGCGACATGATAGTTAAGCCCGAAGAGCAGCTGTATCAGTTTGCCGGCACCCACCATCTGCGCGATGAGATACAGGGCGACCACCACCAGTGAGCCGCAGGCTGACAGGGTTCGAATGGGTTTTTGTTTTAAACGATAGGAAGCGACATCCGCAAAGGTGTATTTCCCCAAGTTACGCAGCCGTTCCGCGATGAGAAATAGAATGATTGGCCAGCCAATCAGGAAGCCTATCGAGTAGATCAAGCCGTCGTAGCCGGAAGTATAAACCAGTGCTGAAATGCCCAAGAATGATGCCGCCGACATAAAGTCACCGGCGATGGCCAGCCCGTTCTGGAAGCCGGTGATTTTACCGCCGGCGGTATAGTAATCCTGTCGGGAGCGGGTGCGCTTTGAGGCCCAATAGGTGATATACAGCGTGGCGCCGACGAAAAGGACAAACATCACGATGGCTTCGATATTCAGAGGCTGCTTTTTGACTTCCCCTGCAATACCTTCTGCGGCCAGCGCGGTGAATGGTGATGCCAGCAGAAGCGCCAGCGATAATCCCCCTAAACGACGGGCGTTCATGGGTTCACCTCGCGGATGATTTCTGCCGTCAGGCGATCAAATTCGCCATTAGCGCGATAGACATAAATACCGGTGAGCACGAAGGAGGCAACAATCAGCCCAACCCCAATGGGGATACCGCGAGTGATAGTTCCTCCTTCATAGAGTGGCGTGCCGAGCCACTGGGGTTCAAAGGCAATAAGGAAAATAAAACTGACGTACATCACCAACGTGATAATAGAGAGCAGCCACGCGAAGCGGCTGCGTTTTTCTACTAATTCCCTGAAGCGTGGATTATTTACAACTCTTTGATAAATGAGATCATTCATCTCAGTGACTCCTGTGAGGCATTGATAGAGTTCACCGCGCCAGGGCGGTGAAAATTACGACGGCACTTTCATTGATTGTTTTTCTTCCAACAGCTTATCGACTACACCCGGATCGGCGAGGGTAGAGGTATCTCCCAAATTACTGGTATCGCCAGCGGCAATTTTGCGCAGAATGCGGCGCATAATTTTTCCTGAGCGAGTTTTTGGTAAGGAGTCAGTCCAGTGAAGAATGTCAGGCGTGGCGATAGGTCCGATTTCTTTGCGTACCCAGTTACGCACTTCGGCATACAGCTCTGCTGAGGGTTCTTCACCATGGTTGAGGGTAATGTAGGCGTAGATAGCCTGACCTTTGATGTTATGCGGAATGCCAACCACTGCGGCTTCGGCAATTTTCGGATGCGAAACCAGCGCAGATTCAATCTCCGCGGTCCCCAGACGGTGGCCGGAAATGTTTAATACGTCATCGACGCGGCCGGTTATCCAGTAATAACCGTCTTCGTCACGACGCGCGCCGTCGCCGCTGAAATACATATTTTTGAAGGTTGAGAAGTAAGTTTGTTCGAAACGGTCGTGATCGCCAAACAACGTTCTCGCCTGACCCGGCCATGAATCAGTAATGACCAAGTTCCCTTCGCATGCCCCTTCCTGCGGAACACCTTCGTTATCCACCAAGGCTGGCTTAACGCCAAAGAAAGGACGCGTCGCCGAACCCGCTTTCAGCTCGGTCGCACCAGGCAGCGGGGTGATCATGAAGCCGCCGGTTTCGGTCTGCCACCAGGTGTCGACGATTGGGCATTTGCTGTTACCTATGGTCTTGTAATACCACTCCCAGGCTTCCGGGTTAATCGGCTCACCCACTGAACCCATAATGCGCAATGAATCGCGGCTGGTTCCTTCAATGGCTTTATTACCTTCCGCCATTAATGCGCGAATAGCCGTTGGTGCGGTATATAAAATATTCACTTTATGTTTATCGATTACCTGCGCCATGCGATTTGGCGCCGGGTAATTAGGCACGCCTTCGAACATAAGGGAAATAGCGCCGCAGGCTAATGGGCCATAAAGTAAATAACTGTGGCCAGTGACCCAACCGACGTCGGCGGTACACCAATAAATATCGCCGTCGTGATAATCAAAAGTATATTTAAACGTCAGAGCGGCATAAACCAAATAACCGCCAGTTGTATGTAATACGCCTTTGGGTTTACCGGTTGAACCCGAGGTATAAAGAATAAATAACGGATCTTCCGCTTTCATCTCTTCCGGCGGGCAATCAGCGGAAATATCTTTAATTGCGTCATGCCACCAAATATCGCGGCCCTGTTTCCATTCGCCTTCTTTACCCGTGCGTTTAAAAACCACCACGCTAGTGACGCTGGTGACTGCCGGATTTTTTAACGCGTCATCGACGTTTTTCTTCAGGGGAATGGTACGACCGGCGCGTAAGCCTTCGTCAGCGGTGATCACCACTTTGGAGTTGGAGTCGACAATGCGACCCGCCACGGCTTCTGGCGAGAAGCCGGCGAAGATAACGGAGTGGACGGCGCCGATGCGTGCGCAGGCCAGCATCGCCACGGCGGCTTCCGGGACCATTGGCATGTAGATGGCGACCACGTCGCCTTTCTTCACGTCGAGGCCTTTCAGTACGTTAGCGAACTGGCAGACGTCGTGATGCAATTGTTGGTAAGTGACGTGTTTGCTTTCGGCTTTCGGGTCATCGCCTTCCCAAATCAGGGCCGTGCGGTCGCCGTTTTTCTCGAGATGGCGGTCAAGGCAGTTGGCCGACAAATTAAGGGTGCCATCTTCAAACCAGCGGATATCAATGTTGCCTGGCGCAAACGAGGCGTTTTTAACTTTGCTGTATGGCTTGATCCAGTCGAGAATTTTTCCCTGCTCGGCCCAGAATGCATCCGGGTTTTCTACAGATTGTTGATAATACTGATGATATTGCTCTGGTGTGATGAGAGTACGTTCTGCAATTGACGCAGGAATAGGGTGCTTATGGACTTGGCTCATGGTTTTTCTCCTTTGATTTGTTAATCATATGTCAATCAAAGGTTAAGTGTAGTTTGCCTTGAGGCTTTGTTCGGATTTTGGGGGGCGGATCACGCAACCTCAGTAACCCAAGCAAGATTGTGGTCATTAGGCTGCTAGGATGCTCACATTGAGAAGGTGAGATGAGTAAGAGGAGAGGAAAGAAAAGCGTGAAAATGTCGTGCAGCAATATTTGCCGCATACTGAAAAATTACGATAGGTAGAGCCGATCAAATTTTAGAATTGTATGGATCTTAGCCTATCTGCACCAAGTTGACCTAAGCCAAGCCGCGGCGTCTCCCTCGCGTGAAAAATGGTGTGATGTAATATCAATTTAAAACAAAGGTTTTTATTTTGTTAAATAAAGCTTAATTCATTCACAATTTATATTAATTAGCTCAAAACCATCATGAAATATAATGTTAATTAATTTAACCTCAGAGTGAAATTTCCTACAGAAAAGTCTTATAAGCCCTATGTTTTAGATTAATAATCTTAATATTGGCATTTTGCGAGTTATTATTCCGACAAAACACAAATAACAGTATATTGATCTGGAAAAGAGAGGGGTGCTCTCTTCGGTAAGCAAGATTTCTCTTTGCTACCGTTATTTCTCAAGGACTCAATATGTTTATTACTAAAAAGAAAGCTCTCATCGTTGCCCTGTCTGCCGTTATCTCTGCTTCAGCTTTTGCAGCTGACGAGCCTGTAGCACCAACGGGAGCCGATCAGGGTTCTGGTCGTATTCATTTCACCGGTACTGTTATTAACGCTCCTTGCTCAATCGCAGCTGGTGATGAAGACATTAACGTGAACATGGGCCAGGTTGCGAATAAAGTGCTGGAAAGCGGCAATAAGTATTCACAAAACGTTAACTACACCATTCACCTGCAAGATTGTGACCTGACTGCACAGACCGCTGGCGACGTTCAGTACCCAGCCATGTCTAAAGTTGCAGTATCTTTCGCGGGTACGCCAGACAGCAGCCTGTCCGAGTTACTGGCTAACACCGGTAGTGCTAAAGGTGCTGCGATCCGTCTTATCGACTCAAACGGCGACTTGCTGAAAGTGGGTGATACCTCTAAAGACATCAACTTAGTGACCGGTAATAACGAATTGGTATTTGCTGCGCGTGTTGAAGCGAACAACCAGCCAGTATCCACCGGTACTATCGTATCTCAGGCGACTTACGCCCTGAATTACAAATAAGACTGCCTTAATAAATAGGGGAGTTTACTCCCCTTTTATCGTGCCTTTATTGGCAAGGCTTTCTGCTGGCTATATTTCACTGTTCATATAATTAAGCCGAACACGCTTTATAAAAATAAAAGTGGTTTTATATGTTGGTCATTTTTAATAAGACACCGATTAGAAAAAAGCTCACTGTCATCGTTATGAGTTCTTTGACGGGATGTTTTATTTCAATGAGCAGCCTGGCAGTGGAGTTCAATACCAACTTTATTGACGCCGGGGACAGAAATAATATCGATTTAAAACGCTTTGAAGTCGCCAACTACATTGCGCCCGGAGAATATTTGCTGGATATCGTTCTGAATGGCCGAACCCTGCCAGAACAGAGCCTGATCAAATATATTCCCGACGCCGACAATAAGAATAGCCGAATCTGCCTGACGCCCGAGTTGGTCGATAAGTTTGACCTGACCGACGCGGCTCGCAAATCATTGGAAAGCTGGCACGACGGCCAGTGCCTTTCTCTCGACACGCGCGAGGAAGTGACCATTCGCTACGATCAGGAGAAGCAGACGCTCAACGTCAGTATTCCTCAGGCGTGGTTGACCTATCACGATGAAAACTGGGTACCGCCTTCGCAGTGGGATGAGGGGGTTGCCGGAGCCATTCTGGATTACAACCTGCTGGGCAGCAAATACATGCCGCAGAACGGCAGCAGTTCCACCAATTTGAGCAGTTACGGTACGGCGGGCTTTAACGTCGGGCCGTGGCGTGCCCGTGCTGATTATCAGTACAACAATACTCGTTCGTCGGGCGGTCAGCGCAACAGCCAGTTCAACTGGACTCAGCGTTATCTCTATCGGGCGCTGCCGTCGATCGGTGCGCGTTTAAATGCCGGTGAAACCTATTTCAACTCGGACATTTTCGATTCATTCCGCTTTCTTGGTGTCTCGCTCAATAGCGATCAGCGCATGCTGCCTCCTTCACTGCGCGGCTATGCGCCACAGGTGACCGGGATTGCCAAGACCAATGCCAAAGTCAGCATCAGTCAAAATGGCCGGGTGATTTACCAGACCAACGTGTCGCCGGGGCCGTTCGTGATTCAGGACCTGAGCGAAGCCGTGCAAGGGGCGCTAGACGTGCGGATTGAAGAGGAAAACGGCAGCGTCACCACTTATCAGGTGAGCACCGCCACCATACCGTTTTTAACGCGTAAGGGAGAAGTGCGTTTCAAAACCGCCATGGGTAAACCGACGACCGGCAGCAATAACAAAGTGATGCAGCCGGGCTTCTATAGCGGGGAAATGTCCTGGGGCGCGCTGAACAACTTTTCGCTGTATGGCGGCCTGATTTCCACCACCGGCAATTACCAGTCGCAGGCGTTGGGGGTAGGGCAAAACCTGCAAGACTTCGGCGCGATCTCTTTTGACGTGACGCGCTCGTCGGCCACGGTCCCGGTGGAAGGCAAGCAGAGCGGCTACAGCTATCGGGTGAACTACTCGAAGCGTTTTGACAGCACCGGCAGCCAGATCACCTTCGCCGGGTATCGCTTCTCGGAAAAGAGCTTTATGTCGCTGAACCAATATTTGGACAAGACCAACGGCGAACACTACTCGCGCGACGACAAGCAAACCTACACGGTGACGGCCAACCAGTTCTTACCCTGGCCTGCGATCACCCTCTACTTGTCGGCGACGCACAAGATTTATTGGAACGACAGCCCGAGCAATAACTACAGCGTTTCAGTCAGTAAGATTTTTGATATCGGGCGCTTTACCGGCGTTTCGGCCACCCTGTCGGCCAGTAAGTTGCAGTACCAATACACTGATGAAAATCAGATGTTTTTGTCATTCAGCCTGCCACTGTCCAACGGGCGGCAGATCAGCTATGACGCGCAACAAGATTCGCAAAACGGCTTCTCGCAGACGGCTTCCTATTACAACAGCGAAGACCCGAAAAACAGCTGGCGCGTCGGGGCGGGCGGTAGCAGCCCTGACTTGCAAAAAGGCGACGGCATTTTCCGCGCCAACTATCAGCATATGTCGCCTTACGGCCAGCTCGGGGTTAACGGCAGCGTGAAGAATAACGACTATCGCTCGGTCAGCGGCAACTGGTATGGCTCCTTTACCGCCACGCGTCACGGCGCGGCCCTGCATCAGAGCAGCGCGGGGAGTGAGCCGCGCATGATGTTATCAACCGGCGTTAAGGGCATTCCTATCAGCGACGGGGCGTCTGTAACCAATGATTATGGCGTCGCGGTGGTCAATGGCGTCTCCAGCTATCAAACCTCCGACATTCGGGTGGATGTGAACAACCTGCCGGATGACGTGGAGGTTTATAGCTCGGTGGTGAGCAAAACCCTCACCGAAGGGGCGATTGGTTTCCGCAAAATCCGCGCGATTAAGGGTGAACGTCTGATGGCCACTATCCGCCTGGCCGATGGCAGTTTCCCGCCGCTGGGCGCCTCCGTCACCGACGATAGCTCTGGCTTTGAAGCTGGGTTGATTGGTGATAACGGGCTGGCTTATCTGGCCGGTGTCTCGGGTGAGAAGAGCCTGACGGTGAACTGGGGCGACGACAAACAGTGCCGCATTCAGGTCCCGGCGGACTCTGCGAGTTTAAATGGTCAATTGCTGCTGCCTTGCCAATCGGTCACGGCCGCAGCAGGCAATGTTGAATTGAGATAATGAGGAAGGACGTCGAATGAAGAAGTTCATGATGGGTGTAGCCACTGCGGCATTAGTGGCGACGACCCTAATTCAGGGAGCGAACGCCGCCGTCAATATCGACCGCACGCGGATTATTTTTAACGCCGGTGAGAAGTCGGTCAGCATCATGCTGGAAAACCAAAGCAAGGATTTGCCTTATCTGGCGCAGGTTTGGCTGGAGAATGCCAAAGGTGAAAAGATCTCTTCACCTCTGGTGGCTCTGCCGCCGATGCAGCGCATTGATGCCGGGCAGAAAAGCCAAATCCGTGTTTTACAGCTGCCGGAAACCGCGGCGCTGCCGAAAGATCGCGAATCGCTGTTCTATTTCAATGTGCGCGAAGTGCCACCGAAAAGCGAACTGGCGAACGTGATGCAGGTGGCGATTCAAAGTCGCATTAAGTTGTTTTTTCGCCCGCCTGCTATTGCGAGCCAGGCCAAAGGCGCATGGCAAGAGAAGATTGGCGTCAAGCTTTCGGCTGACGGCCTGACCATCAGCAACCCAACGCCGTTTTACATCACCCTTGGCTATTTGGGGAAAGACAACGCGGGGAGTTTTCGCGGCTTCGATAGCCTGATGCTGGCACCGTTCGCCACTGAAACCCTCTCGGGCAGCCAGTATGTCAGCTCGAAATACAGCATCGGCTACATGGATGATTACGGCGGTTTACAGGTTAATCAGTACTCTTGTAGCGCAGCCAGCTGCCAGATGTTGAGCAAGCCGGAGAAGAAATAGCCATGCCAACGCTTTATCGCTTATTAGTTCGCAGGAAGTGGCTACTCATCGTGCTGCTACTTTGCTCGCGCAGCGTCTTTGCGCTCGACTGCGTTGAAAAAGGGACCGGCATGGTCAACATGCCGCCCATCGCCATTGGTCCATTGGCCATTCCCTCCAACGTTCCTGCCGGAACCAAGATTTGGGAATCCAATGAAATCAATATGACGGCTTACTGCGACAACGTGCTCGGCAGCATTATCGATGTCGTGCACTTTTACTTTAATCCTAAGTCGCAATCGTTGGGCCAAGGGTTATTACTCGGTGTGAGCTATAACGGTCAGGATCTGGAGCAGAACGAACAGCGCCTGAGCACCAATAGCCCGCCGATTAAAAAAGGGCAGAACGTCACGGTTAATGTCAGCTTCCGCTTATATATCAAAGTGACGGCGAACCCTCCGTCGAGTGGACATTATGAAGGCACCGACCAATTTACCGTATTTCAGCTCGACGGCAGCCGGGGGATAAACCATTCAGCCGGTGCGAAGAACGTGAAATACACCTTATCCGGCTTACAGGGAATTCGTTTTCTGGCCTGTGGGTCAGATTTGAAAGTCTATCCCGAATCGCAAATGGTGGATTTTGGCGCCATTCAAAGTATTCAGTTGTCGCGCTCTTCAGGCATCACCTTGCCGTTTGCAATTAAAGCCGTGAAACAGGGCTGTTTGGATAACTTCTCTCTACAGGCGGAGTTTTCCACGGCCAGTCCGCTGATTAACAATAATGCGATCGACCTGGCGAATGGCGCGCAGCTGACGTTATTAAATGACAAAGATGAAGCTATCGTCTTTAACCGCTACGACAACTTTGCTGAATTAAACAACATCAATGAAGTGACGAAAAACTTTACGGCCAAAGTCAGCGCAATCCCCGGACGGGAATTGAAACTCGGTAAATTTGACGCCTCTGTGGTGGTGAAAATCAATTATTACTGATTCACAACGGACAGAAAGGGTACACGGATATGTTGAGAACAGCTAAATTACGGGCGCAAGCGCTCGAAGAGCCTGTCGATCACGGTGATGCACCTAACGCGGTAACGGAGAATGGGATCTATGGCATGCTGCAAAGCATGCGGGAGCGAGCGGGGATAAGCCGAGCAGAGTTGGCTAAGCGTCTGGATATCACGCCCCCGGCCATCACCCGACTTGAGAAACGGCCTGCGCAAGCCAGTATGACGACGCTAACGCGCTACGCGCACGCCTGCGGCTGTACGTTGTATCTGCTCTATAAATAGGCCAAAACGCCACTATCAGGTTATTTCACAAAGACGCACATGATAAAAGGCGACTGTGTGGTTTCGATTAACATGCTATTGGCGTCATATTTTTTTAAAACCAGGGTGTCTGAATCGCCAACAATATAAGAGCTATTCATGAGAACCAGTCGTGATAGCTCTTCATTCATGGTGTCCACGCTATCAATATTTACCCGATCGCTTTTCAATGTGTAGGTTTGTAATGTTTTGTTTTCCAGCACATAACTATAGTAAATGTTTCGCAGTAAAATTCTTTTGTCGACTAACTTACCTTCTTTATCATATGCGTAAACATTGCCGCTCATCGAGACTAAGATTTTATTCTTATTTAAGAAACTAAAGTAAAGCGTAGTATTCAATTTTATACGCCGATCGTCGTATTGCACTTCACTCATAAAGTCGCCACGACAGGCTTGTGAATAGGGGAAATTTTCCCGGGAGTGTTTTGCTTCCACCTGCTTATAAATCGTCAGACATAAAAAGATGAGCGACAAAAGAGGCAACCAGTAAACCGCGTGGCACTTCCTTAGTACCCAGCGTAATTTATTTCTTGTCATTACTTGTCCTATCATTACTGTAAACGCTCAGGCATGCCGTCGGATTATTTTTATCATCGACCCGGCACTCTGCCATAAAGTCACGCGTTGAACCCGAGCGTATCAACGAAACCAATGTCTCGCTTTGGAAGATGAAAATATTGCCAGGCTGGCAAACCAGTTTCTTTTGCGCAATAAATTCCTCGGCGCGTTGAATAAAATCGGCACGCTGATTTGAGGGCAAGTGCGTCGTGGAATAGAGCGCGCACTGGCCCAGAGTTGCCACCTGTAGGTTTTCTTTTGGGTCATAGATGTGCTCTTGGAGCAGCAACCCAAGGGCGACGGCCAGAGAGAACAGCGAGGCGAAAAAAATCGGCAATGTAAAATCCCTCCCTTCCTTGGTGTTTGGCATGGTTGTTGGGGCGACGATCGTCGGCACTGCAAGGCTTTCATCAGTGATTTCGCCAGGCATGATGACGTGTTGCGGATATTCCACGGCAGCCGTTACTGCTGCCTCCTGGACAACTTCCGTGGGCGGTGCGCCAGTGGCCTGATCATTTTCTTTTTCTGCATCGTTATTAGCCCCTATAGCATCTATCGCAGAAATAGTTATTTCCTTTTTTAATAAAAAACCGACCTTGGGCACGGTGATTATCACATCTTCGGTATGACCCAGTGTATTAATCACTTTGCGTAATTTGCTAATGCAGTGGTTAAGATTATTATTACTTGATACAAGGCCGTAATCATCCCAGACCTTTTTGAAAAGAATGTCACGTTGCACAACGATGCCCTGCTGTTCGATAAGCAGTAATAAAACGCGGCGCGCAGGATTGGAAATACTCACTTGATTCTCTGGGTCGTTTTGCAAAGATAAAGTATTGTCTTCAGGGTTAAATAGTATTTTATTTTCAATTAGATAAATCATGCCCATCCCTCTTTTATTCGCCCCTACATCCTGGTTTTACTAAAAGCTTGCGGGCGATATTTTTATTAAAATGCGACACAAAATTTTCCAATCATACGATTAACTGATGTTGGATTTACTAGGTCAGTATAAACCTAGTATTTTAAAAAATAGAATCATATCCTTAAATATTATTGTTTTAAGGTGTAAGAATGCTCTGCTTTTTGAATATTTATTACGTAATAACCCTGCGGTTATTCACTTATAAATGAGTTAAGGAATTTTAGTACATGAGGATAAGTGATGATATGCAGAACAAGCCCCTGCGTGCGATGAAGAGGCTTTAATTCTTAAATTAACATTGGCCGGGTATTTAGGATAAATAATGACTGGTGATGGAAACCAATGAGTGGTCAAAATCGATGCAGAGCGTTGCGCCGAGGGGCAGGGTGAGCATTGGATGAGTGTGGCAGCAGTCGAAACCGTCCACGATAGGTATGGGCTGCCCGGCCAGCACTTCACGCAAAACCTCATAAGGTTGACGGCCACTGCCTGCATCATCAAACAGCTCGTGCTTGCCCAAGATAATGGCGCTTACCTTCTCAAAAATGCCGTTCAGCTTGAGCATGGCGAATGAACGCTCGACAGTGGCGATGTCTTTCAGGCTGTCTTCGATAAATAGAATGTCCCCATCGCGGATTTCCGGCATCCAGTCACTGCCCCAAATGCCCGACAGCGTGTTGAGGTTGCCGCCTATCACCCGCCCCTCAATCTGTCCGCTACCCACGAAGCGGCACGCGTTTTCATACAGGGTTTTTGGCCGCACTGGCTTTGCGTCGTCCCAGTTGAGTCGCTCATCGCTCCAGTGAGAAGGAAGCCGGTAGGCGTAAGGGCCGTGCTGAGGCCGAGTCAGAACCTCGAGGAAGGAGTCATAGGTCGCATCGACCAACGGCGGAAACTCGCCAAAGGACGCCACCAGAGCAGGCCCGTAGAAGGTGATCAGGCCAGTTTTGGCATAGATACCCGCCAGCAGCGCGGTGGTATCGGAGTAGCCAATGATGATTTTAGGATCGGCCATAATCGCGTCGTAATCCAGCCAGGGCAGTAACGAATTACTGTTGCTCCCACCGATGGTCGACATCACGCAGCGCACCTTGGGGTCACGGATCAGCGCGTTAAATTCATCAGCCCGTTCGGCGATAGAGCCTGAACGGTAATAGTCAGATTTCTCTGTCAGGCTGCCTGCTTGCAGCTTAAATCCTTTTTCCTCAAGGAAACGCTTGCCGCGATTGAAACGATTCGGTGCCGTCGCGGTGGCAGGGGATGAAGCCGAGAAAAAGCCGATGGTATCACCAATCTGCAAAGATCGAGCTAAAAGCTGGGGAGGGCCAATGGGCATATGAAATCCTTATCAATCATGATTAATAAATGAATTCGAAGAGGACAATGTAGCAATATCGGGATTGGCTGGATAGTTGGGGAAGGGGGGGCACGAAACCTAGAAAGCAAAAAACCAGCTGTTAAGCTGGTTTCTTTAAATATGGTGCCCGGACTCGGACCGCGGTGCGTCAGCACCGATGAACAGCGCTTGCGCTGGCCCCGAAGGGGTGAGTCTCAGCATGAGACGAATAATCGAACGACGTTCGATGGAGAGTCCAGATGCCAGAAAGCAAAAAACCAGCTGTTAAGCTGGTTTCTTTAAATATGGTGCCCGGACTCGGAATCGAACCAAGGACACGGGGATTTTCAATCCCCTGCTCTACCGACTGAGCTATCCGGGCAACGGGGCGCATTAAACCGTATTGG
>Ga0157370_10006094_pt1 | contig 13382 bp, 9 predicted proteins | sample C35metaG_FD_113463 | JGI IMG/M metagenome (GOLD analysis project Ga0157370, IMG submission 113463) | Corn rhizosphere microbial communities from Kellogg Biological Station, Michigan, USA - C3-5 metaG | ecosystem: Host-associated > Plants > Roots > Rhizosphere > Soil | place: USA: Michigan...
CGAGCATGAAGGATGACGCCGTCAACTACCGCTCCAGCATTGGCGGCTACAACAACGCGGCCATCACCACCATCAACCTCGAGAAGGCGTAGCAGCTGGCTGGTGCCCCGGCTCATCGAGCTGGGGCACCAGCACGTTCGTGCGCAGCAGTTCGCGCAGGCTGAGCAGCCCGACGCCGATCATCCCGGCATGAGGGCCCGCAATGGACTTTTCAATGGTCAGGTTCTTGGTGGCCAGGGGGTGGCAGCCTTCATAGAGCTGGCTGCGGATGGCTGCAACATACGGTTCCACCTGCGACAGGGCGCCGCCGAGGATGACATGGTCGGGATTGGCGAAGTTGACAATGCTGCAAAGCATTTCCCCCAACATGCGCCCCGCCGTCCGGACACTGGTGGTGGCAAGGGCGTCGGCCATATTGGCCAATGCCACCACCTCCGTCAGGTTCGACACCTCAACTCCCTTGGCCACCAGGTCGGCCACCACAGCGGAGCCGCTGGCGATGGTTTCCAGGCAGCCGAAATTGCCGCAGGTGCAGGCCCTCTCACCGGCCGCCTTGACGCGCACGTGGGTGATGTCCCCGGCGGTGCCGGTGGAGCCGCGGTACACCTCGCCATTGGCCACCAATCCACAGCCAATGGCCGCACCGGCCTTGATGAACAAGGTGTTGACCGGCTTTTTGGGATGGTCCTCGGAATTCTGCCGCAGGGCGTGTTCGGCCAGGGCCATCACATTGGCGTCGTTGTCACAAAATACCGGGGAGTTGAAGTGCGCGGACATCCAGTCGCGAATGGGGAAGCGGTGCCAGCCGGGCATCCGCGCCGGGGAATCAACCCACCCCGCTGCGAAGTCCACGGGGCCGGGCAGGGCCAGGCCCACACCCCGCAGCAGCCCGCTGGAGTTGCCGGCGGCCAGGGAGTCCATCATCGCCGCGATGGCAGTGAGGGTGGCTTCCGGGCCGGTGGCGACGTCGACGGCGGCCGATTCGGTGGCCAGCAAGGTGCCAGCGAGGTCCATCATGCCCACCCGGACGTGGCGGGAGCCGAGGTCGGCCACCAGCACGTGTCCGGCGCGGTGGTTGAGTTGGAGGCTGCGCGGCTTCCGGCCGCCGGTGGAGGAGCCCTCCCCGGTTTCCACCACCAGGCCCGCTTCCATCAACTCATTGACACGCAGGGAAACCGTGGAAGGGGCAAGCTTGAGGGACCTGGCCAGCTGGGCGCGGGAGATGGTGGTTTCGGTGGCGACCAAGGTCAGCATGTCCATCGCCGAGTCGCTGACGGACATGGCCGCGGGCTGCGGGGCGTGCCCCTTGCCGGGTGAGTTGTGGGCGACCATGGTGCTGCTCCTGAATGATTCCTGCGAAAGACTGGCGACTTTGTTTGAAGTCAATGATTGGACACCACTCTACCGCCTGGTAGGGCCATTGGTCTAGGACTAATCCATGCCAGAATCACGCAAAAGTACGCGGTTCGAACAAAGCTCGACTGTATTGCAGTATTGCACTATCTTTATTCGATACCCCTTCCCGGGGATGACACTACACGGAGGTGGCGGATTGCCGTCCACAAGTACACAGCAGCCGGCCGGACCGGAAGCTGAATTTCTGCACGGCGCCCTCGCAGTCGGTGCCGCCCGGATCCTCGAGGTCACGGGGGATCCCGTCCTGGCCGGGATGTTTGTCCACGCCATGCGCAACACCCTGGACACCACGTTGACGAGGGAAGTCGGCGGGACCACCTTTGTGATCACCGGTGACATTCCCGCCATGTGGCTCCGGGATTCTTCGGCGCAGATGCTCCCGTTTCTGAGGTTGTTGGGTGCGGGCGTTGGCGGGGGCGCCGGCCCCGACTCCGGGGACGAGCTTTCCGACGTCGTCGCCGGCCTGGTCAGGCGCCAATTTGAGTGCGTGGCCATGGACCCCTACGCCAACGCCTTCAACCAGGAACCGAATGGTGCCTCCTATGATCCGGCGGACGCCTGCGACAACCCCTGGATCTGGGAACGCAAGTATGAGATTGACTCGCTGGCATTTCCGGTCCAGCTGGCCCACCAGCTGTGGCGGCGGACGGGCCGGACGGACATCTTTACGGATGCCGCCCATGAGGCGATGTGGTCCATCGTGCGCCAGTGGCGCCTGGAGCAGGGCCATGAGCAGAACTCCGACTACCGCTTTGTGCGCCACACGGAGCTGCCCAGCGAAACCCTGTCGCGTGACGGGCTGGGGCCGGCCACGGCCGTGACCGGCATGACATGGGCCGGGTTCCGCCCCAGCGACGACGCCTGTGTGTACAGCTACAACGTGCCCGGAAACCATTTTGCGAAGCTGGCCCTTGGCCACATCGGCGAGATTGCCGCCGTCGTCTATCAGGACGCGGAACTGGCAGCCGAGGCGCTGGCGCTTGGCGCGGACATTGCGGCAGGCATTGCGCGGCACGGCGTGGTCAACCACCCCGACTTTGGCGACATTTACGCCTATGAGGTGGACGGGCTGGGCAACACGCTGCTCATGGATGACGCCAACATGCCCAGCCTGCTGTCCCTGCCGCTCACGGGCGGGGTGGACGCGGCCGATCCCGTCTACCAGGCCACCCGGGCGTTCGTCCTCAGCAACGCCAATCCCTACTTTTACACAGGTTCCCATGCCGCGGGCATTGGCAGCCCGCACACCCCCGAGGGGTACATTTGGCCCATTGCGCTTGCCGTCCAGGGGTTGACCGCCGCCACGCGCGAGGAGAAGTGGGACATCCTGCAGACCCTTCGGGACACCACCGGCGGCACCGGCAACATGCACGAAGGCTTCAACCCCGACAACCCGGAACAGTTCACCCGCCCCTGGTTTTCCTGGGCCAACTCCATGTTCTGCGAACTGCTGCTTGACTATTGCGAGGGCCCCGACGGCCATGACAACAAGAACGGAAACGTCTCATGACAACCGATGACTTTGCGGAGCGGACACTGAAGGTCGGCGTCGTCGGCCTTGGCTGGGCCGGCCAGCAGCACCTGGCGGCCTTCAGCGCCCTGGACGGTGTGGACGTCGTCGCGCTTGCCGGCATGGAGGCCGATGTCCTGGCCGAACTCGCCGACACCTTCCAGGTGCCCCACGCCTTTGCCACCTGGCAGGAACTGCTGGAACTGGAGGGCCTCGACGCCGTCAGCATTGCCGTCCCCACCTTCCTTCACGCGCCCATCGCCGTGGCTGCGCTGGAGCGCGGCCTTCATGTCCTGAGCGAAAAGCCGCTGGCCCGCAACGGTGCCGAAGGTGCCGCGATGGTCGCGGCCGCGCGCCAGGCCGGGCGGGTTCTTGACGTCGTGTTCAACCACAGGCGCCGCGGGGACGTGCGCAAGCTCAAGGAAATCATCGACGGCGGCGGGCTGGGGCGGCCGTATTACGCCAAGGCATCCTGGCTGCGCCGGCGCGGCATCCCCACCCTCGGCAGCTGGTTCACCAACCCGGATCTTTCCGGCGGCGGCCCGCTGGCGGACATTGGCGTGCACGTCCTGGACTATGCACTGCACCTGCTGGGTGAACCCAAGGTCATCTCCGTTTCGGCGTCGGCCTACGCGGAACTGGGCCCGCAGGGACGCGGCGGCGACGTGAACTACCTGGCCGCAGCGTCGGAGCACAAGTTTGAGGTGGAGGACTTTGCCTCCGCCTTCATCCGGCTCGAAGGCGGCGTGACGCTGGTCCTGGAGGCGGGCTGGGCCAGCGACCGTGACCCGGCAGACCTCATGGACTTCCGGGTCTACGGGACCGACGGCGGCGCCGAATTGCGGGCTGCCCAGTCCCAGTCAATCTCCGACGCCGGCCTGCACGTCTTTACGGACGGGGATGGCCAGAACGCCGACTACGTGGCGGAGGTTCCCGAGGACGGCAACCACAGGGCCGTGGTGGAGGACTTCGTGGCCGCCATCCGCTCGGGGTCCGAAAACTGGGGCCGGCACGACGGCTCCGTGGCACTGACCCGGGCACTGGTCATCGACGCCTGCTACCTTTCAGCCCGCGAACAACGAGAAGTGGAGCTTTAGCCATGAACCCCCAAAGCCTGCGCATCACCGTCTGGAATGAAGGCGTGCACGAGGCCCGCCAGGACCCGCCCGCCATTGCCGGCTATTACCCGAATGGCATGCACGGCGCCATCGCGGAAGGGCTGGCCGGGCACTTTCCTGGCGCGCTCATCCGGACAGCCGTCCTTGCCGATCCGGAGCACGGACTCAGCGAGGACGTGCTTGCGGACACGGACGTGCTGCTGTGGTGGGGACACCTGGCACACGGCGACGTCAGTGACGAGGTGGTGGAGCGCGTGCGCCGCCATGTCCTCGGTGGCATGGGGCTGCTGGTGCTCCACTCGGCCCATTTTTCCAAGATCTTCATCAGCCTGATGGGCACCACCTGCTCGCTGCAGTGGCGCAATGACGGCGAACGGGAGCTGGTGTGGAACGTCAACCCGACCCACCCCATTGCCGAGGGCATCACCGGGCCCATCGTCATCCCGGAGCAGGAAATGTACGGAGAATTCTTTGACATCCCCACCCCGGACGATTTGGTGTTCATCAGCTCGTTCGACGGCGGCGAGGTGTTCCGCTCCGGTGTCACCTTCACGCGCGGCAGGGGCGGGATCTTTTACTTCAGCCCCGGCGACCAGGAATACCCCGTCTACAACCAGGCCGAGATCCGCCAGGTCCTCGCCAATGGCGTCAAGTGGGCCGCCCAGCACGGCATCGAGCGCCAGGCCCCTTCCGTGGGCAACCCCCAGCGCGGCTCCTTCGGTAGCTGACAAGAGTCGAGCCGTCCGGCCCCGGTGGTCGAGCAGCGAGACCCCGCCTCCGTTGGTCGAGCAGCGAGCTCTGCGCGCGCGCCGAGACCAGGCGGGCAGCCCTGCTGCGCCGAAAGCGGGGCCAACCCGCCGGAAACCAGGCTCCGATTACGAATGACGGGGCCAACCCGCACGTGCGGTGTATTTTTCCGGTGCGTTCGCGGGGTGGCCCCGCAGTCGTGGAAAGCACCGCGGGGAGCCGCCGTTATCGCGGCTTGGCCCCGCAGTCGCCGTCCATCCCATGGTCTGGCGCGCTCGCAGGACTCGCTGCTCGACCAGCGGGGCGGGCGGTGGTTGAGCTTGTCGAAATCCTCGGTCTCGACGCGCTCGCGGGGCTCGCTGCTCGACCAGCGGTGGTTGAGCCCCGCTGGTCGAGCTTGTCGAAACCTTGCTCGACCAGCGGGTCGTGGCGGGTTCGATGGCTGGAGCGCGCGTCAGCCGGCGGCGCTGGACCGCAGTCGTTCGACGATCCGGAGGAGACCCGCTGGGTCTTGCCCGTATGTCACGGCGCCCTCTTCGTCGCCCGGGATGTCAAAGCGATCGAAGAAGTCCCGGAGGGCTTCCGGCGACACCGTTAGCGCATTGGCGTCCTCGCGTTGATTGCGTTCCGTCAGGCGGGCCAGTGCCGTACCGTAACTAACGGGTAGGTACACGAGAACGGGGATGCCGCCGGCGTCGCGGACGGTTGACTGCCAATGACGCCTTTCGGCCCGAGTCCACAGGCCATGGTCGAGTACTACGTCGCGACCGGTGGCAAGCTCCCCAATGAGCCTATTCCGGACGGTCCCCACGGCGGCGGATTCACGTTCGTAGTAGCCGTCCTCCGGATAGTCGATGCCATACCGCCCGTGTGTGCGAAACACTTCCTCATCGACTGAGGCCCTGATCATCCCGTATGTGGCAAGAGTCTCGGAAAGCGTGGTCTTTCCCGAACCGGTCACGCCTGCCAGGAGCACGGCGACGGGTATGCGAATCATGGTTCTCCTCAATATTAGGTTTGCGCCGCAGCTGTGGTCGGGCCTTTCAAGCCCTGGCTCAGCCCCGCTGGTTGTTCCTGTCGAAATTGGGCTCCACCCGCTGCTCGACCCTGGGGTCTCGACGCGCTCGCAGGGCTCGCTGCTCGACCAACGGGGAGCTCCGTCCGGCCCGCCGCCCGGTCAGCGGGTGCGGCCCTGCTCCATGGCTGCCCCCATCGCCTGGGCCCACTCCCACGGCGCAGCGGTTCCGCCGGGCTCCGAGTTGAAGTATTCCCAGGACGACATGCCGCCAAAATCCGGGTACTTGGCGGCCAGCGATGCCACCGTCTTATTGAGCACGGCAGGTTCCACAAACCCCTTTCCGTGCATGGGGTGGGTGCTGGTCCCCGCAACCACCTTGGCGGCCGGGAAAACACCCCGGGAAATGATGGCGTCATATTCGGCCGTGCTGTCCAGCACGCCCCAGCCGCAGTAAAACTGGGTGTTCATCCAGTCGATCTGGCCGCCGTGGGTGGCCCAGAGTTCCTCGTAGTCGAAGCCGGAGAGGTTTCCGCCGCCGGACAGGGCCGTGGCCACCGGGGCCAGCGTAATGATGAAGTCCGGGCCGAAGTCTGCGCGCAGTGCGTCGACCAGGTGGCGTGCACCCTCCACCGACATGTCCTCCTCGACATCCAGGTCGATCCCGTCCAGCCGGTACGTGCCGATGAGCTCGCGCAGCGGCGGGTAGTAGGTGCCGAAGGTGGCGGGTTCAAGCCGCTCGAAACTGCCCATCGCGGCCCCGCCCAGCATCCCGATCACGGCCACGCCCTGCTCCTGCACGGCGGCCAGCTCGGCCCACATCGCCTGGTTGTCGGGGTGGTCGGCGGGGTCGTCATTGAGCGTGATGTCCCCGGGCTCGGCGTTGACATGGATGGCACCCACAATGATGGCCGTCAGCTCCCGGCAGCGGCGTGCCAGTTCCACGGGGGACACCAGGGCCCCGTCCACCCGGTTCGTCTGGTAGTAGACCACCACGCGTCCGGGGGCGGCTGGGTTGAGGGGCGTAGCTGTCATGGCAATCCTTTACGACGTGGTGCCTGCCGGAAAATCCCGAAAAGGCGTCTCTGGTGATGGACTTAACTTATGCGCTTAAGCATAGAATAGTTATGCCGTGCGTCACAGCATTCCGCTCCCGGTGCCGCGCGTCCCCACAGACCTCATCCCTTCCTGACCTCCAAGGAACAGCCATGGAATTGCTGCCCCACAGCGGCCCCTCCCACACGCCCAGCTCGCGCCCGGGGCAGGGCTTCAACACCGCCTCCCCGTGGCGCTACGCCGTTTCCGCCAACGAGCCCAAGGACACGGCCGACGCAGGAGCCCCCTTGGGTGCGGAGCGCACGGTTCGCGCCGTGCTGCGGGAGGAAACGCACCGGATCGCGGCGGGCAGCACCCTGAGGTACTTCCTCTACCCGGCGTTTGCCGGCAATGACGACGACCCGGCAGGCGGCTACGGGGCCTGCGCCGCCGCCGTCGACCTGGTCCTGGACGGCGGCACCCGCCTCTCGGAGACCGGGCTGGCGGACCAATACGGCTTCGGGGCCGGCGCGAAGGCGCAGGGCGAAGCCAAGACGCTCATCCCTGACCAGTGGAACATCCGCACCGTGGACCTCTCCGCGCTCGCGGGCCGCACAGTCACCGCCGTCGAGGCCGCCGTGCACCTGCCCGGTGGCGTGCCGGAGGCCGCGCTGGAAGGATGGATCGACGGCGTCGAGCTTTATGTGGCTGCCGATCCGGCGGGGGAGGGGCGCCCCAGTGACCACGTGCTGACCACGCGCGGCACGCATTCCTCCGGCGGGGTGTCGCGCGGCAACACGCTGCCGGCCGCGGCCGTGCCCTTCGGCTTCAACTTCATCACCCCCTGCACTGACGCCCGCACCACCCAGTGGGTCTACGCCTACCACCAGCACGACGTGGCCCCCGGGGTGAGTGCCCTGCAGGCCCTGAGCATCTCCCACCAGCCCAGCCCGTGGATGAACGACTACTCCGTGCTGCAGTTCATGCCCGGCACGGGCACCCCCGAGCTGGACCCTGCCACGCGCGCGCTGGCTTTCCGGCACGGCAACGAAGAGGCCGGGCCGCACCGCTACCGCGTCACCTTCGACAACGGCCTGGTGGCCACGGCTGCGCCCGCCGACCACTCCGTGGCGCTCCGCTTCGAGTACCCGGAGGGCACAGGCAACGACGGCGCAACGGGCGCCACCCTGCTGCTGGACCAGCTCGACAACAACGGCTCCCTGACCATCAGCACCGGAACCAACGGGCTGCCGGTGCTGTCCGGCTACGTGGACGGCAGCGAAAACTCCACCGCCCTGCGCATGTACTTTTACGCCGTGGCAGACCGCCCCGCCCTGGAATCCGGCATGTTCGACGCCGAACGCCCCGCCGGGTGGGTGCGGTTCGCACTGGATGAATCCCGCACCGTGAACGTCAAGGCGGCCACGTCCTTCATCAGCATCGCCCAGGCCCGCCACAGCCTGGCCCTGGAAATTCCCGACGGCGACGGCGTGGACCAGGTTGCGGCCCGCGCCAGGGAACTGTGGGACGCCAAGCTCGGCGCCGTCACCGTGCAGGGCGCCAGTGCGGACCAGCTCACCACGCTGTACTCCAACCTGTACCGGATGTTCCTGTACCCGAACTCGGCCAGCGAAAACGCGGGCACCACGGCTGAGCCCAAATGGCAGTACGCCAGCTTCCTCAAGCCCGCGGACGCCCACGGCGCCGAGGTGACCGGCGCGCAGCTGAACCCCGGCACCACCTTCGTCAACAACGGCTTCTGGGACACCTACCGCACGGAATGGCCGGCACTGTGCCTGCTGGACCCCGACCGGGCAGGGAACATGCTGGACGGCTTCGTGGAGCACTACCGCGACGGCGGCTGGACCCCCCGCTGGTCGGCACCCGGCTACTCGGATTGCATGGTGGGCACCAGCAGCGACCTGGTCTTTGCCGATGCCGCGCTCAACGGCGTGGGCGGCTTTGACCTGGCCGACGCCTACGATTCCGCGCTGCGCAACGCCACCGTGCCCTCCGGTGATTCCGCCACGGGCCGCAAGGGGCTGGACGTGGGCATCTTCACCGGCTGGATCCCCAGCGACGCCACGGACGAGGCCATGTCCTGGTCGCTGGAAAACGCCATCAGCGACTACGGCGTGGCCCGCTTCTCCGAACTGCTGCTGGAACGCGCCTCCGCGGAGGACCCCCGCCGCGCCGAGTATGCAGCCAACGCCGCCTACTTTGGCAACCGGGCCCGCGGCTACCGGCACCTCTTTGACCCGGCCACCGGCTTCTTCCAGGGCCGCAACAGCGGGGGCGCCTTCAGCCACGGCCCGGACACCTTCGACCCCCGCACCTGGGGGCACGACTACACGGAAACCAACGCCTGGGGCATGGCCTTCAGCGTGCCGCAGGACGGTGCCGGCCTGGCCGCACTCCACGGCGGCCGGAAGGGCCTGGAGGCGAAGCTGGACGAGTACTTCGCCACGCCCGAAACGGCCCGCCACGAGTTCAAGGGCTCCTACTGGGACGTGATCCATGAGATGACCGAGGCCCGCAACATCCGCATGGGCATGTTCGGCATCTCCAACCAACCGGCCCACCACGCCCCGTTCATGTACGCGTTCACGGACGCCCCGCACAAGACCCAGGCCATCACCCGCGAAAGCGTGGCCCGCCTCTTCACCGGCAGCGAGATCGGCCAGGGCTACCCCGGGGACGAGGACAACGGCGAAATGTCCGCCTGGTACGTCTTTGCCGCGCTTGGTTTCTACCCGCTGTCCCTGGCCTCGGGCGGTTTCATCCTCACGGCGCCGCTCTATGCCGACGCCTCGGTCCGGCTCGCCACCGGCAACACCATCACAGTCCGGGCCGCCAACCACGGCCCCGACAACGTGTACATCCAGTCCCTCACCGTCAATGGCGAGCCGTGGCACAGCACCTTCATCGACCATGCAACCCTTGCCGCCGGCGCCACGCTGGACTTCGAGCTCGGCGCCGAACCGTCCGCCTGGGGGTCGTCTGCCGAAGCAGCCCCGCCGTCACTGGACGCCCCCGGCGCAACCCGGGCCCCGGCGTCGGACCTCACAGCGCCCGACGGCGACATTTCGGGGTCCGTGGACGCGCCGGAACTGCTGTTCAACAACACCTCCGCGGACGGCGTTTCCATGCCCGACGGCGGGTGGGCGGCCTATGCGCTCCAGGCACCCGCGGCCGTGACCCTGTATACCGTGACGGCCGGCCCGCAGCTCACCGGCTGGGTCCTGGAGGGCTCGCTGAACGGCGATGACTGGACAGTCCTGGACACCCGCAGCGGCGAATCGTTCCTGTGGGAGCGCCAGACCCGCCCGTTCCAGGTGTCCGGCTGGCCGGCCACCCATTTCCGGCTGACGGCGGCGGGCGCGGCAACCGTGTACCAGCTGGAACTTTTCGCCGGGCTGTAACCGGCACGAACTTAAGGAATCATGAAGACATATTTGCGCAGTTCCGGATTCATCATCAGCCAGACGTTCCGGGCCTCGCCGCGCCGGACCGTGATCACCATCGCCCTGTCCCTGGTCATGTCAGCCATCCCCGCCATGCAGGTGCTGGCGATTGCGGCGCTGGTCAATTCCCTCAAGGGCGCCCACTCGATGGGCGACGTCATTGTCCCGCTGCTGTGGGTGGTGCTGATTGTCGGATTCACCGGCCCCGTGCGCGTTGCCTGCGCCACGATCCGCCTGATGGCCATGACCCGGGCCGCCGCGGCCATGCAGACCAGGCTCGCTCACAGGGTGGCCCGGATGCGTCCTTCGGAGCTGGTGAAGCCGGCCACCACCACGGCCATCGAGAAGCACAACCGGGCCATTTCCGAACAGGTCAGCTACCAGTTCGAATCCCTCGTGGCCGGCGTTTTGGAGCAGACGCTGGCCGTGGTGGGCGTCATCATCGCCCTCTTTGCCTTCAGCAAGCTGGCCGGGCTCCTGGTCCTGCTGGCGTTGGTCCCCACCATGGTTTCCGCCAAGATTCTGGGCGGCGTCCAGACCCGCATGTGGGAGAGCCTGGGCACCTTGTTTGGCCGGGAACGCTACCTGCGCGACCTGCTGGTGCGGGAAAAGACAGCCACGGAACTGTCGGGGCTGGGTACGGGAGAACGCGTGGCGGACATGGTCCGGAGCACGTGGACTGACGTGGTTGCGGCACGGGACAAGCTGTCCAAGGCCGTGCTGGGCATGGACTGGGCCATCGGTGCCATCACCACCGTGCTGCTGGTCGGCGCCATGGGGGCCGTGGTGGTGGACATGCACTACGGGCCCGCGGCCGTGGCCGGCGTGTACGGGGTCATGGCCGCCATGGCGTCAGTGGGCGGTGCCGCCGGCTCCATTGGCGTCTCCGTGCAAAACTCGCCGCAATGCGAGGGGCTCCGGGTGTTTTTCGCCGACTCCGGCAAGCAAAAGCGCGGCGAACAGGTCATTGTCCCCACGGCGGAACGCCTGGCCGGGGCCAACATGCAGCACCGCTACCCGGGGGCGGCCGTTGACACGCTCCGGGATGTCAGCGTGGAGGCCCGCCGAGGCGAAATCATCGCACTGGTGGGCGTGAACGGCGCCGGAAAGACCACCACCGTGAACGCGCTGCTGGGCCTGACCGAACTCTCCGGCGGGACAGTCTCAATTGACGGGCAGACGCAGGCGGAACTGTCCGAGGACGTCTGGCTGGGCTACTTCGGCCTGCTGACCCAGGAGTTTGGCCGCTACGAGATGACGATCCGGGAAGTGGTGTGCCTGGGCACCCCGCGCACCGGGATCACCGACGAGGAGGTGTGGGCGGCGCTGGAATCCGCCCGCGCCGCGGACCTGGTCCGCAAGTTCCCGCTCGGCCTGGACACCCAGCTGGGCGAGCAGTGGGGCGGGCTGGGCGTTTCCGGCGGTCAGTGGCAGCGCCTGGCCCTGGCCCGCATCTACCTGCGCGACCCCGCCATCTGGGTGCTGGACGAGCCGACGTCGGCCATTGACGCCGAGGCCGAACAGGACATCTTCCGTGAGCTCGCCCGGACCCGCCACAACCGCATCACCATCGTCGTCTCCCACCGGGCGTGGACCCTGAAGGGCATGGACAGGATTTACGTGATCGACGGCGGCCAGGTGGTCCAGCAGGGACGTTATGAAGAGCTCATGGCTGAGCCTGGCCGCTTCAGCGAGATATTCGCCGAACAGCTCGACGGCGGCGTCAGCCGGCGGCCGCCCGTGGACCAGGCCCTGGGTGTGGCTGCAACTTCCCGGTAGGCTGGCAGCGTGCCGGCCGGACAGGCCAGCGCCAGGTCCGATGGACAGGAGAGCATGATGCCCCCAACGACAGCGGCCGGAACCTCGGCTGCCGAGGTAATGGCCGAGCTGGCCGCACTGGAGGACCCGCGGGCACGCGCCGTGAATGAGAAACACGGGGACGACCACGGCGTGAACCTGGGCAAGCTGCGGGCCATTGCGAAACGGCTCAAGACCCAGCCTGAGCTGGCACGCGAACTCTGGGACACGGGGGACACCGTGGCCCGGCTCCTCTCGCTGCTGATCTGCCGCCCCAAGGCCTTCACTGCCGGGGAACTGGACACCATGATGCGCCAATCCAGCGTCCCCAAGGTCAACGACTGGTTTGTCAACTACGTGGTGAAGAAGGGCCCGCACACCGAGGAACTGCGGGTGGCCTGGTTCGCCGACCCCGACCCCGTGGTGGCGAGTGCGGGCTGGGGACTGACCGGAGACCGCATTGCCAAGACACCCGACGGCCTGGACCTCCCGGGGCTGCTGGACCTCATCGAGGCGCACATGGCGGATGCCCCGGACCGGTTGCAGTGGGCCATGAACACCTGCCTGGCCCAGATCGGCATAGGGAACCCGGAACTGCGGGCCCGCGCCGTCGACATCGGCGAACGCCTGGGGGTCCTCAGGGACTACCCGACGCCGCCGAACTGCACCTCGCCTTTTGCGCCGCTCTGGATTGCTGAAATGGTGCGCCGGCAAGGCGGCCAGTAGCCCGGCCGCCTGACCGGACATCTCGGCAGGCGGCCCGGCCGGAAACCCCGGACGGGCCGCCTGCCTTGGGTGGGGCTCAGGCAATCTTCTTCCGGTAGGCGGCCATGGCGAAGAAGTACGCCACCACCAGGATGCCGACACACCAGACCAGCGCCACCCAGATGTTGCTCCCCACCGGCTGCTGCGCGAAAAGGTCGCGGATGGAGTTGACGATGGAGGTGACCGGCTGGTTTTCGGCAAACCAGCGCACCGGCCCCGGCATGGTGGCGGTGGGCACGAACGCCGAGCTGATGAACGGCAGGAAGATGATCGGGTAGGAGAAGGCGCTGGCGCCGTCCGCCGACGTCGCCGACAGCCCGGGGATCACAGCTATCCAGGTCAGCGCCAGCGTGAACAGCATCAGGATTCCGGCCACCGCCAGCCATGCCAGCGGGCCGGCCGGGCTGCGGAAGCCCATGACCAGGGCCACAAGCACGACGACGACGATCGAGGCAAGGTTGGCCACCATGGACGTCAGCACGTGCGCCCACAGCACGGAGGAGCGGGCGATCGGC
>Ga0157370_10006097_pt1 | contig 13377 bp, 10 predicted proteins | sample C35metaG_FD_113463 | JGI IMG/M metagenome (GOLD analysis project Ga0157370, IMG submission 113463) | Corn rhizosphere microbial communities from Kellogg Biological Station, Michigan, USA - C3-5 metaG | ecosystem: Host-associated > Plants > Roots > Rhizosphere > Soil | place: USA: Michigan...
TGCAAAGCGACGGGAAAGGTAGAACATTTGGACCGTTCCGTTTTGATATTAAAAATACCAGGGCAACATGGATGGGCTCTACTCCACATTCAAGAGAAAGCCAGTTAGATGCATGGAACAATGGAAAGTATGATAACTGGCTTCCAGCCAAACACGTAAGAGACAAAAGATATGCTGATGATCCATTAACGATGGGTTATTATTCACGTGAGGATATTCCTTTTTATTATGCCATGGCTGATGCGTTTACAGTTTGTGATCAAAATTTTTGCTCCGCAATGACCAGTACGAATCCGAATCGTTTATTTTTCTGGGCTGGTACAGTGAAGGAAGAGCAAACAAAAGACGCCAAAGCTATTATGAGGAATTTAAGTAATGACCGGTGGGGTATGTTACGTTTTGATACTTTTCCTGAACGCCTTGAAGCTAATGGAATTTCCTGGAAATTTTATCAGAATGATATTGATTGTGGCGGAGGGTTTAGTGGTGATGAACGGGCCTGGCTTTCTAATTTTGGTTGTAACCCTTTGGAATGGTTTGCTAATTACCAGGTAAAATTTTCTTCACGATATATTCAAACTTTACAAAAGCAGGCAGCATTACTTCCAAATGAAATAAAAGAACTGGAAGATAAAATACAATCTTCTTCCCTGGCAGGAGATGCTCTTGCAAAAGCACAGGCAGCGGTTGCAAAAAAGAAAGAAGTATTAGAAAGTGCAAAAAAAGATTTACTGGAATATACCAGGGATAGTTACAACAGATTATCACCAAAAGAAAAAAATTTATTTCAAAGAGCTTTCGCGGATAATTCAAATGATCCTGCTTATCACAATCTTACTAATTTAACTTACAACGACAGAGGAGAACAGCGTGAGCTTAATATTCCTAAGGGTGATGTTTTGTATCAATTTCGCAAAGACGTTGAGTCAGGCAAACTTCCAACCGTATCCTGGCTGGCCGCTGCACAGAATCTTTCAGATCATCCAAGTGCACCATGGTATGGTTCTTTATACGTTTCTGAAATATTGAATATTCTAACAAAAAATCAGGAGGTATGGAAGAAAACAATCTTTATTGTAAATTTTGATGAAAATGATGGTTATTTTGATCATGTTCTTCCTTTCGTAGCACCTGATCCGCTTAATGCGGCAACTGGTAAATGTTCAGTAGGTATCAATACAAATGTGGAATATGTACGACTGGAAAATGAATTAAAAGAAGGGATTCCAAAAAAGGAAGCACGGGGAGGCCCGATTGGGCTTGGCTTTCGTGTGCCTCTTCTCATTGCATCTCCATGGAGTAGAGGTGGCCAGGTTTGCTCAGAAGTATTTGATCACACATCTGTTTTACAATTCCTGGAAGTTTTCTTAAAAAAGAAATTTGGCAAAGATGTAAAAGAAAACAATATCAGCGACTGGCGCCGGACAATAACAGGAGATTTGACAGCCGCTTTTAAATCATATAATGGAGAAAAAATTCCAAAAATATCTTTCCTTGATAAAAGACCCTTTATTGAAAAAATATACAATGCTAAGTTTAAAAAAGACACGTTAGACTTTAAACAACTATCTAAAGAAGAAATAGAGCAAATAAATAGGAATCCATTTTCATCGGCTATTTTGCCACAACAGGAATCAGGTATAAAACCGGCTTGCCCTTTGACGTACCAGCTTTATGCAGATGGAAAATTAACTGAGGATAAACAGAAACTTGAATTAATTTTTTCAGCAAAAAAAGAAATTTTTGGGAAAAATGCATCCGGTTCTCCATTCAATGTTTTATTTCCAGGAAAGTATGTGATAAACGAGGAGTTTGACTATCCGGGGAGCCGCTCTTATGCAGTGGCGGCCGGGAGTGAACTTGCAGAATCATTTCCGGTTGAATCATTTGAAAATGGGATTTATCACCTCAGGATATATGGTCCAAATGGTTTTTTCAGAGAGATTTCCGGTAATGCAAAAGATCCGGATGTCTCGATTATTTGCGAATATGAAAGGCCGGATAAACCGGTTAAAAAACTGAGTGGTAATATTGATTTAAAAATAGTAAACAAAAGCGCCAAATCTTATGAAATAGAAATCCGGGATAATGCATACAAAAATAAAACAATAAAAAAAGTCATCCCGGCAAACGGGCAACATAACGCGAATGCTGATGCAATGATATTGAATTTAAATAAAAGTTTTGGATGGTATGATTTTACGGTATTGGTTAAAGGCTACGGACATTTTGAAAGGCGTTATGCGGGTCATGTTGAAACTGGCAAAGCAAGCTTTACAGATCCTTTTATGGGGAGGGTATAACGTTTAGTTTTTGATTATTAAAAAATATTATAAAAACAAGAATGAATCTTCAATTCAAAAACTTTTCTTTTAAAAAGGCAGATTACTTTCTTCTCTTCTTAATCTTTCTTACTGTGCAACTTACTGCACAACCGGCAAATTATTCAGTTGCAAATGCTCATGCGCATAATGATTATGAGCATCCTGTTCCATTTTATACTGCATACAATGCCGGCTTTGGCTCCATTGAAGCAGATGTATTTCCTGTAAATGGTCTTTTAATTGTGGCCCACAGTAAGAAAGAAATTCAATTACAACGTACTTTGGATAATCTTTATATTCAGCCTCTTTTGCAGGAACTGCAAAAGGATAGAAACCGGAAAGTGAATTTATTGATTGATATAAAAGAAAATTACAAAGAATGTTTACAACTTCTTATGAAGGAATTAAAACCTCTCAAAAAATATTTATTTTCCAATGAAAATAATAATAATCCGGTAACCATTCTTATTAGCGGAGAAAGGCCGCCGCCAGAGGAATATAAAAATTATCCCGATTATATTTTTTTTGATGATGATCTTAAATTGTTTCACTCACCTAATGAATGGAGAAGAGTCGGGTTGGTAAGCCTTTCATTTCAAAGATATTCCGGTTGGAATGGCCAGGGGACTCTTGCGGAGAAAGATAAAGATACTTTACATTACGTGATTGATAGTGTTCATAACGCAGGGAAAAAAATCCGCTTTTGGGCTGCCCCTGATAATGAAAATTCATGGCGGACTCAGATGAAACTTGGTGTAGATCTTATTGGTACAGATAAAATTCCGGCGCTATCGGAATTTCTAAAAAAAAGAAGTAGCATTAATGAAAAATAAGAAATGAAAAAGCGGCAGGCGAAACCGGTTTCGTAATAAAACAACCAATTGTTGGTAAAAAAATGGAATTTAGCAGGACCATTTACAATAGTTAAAAAGATTGCTATGCAAAATCCGCAACAAAATTTCAATTCAAAAGAAATTAATCCGCTTCAAAGCCTGGACGAATGGGAAGACGATGTGTTGGAAAGGTATCCCGATCCTGATTTGGAAACAATAAATAAAACCAAAGAAGAGTTCCGTAATTATGACAATCCGGTAAGGGACACCGTTAAAGAATTTTACCGATTAAATCATACCTATCAAACCTATGATTTTGTAAAAGAAAAGAAGAACAATTATTTGCAGTTCAATAAAAAAGAAATGCCCGTTTGGCAAGCATTTGATTTTCTCAATCAGTTAGTAGATGATTCTGATCCTGATACTGATTTGGATCAGTTGCAGCATTTGTTACAAACTTCTGAATCAATCCGCCATGATGGACATCCCGACTGGATGATACTTACAGGACTTATGCATGATATGGGAAAAGTGCTTTGCCTTTTTGGAGAGCCCCAATGGGCCGTTGTAGGGGATACTTTCCCCGTAGGTTGCGCTTATTCTGATAAAATAGTTTATCCGGAATTTTTTAAAAACAATCCTGATTATAATAATTCTGATTACAACTCAAAGTATGGCATATATGAAAAAGGATGCGGATTAAGAAACGTTCAAATCTCCTGGGGCCATGATGAATATGTGTATCATATGCTCAAAGATTATCTTCCGGAAGAAGGTTTGTATATGCTACGGTTTCATTCATTTTATGCATGGCACCGCGAAGGAGAATATGATTATTTGCTTGATGATCATGACAGGGAAATGCTGAAGTGGGTAAAGCTTTTTAATCCTTATGATTTGTATTCCAAGAGCCCGACACCACCAAAGTTGGAAGAATTAAAACCATATTATGAAGGGCTTATTAAAAAATATTTACCGGAGACATTGAAGTTTTAAATCTGGTATTCAGCAGGACCATCAGGAACTACTGTATATTATTCAAAGGTGCTAAAGTAAAAATAATATTTCGAGGTTTTTTCCTGATTATTAATCAGGAAAAAATGATACTATTCCAATTGCTTTAAACTCCGCTACTCCGGTTCGGATTGAATACCTAAATCTCCCTGGCTCCTTCCACCAAAACAGTAGCTTTGTTATTGATAACTTCTACAAAACCGCCCTGGATTGTATAAAGAGTAGTTGAGTTTTTATCTTTCAAAATTTTTAGCTTTCCGGCTTTCAGAGCACTTACAATTGGAGCATGCTTGTCCAAAACCTCAAAAATTCCACCGATGCCCGGAAGTTGTACTCCATAGACATCGCCACTAAAAATTTTCTTATCCGGTGTTAATATTTCTAAATTCATTCTTGTTTATTAGCTGATTAGCTAATTAGCTGATTAGCTAATTACGAATTTGCTGCTTCCATCATTTTTTTGCCTTTTGCAATCGCATCATCCAGGTTTCCAACAAGGTTAAATGCTGCCTCCGGATATTCATCCACTTCGCCATCCATAATGGCATTAAAGCCACGGATGGTGTCTTCAATTGAAACCAGCACACCTTTTAATCCCGTAAACTGTTCTGCTACATGGAATGGTTGAGAAAGGAAACGTTGTACACGGCGTGCACGGCTTACGGTTAATTTGTCTTCATCACTTAATTCATCCAAACCAAGAATAGCGATAATATCCTGCAATTCTTTATATCGTTGTAAAGTCAGTTTGACCCTGTTTGCACAATCATAATGCTCATCACCAACAATCGTCGGAGACAAAATCCTGGAAGTAGAATCCAATGGGTCAACAGCAGGATAGATTCCCAAATCCGCAATCTTTCTGCTTAATACTGTTGTTGCGTCCAGATGCGCAAAAGTCGTTGCAGGCGCAGGATCCGTCAAATCATCTGCAGGCACATAAACCGCCTGTACTGAGGTGATAGAACCGTTTCTTGTAGATGTAATTCTTTCCTGCATCAATCCCATTTCCGTAGCAAGCGTTGGCTGATAACCCACTGCTGACGGCATACGTCCCAGCAAAGCAGAAACTTCAGAACCAGCTTGTGTAAAACGGAAAATGTTATCTACAAAGAATAATATATCTCTTCCTTTTCCGGTGCCATCACCATCACGGAAATATTCTGCTACGGTGAGTCCGCTCAAAGCCACACGTGCTCTTGCTCCCGGCGGTTCGTTCATTTGCCCAAACACAAAAGTTGCCTTTGAATCTTTTAATTCCTCCATGTTTACTGCATCTAAATCCCATCCGCCTTCTTCCATACTATGAATGAATTTATCACCGTATTTCATAATACCAGCTTCAATCATTTCACGCATCAAATCGTTTCCTTCACGGGTTCTTTCTCCAACACCGGCAAATACAGACAATCCGCTGTAGGCTTTTGCAATATTGTTAATCAATTCCTGGATCAAAACCGTTTTGCCCACACCAGCCCCACCAAATAATCCAATCTTTCCACCTTTTGCATAAGGCTCAATCAGGTCAATTACTTTAATTCCGGTAAATAATATTTCTGTGGCTGTACTTAGATTTTCAAATAATGGCGGCTTATTGTGAATCGGCCGGCCATTCTTTTTGCTCACCTGTGGCAAGCCATCAATCGCATCGCCGGTAACATTAAAAAGTCGCCCTTTGATTGCTTCGCCGGTGGGCATCAATATTGGAGAACCTGTGTCAACGACGTCCATGCCGCGTTTCAGTCCTTCTGTACCATCCATTGCAATGCAACGAACACTGTCTTCCCCCAAATGCTGCTGAACTTCCATAATGAGTTTAGTTCCATCCTCTTTGGTAAGTTCCAATGCATTAAATATTTGTGGAAGCTGGTTTTCGCCTTCAAAATGAACGTCCACAACAGCGCCGATTATTTGTTTTATTTTCCCGGTATTTGCCATAAAGTTTTTATTAAAAAAGTAGTTATTTCAATTTGGCGGCAAAGGTAAGATGATAGCGCCAAAAACACAACTATGATAAAAGTTTTATTTCAATTTTTTCACAACATTTCTGAAAGTAAAACTAATAATCGGTTTATTTACTTGTTTACTGATACTTTGAGTACTTTTTTAATGGTAATTTTCGATAAAATGAATGGGCAATTTTCAGCCACCTGATTTTATTATTCAAATAGTCATCGCCTTTTAATGGGACTGGAATGGATAAAGATATTTTTAAATATCCGGATCCTAATGCCGGGAAAACGATCCAGCTCTCTAAAATGCGAATCTGCTGATTTTTTTATTCTCTTTTGTCGCAGCTTTTAATGCTTTCGTCTCATTTCTGTCAGGAAAAAATATTGTATGTTTATGTTTGGATAGAAAAGTGATTATTGCAAATGGAAAAACCATGGTATTCAAAAAAATGGATGACAGTTTTGATTCATGCTGCAGCATGGACCATCTTATTTTCATTACCCGCATTATTACGTCCGTCGCATAATCCAAATGACATCAATACGATTAAATCGTTGAATGCAAAGGCGATTTTTTTTATCTCAAGGGTAAGTGATATGTTGCTGGTTACTTTTTTTTACCTCAATGCTTTCTTTTTTATACCTCGTTTTTTATATAAAAGAAAATATCTGCTCTATGCATTAGAACTCATTTTTTATTTTGCTTTTTACGTGGTAGTTATGTGGATCTTGTGGAGCAGTTTTACAAAAATGGATTTTACATTTGATGCGCATTTTGTTGTGAGTATTTTTTTATTCGTATTTATCCTGGCCTGTAGCATGGCTTATAAAACGATACGAGATAAATTTATCCAGGACAGGCTGGCAAAAGAGAAGGAAACCGAGCATCTTAAAACGGAGTTGTCTTTGCTTCGTTCGCAGGCAAGCCCTCATTTTATGTTTAACGTATTGAATAATATGGTAGCACTGGCACGAAAACAATCTGCTGAACTCGAACCCTCACTGATTAAGTTTTCTTCATTGATGCGTTACATGCTTTATGAAAACGATGAAGAAAAAGTTTCTTTGGAAAATGAAGAAGAGTACCTGCAAAGTTATATTGATCTGCAGCAGCAAAGGCTAAGTAAAAAAGTAAAGGTGAGCGCAAATATGTGCAAGGGTGATAAAACTTATGAAATAGACCCGATGCTGCTGATCCCTTTTGTAGAAAACGCTTTCAAGCATGGAACCGGTTTTATAGAAAATCCGCATATTGATATAGCGTTAAAAGCAAAAGATAATATTCTTTATTTTCGGGTAAGCAATAAATACGATCCGGCTTCGCAGCAGGTAAAAGACAAAGCAAGTGGTATTGGCCTTGCAAATGTCAGAAGAAGGCTTGATCTTTTGCATCCTGGAAAATATACGCTTAACATAACAAAGGATAACAGCATGTTTACCGTTTTCCTTCAAATAAATCTAAGTTCATGATTCGATGCATTGCAATAGATGATGAACCATTAGCATTGGAATTGCTGGTAGATAATATCAGTAAAGTGCCTTTCCTGCAGTTGATAGACAGTTGCGATAATGTAATGGATGCCATGAAGGTGATGCAGCAGCGACCGGTTGATCTTATTTTTTTAGATATTCAAATGCCGGGACTTACAGGGTTACAGTTTATAGAAAGCATGACTGTAAAACCAATGATTATCCTGATAACAGCTTATAAGCAATATGCTTTGGAAGGCTACAACCTGGATGTAACGGATTACCTTGTAAAACCGGTGCCGCTCGACCGTTTTATCAAATCATGCAACAAAGCAAAACAGTTGTTTGAATTAAAATCCCGCCAAAAAAGCTCTTTGAAGCCGGATTATATTTTTGTAAATGCAGATTATAGTATGATTAAAATAACGCTTGCTGATATCATTTATATTGAAGGCCTGAAGGATTACATCAGCTTTCATCTTAAAAGCGCAAAACATCCACTGATAACCAGGATGCCGATGAAAACGATTGAAGAGCAATTGCCCGAATCCAAATTTATCCGCATTCATAAGTCTTATATTGTTTCTGTTTCTTACATTACCGCAATAAAAAAATCAAGCGTGTTTATTGATTCACTGGAGCTGCCCCTCAGTGATACCTACCGGCATGCCGTTTCTGCACTTACCGGCAATTTATAACGCCGGTATTATCGCGCCACAAAATATTTCTACCATTTCGTCGCAGGATTTTCACCACTCATCTCATTTACATAAAAAAATATTGTACCAGCAAATAATTTTGCTGTCAAATGAAATCAATCATGAAAAAAATAATTCTCGCGGCCCTGATTTTTGTTGGCACTCAGGCATGTGCTCAATATCCGAAGGCAATGCCTGCTGCCATAAAAAATGGTGGCCATCTATATGGTAAAATCACAACAGCAGATGGGAAGCCGGTAGAAGGCGCTTCGGTTCTGTTGCTTCATCAACAGTTGGATACAGCTACCAAAAAAATGAAAATGCTGCTTGTAACTGGAGTCATGACCAAAAATAATGGTGATTTTAACTTCACCGGCGTTCCGGTAATGGGAAAGCTACAATTGCGTGCCAGCAATAGTGGTTATAAAACGCTTATACAAGATGTTTCATTTAAACCAGGCCCAGGATTTTCATTTGATAAAGATCTGGGAAATTTAAAACTGGAAACAGATGCAAAGGTGTTGGCTGGCGTAACGGTTGTTGGCTCTGCACCGGCTTTAAAAATGGATATTGATAAAAAAGTATTTAATGTAGAAAAGAATATTGTAAGTGCCGGAGGTACGGCGGTAGATGTAATGCGCAATGTGCCTTCGGTTCAGGTAGATATTGATGGAAATGTAAAACTTAGAAATGCAACTCCTCAGATTTATGTAGATGGCCGGCCAACCACTTTGTCCCTCGATCAGATACCCGCCGATGCCATTCAAAGTGTAGAAGTGATTACCAATCCTTCTGCAAAATACGATGCTTCTGGCGGCAATGCCGGAATATTAAATATTGTTTTAAAAAAGAATAAAGCCAGTGGTTACAATGGAAATATTTCTGCCGGTGTTGACAGCCGCGGAGCAATAAATGCAGGCGCTAATTTTAATGTAAGGCAAAATAAAATCAACTTTTCTGCAGCCGGAATGCTGCATCAAATGAAAAACAATACAACCGGAACCACTGATAGAACAAACCTTGGAGATACCATGACAAAAATTTCTCAGAAAGACATCAGTAAAATGAACGGTGCCTTTGTTTTTGGTAAATTAGGCCTCGATTATTATGTTACCAATCGTGCTACTATTTCTCTCGGCCTCATTAAAGTACACGGCAAATTTGATCCCAATGAAACGATTCAATCCACTACCGATAGTTTATTAAACAGCGGTATAAAAAGTGCCAACAGTGTTCGTTACACTTCCGGCTCCAGGACTTTTGATGCCAATGGATTGCAGTTGGATTATGTATATAATTTTCCAAAAGATGGTGAACAGTTAACCGCAAATGGCAACTATTTTGCCGGAGACAACAACGGTAATTCGTTATATACAACGAATTACCTGGATGGAAATACAATTGGGGGTACACAATTACAACAGGTTTCTAATGATGGAAAAATTAAATTTCTGACAATGCAAACCGATTATGCTTTGCCTTTTGGCAAGCAAAAACAGTCAAAACTGGAAGCCGGTTTGAGATTTCAAGGACACAAGATTGCTCAGAATAACGATAATTTTACCGGAACCACTCCCTCAAACCTGGTAAAAATTCCGGCTGGCACCAATGATTACAAAAGTACCGACAATGTTTTTGCAGCATATGTAAGCCTGAAAAGCAGCATTAAAAATTTCGGTTATGAAGTAGGTGTCAGAGCTGAAAGCTCGAATTATAACGGTGAACTCACCACCACTGGTGAACAATTCAGCAATAAATATCCGGTGAGTTTATTTCCATCTTTATTCCTGAGCCAGAAACTGAAAAAGAACCAGGAATTGCAATTTAGTGCTACAAGACGTATTAACAGGCCAAATTTCTTTCAGTTAATTCCTTTTACAGATTATACCGATAGTCTGAATATCACGCGGGGAAATCCGGCTCTCGTTCCTGAATTTACTAATTCATTTGAAATGAGTTACAGCAAAACTTTCAAAGGAGGAAATAGTTTGCTTGGATCAATTTATTATAAACATTCCAATAACCTGATCACGCGATATCTTAGCCCGGGGATAAATCAGTTTACCGGAAAAAGTGATATTATCAACACATACATCAATGCGAATTCCAGTTATTCTTACGGTGCAGAGGTTACTTCGATAAATAAGCTCACCAAATGGTGGGATCTCACAACAAATGTAAATCTGTATCAGTCGAAGATCAATACTTCCAATATTCCGGGAAGCACTTCACAGGATGCGTTGGTAAGCTGGTTTGGAAAGTTGAACAGTAATTTTAAACTCTCTGCCTCATTCAGCATACAGTTGTCAGCCGATTATCAGAGCAAAACAAATCTACCCATCAATAACAATCAGGGCGGCCCAGGCAGTGGCGGACCCTTTGGTCAGGCACAAAGTTCTTCACAGGGTTATATCAAACCCTTCTGGGGCACCGACATTGCTGTAAAGAAAACGTTCCTTAAAAATAACGCCGCTTCATTGAGTGTGAGTATGAATGATATTTTCCGCACACGCATCCAGGATCAATATTCGATAAGTCCTTATTTCGTGCAGAATTACAGCCGTTTGAATAATCCGCAGATGGTTCGGATTAATTTTACTTATCACTTCGGGAAAATGGATGTCAACTTATTCAAGCGCCAGAATACCAAAGCAAGTGGCGCACAGGATTTGATGCAAATGGCGCAGTAGATCAGGGCTAAAGGAACACTTTTTAAGCACAAAACAGGAAAGATAATTTCCTGTTTTATGTTTTTCTAAAAGATTTTACTGCAAATTCTGAAGCCATGAAAGTTTACTACACATCTATAAAATTTACTATAAACATCTATAAAAAATAGCCGTCAAAAACGTAATGGCAGAATCGGATAAAGTATTGATTTTTCCCGAAATAAATAAAATGACTTTTTTATTACATTGAATAATCAAAAAAAATGACCTTGGCATAATTCTTCCCTAATATGGGGATAACAAATCAGATTTTATTTTCGATATTAAAAAACCATTTTATGAAAAAGATTCTTGTAATACTCGTTTTAACTTTTGGAGTCTATGCAACAACTAGTGCACAAACCACTTCTGCTCCAACAAATTCTTCCGTTACAAAACAAAAGGACAAAGCCAATAAAGAAGCCATTGCTGCTCAAAAGAAGGCAGATAAAGAAGCAAAAGCATTAGCAAAAAAACAGGCAAAAGAACAAGCGAAAGCCACTTCCGCCAAGGCTACCGCAGCAACAGACAATGCTTCTGCAGCCGCACAAAAGAAAGCAGATAAACAAGCAAAAGCCCTGGCGAAAAAACAAGCAAAAGAACAAGCAAAAGAACAAGCGAAAAATGCAGCTGCAAATCAAAGTGCAGCAACAGATAATACGACTGACGCCGCACAAAAAAAAGCAGACAGAGAAGCAAAAGCCTTAGCAAAAAAGCAGGCAAAAGCAAGCCATGCAACCACAACTCAATCTGCTCCGCAAGTTCAAACAACCACCACTCCAGCTGCCGCATCTGTTGCTAAAGTCAAAAGACAAACAACAATTGTGAACCATGCAAATACTGCTCATCCTGCTGATAAAGTAATCAGTACAGATGCAAAAGGGAGAACTATTTACGAGGGGCCAAGAGGAGGAAAATATTATATTGATAGAAATGGAAATAAGGAATATGTAAAATAGGATATTTTCTTAAAAATTTCTCTATGTTGAATCGCCTGCTTACAACCCCGGGCGGTTTTTTAGGTGCATAATTTCCTTATTCCTGTTTCCACGGCCAAGAGAAAACCTTCAGCTTCAATGTTCAACCTTGAAGCTTCAAGGATAAGCCTTATTTATTCTTCCATTTAAAAAGTTTAAAATCTGTCAATAGCCTGCATGGTTTTCCATTAGCATCAAAACCAATATAACTGGCATACCGGCCATCGCCTAATCCTGTAGTAAAAGATGCAAGATTGTGTTTGTCAAATTCATACACATCGTATCGCCAGGTATGATGGTAATGCTTGTCCATTTCTTTGAACAGTGCTGAATCCAATATTCTTGAATTACTTTTCCCCAACGCTTTTTCAGCTTCTTTATCAATAAAAATTCCAGCTCCGGCATCGACGGAATATCCATGAATTTCAGTATTGTAAAGGGGAAGTGGTTTTTGTCCATCCAGCAGTGCCAATTCCCATTTCTGCACTGGTTCGTCACTAAAATGGATTCTCACAAATGCAATTAATTCCTGGCTTTCATATTTGGCAATTGCGAGTTGAACCGGAAACAGGCCAATAGGAAAAAGTTGGTTAAAGGGTTTACCGTATTCATCTATATGCAGGGGATCACATGCTATAATATGGCCGCTTTCTATATTTATGTTTCCAATGTTGATGCCATAGAGGTAGAAACTGGCTCCATTTACATTTTGAGAGGTGCCTTTGATAAAAGCAGTTTCGAAAAGGGCAGGAGCAGCAATAATTTTTGCGGGTGCTCGTTTAATGGTATCAAGCACTTCATGAGAGATTCTTGCAGAATCATCACGATTTCTATTAATGCAGCCGAAAAAAGTACAGGTAATGATGATATATTTTAAAAAAGATTTCATACCAAAGCGTTTTGACAACAGAGAAACAAATATCTTAAATAATTGGCGCACTCAACACCTTAGATTGTCGTAATTATCCCCTCATTTAATTTCTGAATCACTTTAATTTTGTAAAATAAAAATAACCACATTTTATGTTGACAAAATCAAAAGCATTCAGCAGTTTTTCTGTAAATGATTTGCAAATGGCAAAAGCATTTTATCAGAAAATACTTGAATTAAATGTAGTTGATAATCCAATGGATTTGATTGAAATCCACACGGAAGGGGGAAACAAAATATTAGTATATCCGAAGCCTGATCATGCACCTGCGACATTTACGGTTCTTAATTTTCCGGTAAAAAACATTGAACAAATAGTAGATGAACTGATTCATAAAGGAGTATCCTTCGAGCAATATGGTGGCCAAATACAAACGGATGAAAAGGGAATCAGCCGGGGCAATGGTGGCCCAACGATTGCCTGGTTCAAAGATCCGGCAGGCAATATTTTTTCACTGATTGAAGAATAA
>Ga0157370_10006098_pt1 | contig 13376 bp, 14 predicted proteins | sample C35metaG_FD_113463 | JGI IMG/M metagenome (GOLD analysis project Ga0157370, IMG submission 113463) | Corn rhizosphere microbial communities from Kellogg Biological Station, Michigan, USA - C3-5 metaG | ecosystem: Host-associated > Plants > Roots > Rhizosphere > Soil | place: USA: Michigan...
AAAATGTGACTGGGTGAGGATAGATTTTGACGATTTTGAAGGCCAATAGTTGTTCTATTGGTCGAAAAAGCGGCGAAATATAGACCAGCCAGACGCTTTTGCAGCCGATTTCCTTTAAGTCCGGCAGGCTGCCAGCCTCGGGTCATCCGATCCGGGAAAATTATTGGAGGAACCCTTCATGCGAGCCATTGATTTGTGCCGGTTATCGTTCAGCTTCAGCGTGGTTGCGCTTTTTTTCGCATCCGCATTCGCTACTGCGTCAACCCATCCCAAACAGGATGCCCGGCTCATCCAGGAAGTGGTCGTGAATTTCCTGAAAACCCAATCAGCAGGTCTGCCGGGCGAGGTCGAAATCATTCCCGGAATAATTGATGCGCGAACAACCTTGCCGGCCTGCGCCGCGCTTGAACCCTCATTGCCGCCCGGCAGCCGCGCATGGGGCAATACAACCGTGGTGGTAAATTGCACGGTGCCTCATCAGTGGACTATTTACGTACGTGCAACCGTGAAGGTGATAGCAGATTATGTTGTCAGCGCCCGGCCGCTGACACAGGGCCAATCTCTAACCGCTGCGGATTTCACCACTCAAAAGGGAGATTTGACGCAGTTGCCACCCGGCATTATCACCGACCCCAACCAGGCTTTTAACCGGACAATGGCCAGCAGCATTCCGTTCGGCAGCCCGCTACGTCACGATATGCTGCGTGCGCAGACGGCAGTGAAAGTGCACCAGAATGTGAAACTGGTTTCGAGCGGACGCGGATTCAGCGTGACCGCCGAAGGCAAAGCGCTCGGCAACGCGGTGGAAGGACAGATAGTGCAAGTTCGCAGTGCATCCGGCCCGGTAGTAAGAGGAATTGCCCGCATGGGTGCGATTGTGGAAGTAAGCTATTGATGGGTCGGTATGCGAGCGTGTTGAGAAAGAATGAGAGCCAAGGGAAGGATAAGGAAATTTCGTGCCGGGAGCATGTTTACAACTTATTCAACGTAGCCCATACTCGTGGCCATAGGCTGTATTGGCCTGCTCCCTGCATTTCGCCGGACCAGACAGCCTCCTCCCAAGGTTCCACCATCTCAGAGGCAATTTTTATAGAATCAGGCGTAAAAGACAAAAGTTTCCTAAAGTTTTCCACGGAACCGCCGTTAAACTGAATACGGTCAACAGTAGGAGGTATAAACCATGAAAATCGATAATTCCATTAATCCCGCCACCTCGCCAATAAGTGAATCACCGGCCCGTGCTGGCAAGCCCGGACAAAAAACAGATGGCGTCGGGAGCGCGAATACCAGCGATAGCGTACAACTCAGCGCGCAATTCCAGCACATCGAAAAGAATCTGGCTAGCAGCGAAACATTCGACGCTGCACGAGTCAATGAAATCAAGCAGGCAATCCAGGAAGGCCGATTTGTCGTCAATCCGGAAAAAGTTGCGGACGGTCTTCTGAGCACGGTACGTGATCTTATCCAGAATCGGCAGGCATGATCCGGAATACGTTCTCCAGCTCAAAATGCCCTCACAGCAAGGCTAAGAAAGCTCAACGGCGGGCATGGTTTTGATTGGCGAAGGAGTCATTTCTTGAGCGGCGCAGCGCCTTCATGAAAGCTGGACCGACAGGGACGCCTTTGACCGGATTGACTTTCAATCCGGCTGTATCCATCGCGGAAGAGTGTGATGCAACACGGAAATTCATTGACGTTCTGGAGCAGGAGCAGCACCTTTTGCAACAGACGGACGTGTCTCTGCTGCTGTCACTGGCAAAAGAAAAAGCTGTACAGGCCCAGCAACTGATCAGATTGGCCGATGCGCGCAATCAATGGCTTCAAAAGCTTGGCTATCCACGAGACCGTTCAGGAATGGAACGCGGAATAACAGATTGCAATTGCCCGGGCGCCACCGATGCCTGGCATGAATTGCTTCAATTGGCGGAAACCGCCAGCCAGCTTAATAAAATTAATGGCACCCTCATCACCCAGCGCCTTCGGTACAACCATCAGGCGCTCACGGTCTTGCAGGCTGCCACGCATACCGCCGGCCTGTATGGCTCGGATGGACAGCCCCAGCTTTTTTCCGGTGGGCGCCAGCTGGGTGAAGGCTGAACTTCATCCGCAGCACTTCGTTCCTTTTGCGTTTTTCCCAGCCTGCGGGTCTGCCGTCAGCAGCTACTTCAATGCTTGTTCATGTCACCGGCAATTCTCCCGGATTGCCGTTACCCCGGGAGTCAAGCCGAGGCGCTTGGCAATGTCTCCGGACGGGAATCGGTCTCTGAATCGTGCAGGGTATCTGCCGGATTGTCCAACACCTCCGGTGAAGCGTCAGGCAAGGTGGATAGAATCATCAGTGTGACACGCCGGTTGCGCGCGCGCCCCTCTTCGGTATCGTTTGACTCCACGGGGTGATTTTCGCCGTAACCCAGCGCTGTAAGCCTTGTAGCCTTGACTCCATTATCGATCAACAACCGTACGACGGTACTGGCACGCACTGCCGACAATTCCCAGTTGGATGGAAACTTCGGGGTGATGATCGGTTTGTCGTCGGTGTAGCCTTCCACCTGGATAGCATGATCAACGTGCTTGAGCACTTGCCCCACCGCACTAAGCGCCTTGATCGAATCCGGCTGCAGGATCGCTTCCCCGAGAGGAAATAGCGCACTCGCGTTGATTTCGACGCGCACGCCGCGCTCGCTTTGAGTTACGCGCACCTGTCCTTCCTTTACCAGGGAGGCAAATGCCGCCACGATTTCTTGCGCAATAATACGCAGCTTTTCCTGCTGCCGGAGCTGAGCTTCACCAAATAGACTGGCTTTTTTTGCCGCCAGATCCTCGGATGGAATGGTTACAGGCGGCGCCGCAGCAGGTACCGGATCAAGGACCGCAATGACCGTATCACGGCGTTCTTTCTCCGTGGCGAGGGCTTTGATGAGCGAACCGGACAATGTCCTGTATTTGCCCTCGTTTACCTGCGAAAGTGCGTACATGACGGCAAAAACCGCAAGTAGCAGCGTGATAAAGTCTGCATAGGATACCAGCCAGCGTTCGTGGCTTATCTGCTCGTCGGGTTTGTGTCTGGGTTTACGTCGCATGGTGTGCTTTGAGGCTGAAATTGAAATGGAAAAAATGGAAATGAATGGAAGAACAGGGCGAGTATCATCAACGCAGATCTCTTTTGTTTATTTTTTCTTGCCCATTTCCGTATCGCTCATCCGGCGCCCCTCGGTCCGGCGATCCAGAAGGCTTCTCTTCTCAGGTTTGTATGCTCCAGCGCTATGCGAATAGCGACGTTTTCCGTCGGAGCGTCTTTCCATCTGCCGCCTATCGGCAGGTTTTGGAAGCTGCGGCGACATATCTTTGTCATCGCTCGGGTTAACTGCATCATCAATTTTAACCACCGTCCTGATACCATCCTTCATTATTACCTCGTAAATATATGGAATGTATTATTTGCTAGCTGCCACTGGCGGTTTTACCGATCGGGTTTCACGCATTATCTACGCTACCGGTAATTATCCGTCATACAACGTATCCCTTCAGCCGCCCGACGATCAATCGCGGATTTTCGCCGTTGGCAATTCCTACCAGTCCGTCCACCAGCATTTCACGCATGAGAACCTGGCGTGCAATGAGCGTCTTGAGTTTGCTGGCGATAGGTAGAAATGCAAGGTTGGCCAGTCCTACGCCGTATATGGTCGCCACGAACGCCACGGCGATACCGGCACCCAGGTGAGTCGGGTCCGTCAGGTTTTCCATTACCTGAATAAGACCCATCACGGCACCCAGGATGCCGATGGTCGGCGCATATCCGCCAGCAGCCTCCCATACCCTTGCGCCCTGCCGATGCAGATCATCAAAGGTTTCGATTTCCACCTCCAGCACCCGCTTCAACTCCAGCGGCTCAGTGCCGTCCACTACCAGCTGCAGCCCTTTCTTCACGAATGGGTCGTCGATCCCTTCGATGCGTGGATCGAGCGCGAGCAGTCCCTCTTTACGCGCAGTGGTGCTCCAAGTCGCGATATGCTCCACCAGGGCGGTAGCGTCGAGCAGCGGAGGAACAAATACCCAGCGGCTCATTTTCATGCCAAGCACAAACTGGCGCACCGGGCTTTGCAACAGCACCGCTCCCAGCGTACCTCCCAACACAATGGTAAAGGCGGTCAGCTGAAGAAGGGAGCCAGCATGGCCGCCTTCCAGCATCTGGCCGCCAAAAACGGCGACCAACGCGATAACAACACCGATTACGCTATTGACGTCCATGCGAGTTCCTTAAGTTTGGCGCGTAGCCGTGCTACTGCCTGGTTATGTATCTGACATACCCGGGACTCGGATACCCCGAGAACCGCGCCGATTTCCTTGAAATTCAATTCCTGTTCGTAATACAGCCCCATCATCATTTTCTCCCTTTCCGGCAGGTCGGAGATGGCACCAATAAGCACCTTCCTCAGATTATCGTCCAGCAGATTCGCCAGTGGATCCGGGTTGCTATCAGCGCAGTTGCGTTCCAGAAAGTCGTCGTCGCCATCCTCCATGAAATCTTCATAATGAATGAGCTGTGTCCCGCGCGCCTCAAGCAACATTTCCTGGTAGTCCGCAAGCGGCACCTTGAGCTCGCCGGCTATTTCAGCCTCAAGGGGCGAACGGCCAAGGCGCTGCTGCAATGCGTGCACGGCCGCTTCAATCTGGCGCATGCTCTTGCGCGCGCCCCTCGGCAACCAGTCGGCCTGGCGTAATTCGTCCAGCATCGCACCGCGTATTCGCTGCGCGGCATAGGTCTCGAACTGGGCTCCCGGCGCTTCCTCATAACGGCTCAATGCGTCCATCAGCCCGATCATGCCCACCTGAATGAGGTCATCCACTTCGATGTTCGATGGCAATTTGGCAACCATGTGGTTGGCAATGCGTTTGACAAGCGGCGCAAACTCGGCCACTGGCCGCTGTTTATTGATGACGCCGGCCGCGTTATACATGACTCACCTGACATTTTGCAGCAGTTGCACTGACAAGCCTGTTCTGGCTGTTTTGCATCAGACACTGCATGAAACCTTCCAGCCCCCTGCCCTCACCGTCTTCGCTCAAACGGAATGGCAGCCGGTTTACCGACTCAGCCAGGCGACGAAATGCGATTGCCGAAACGGCAGCGGGGTACCCTTCGATCACCGAACGCCCCAGACGGATCGATTGCCGCAGCTTGTCATCCGGCGGTACAAATCCCAGGAAATCGAGCGACACCGCCAGATAACGGCTCGCCACCCTTGCAATATTGTCATAAATCATTTGCGCTTCAGCCTCGGCGGCGACCTGATTGATCAGGACACGGAATTGCTGCCCCCCCTGGCTGCCATTAATGTTCTTGATCATTGAGTAGGCTGCGGTAATCGAAGTGGGATCGGATGACGCTACGACCACAATTTCATGACCTGAAACGGCGGGCGACAGCAGCCGGCTGGTCCGGACAGGTGCTGCATCGATCAGGATCACGTCTATCGGTTGCGCAAAACGTCCGAAGCAATCGATCAGATGCGCCTGATCTCCCGGGCTCAGCGTTCCAAGCACACGCATGCCGCGCCCCGCCGGGAGGAGGCGGAATCCCTCGGGACTAGGTATGACAACTTCATCAAGAGTCTTGTCGCGCCGGACCACGTCCAGCAGGTCGCGGTGAGCATGGAGACCCAGCGTACCGCCAATGTTGTTTGCGCCGGCGTTTTCGTCGATCACCAGCACATCCTTCCCGCTGCGCGTCAGGGCCGCCGCCAGATTGATCACTGCGGCTGTCTTGCCCCCTCCTGGAATACCGGAGACGACAGTGGCGATACGAACGGAGTCCTGCATCAGCATGCGGCGCAGTCCTTCTGCCTGGTCCTGGATGGGCTTAGCCAAAATAAGCTCCGTTCATATCCAGGTTGGCCGCTCCACTTCTGAAATTTCCCGCCAGCAGCGGGAATGCATCTTCCGGCATCGCGAAGGGGGAGGCTACGGGAAGGTTGCTGAGTGCGGCATCGATCAGAGGGCGCGCCTCCGCCAGATGTAAATCTTCCGGCACACGCTGGCCTGTAGCCATGAAATAGAGCGGCAACTGGTGGCGGATCGCAGTATCAAGTGCGCAACCCGTGGTCACCGCTTCGTCGAGCTTGGTGATTATCGCCCCTGCCAAGCCCCCACCCTGATATGCGCGAGCGACTTCTTCCAGCGTATCGCCGCTCGATGCAGCATTGAGCAGCAGCAAACGTTTAACCTCGGTGCCGCAACCTGCCAGCATTGCAGCCTGCTCAGCCACCATTTTGTCACGCTGGCCCATCCCTACGGTATCTATCAGCACCATGTGCTTGCCTCGCAGTTCAGCCAGCGCGAGAGCAAGATCCTGCGTATCCTTCACTGCGTAAACTGTAACGCCCAGGATTTTGCCGTAGATGCGCAGTTGTTCATGGCCGCCGATACGGTAGCCGTCCGTCGTGAGAAGTGCCAGTTTGTCTGAACCATGACGTACGACGCAGCGGGCCGCCAGCTTGGCGGTAGTGGTGGTCTTGCCCACGCCGGTGGGTCCCACCAGGGCATAAACGCCGCCTTTTTCAAGCATTTCGTTTTCGTTGCCGATCGTCTGCAGGTTGCTCGTCAATACCGTCTTCACCCAGCCCATTGCGGTTTCCTCGTCCTGTCCGGCAGGCATCCGCTCCAACAGATCGTGCGCCAGGGAGACACTGAAGCCTGCAGCCAGAATTCGGCGCAATATTTGCGCACGCATTGGATCACGCCGCTCTCGATCGTTCCAGGTCAGCGCGGACAACTGTTGTTCAAGCGTACCGCGCATCGACTTGATCTCCCTCAGCACACTGGCAGCCACCTCGTCGGCTATCTGGCGTGGATCGAACCCGGGCTGCGGACTCTTGGTGGAAATCGTGGTACCGGAAGCCTGCTTGGCCGTTTTTCGCGTACTGGCGGCAACCCGTTTCTTGCCGGAAGCAGGCTCGCTCACGAGTGGATCCTCAACGGAATCCACCCGCTGGCTTTCAGGCCAGCTTATCGGCTCCCGGTTGGCAATCTTTTCCGTCATCGAATTCAGCGCTTGATCCGCGCGCCAGTCATCTTTTCCCGAGTCGGTCTGCGGGCGCGAGCGGAATGCCGGTCTCCGGTTTGTGCTTTGACCAACAGAATCCGGCGTGACCAGCGATCCCCTGCCTTGACGCGGTTCAGTCGTGAGTTCCGGAATTTCCCAGCGTTTTGCCGATTGCTCCTGCCTTCCATCGAAAGAAGGAAAATGCAGCCGGGGCAAATCTTTAGCACTTTTAATATCCCGGGTGCCTGTATTTGCCTGCACATTGAGCTCAGGGAGATTTTTGCCATATGGGGAGTCGACAATTTGTTCCTGGCTAACGCTTTCTTCCGTGAAATCTTCCTGACGCCGCTGCGGCATGTTTCCGGCCCCATGCTCCGCTGATGACGGCATCATCGCCGTGATGTCATCCGGTCCGAGTGCCAGGATTTCGACGCCTCCATCCGTTGCCCGATTGGACAAAATCACGCCATCGGGCCCTAGTGCATCGCGCACCATATTCAACGCTTCGCGCGTTGTTTTTCCAAAGAATCGTTTGATGCTCATGCTCTTGCTCCAAGAATAGAGGTGACTTTAATATTGCTTGAATCAGGTACTTCAGCGTGCGACAAAATCTTGAGCCTAGGAAGAGCCCGGCGCAGAAAGCGCGCCAGCACTGTCCTTAGCGGCGCAGGCACCAGCAGTACCGGGGTCAGGCCTACCTGTTCCTGGCGCTGGCTCGCGCCGACCGCTTCGCGTAGCAGGGTATCGGCCAGCCCCGGCTCAATCCCGACACTGTTCGGGCTGGCATGCAAGGCTTGCGTCAACAATCTTTCCAACCCGGAGTCCAGCGCCATGACCTGGAATTCCTCCGCTTGCGGCCAAATTTGCTGAACGATAGCGCGGCCCAATGCGATGCGAACCAAGGCTGTCAATTCATGCGGGTCCTGCACTCGGGAGCCATGCTCAGCCATGGAGTCGATGATTGTCCGCATGTCGCGAATATGCACGTTCTCGTCGAGCAGATTCTGCAGGACCTTCTGTACGGTCGAGAGCGGCAGGAGTTTGGGAGTCAGATCTTCCACCAGCTTCGGCAAATCTTTCGCCAGCCGGTCCAGCAGTTGCTGTACTTCCATACGGCCGAGCAATTCCGCCGCGTGGGCATGCATCAAGTGATTCAAATGGGTCGCCACGACCGTGCCGGGATCCACCACGGTATAACCCAGAATCTGGGCTTGCTCGCGCTGATTGGCTTCGATCCAGACTGCAGGCAGCCCAAAAGCAGGATCGCTGGTGGCAAGGCCCGGCAGATTGCCTGAAACGCCGCCTGGGTTAATTGCCAGGTATTGGCCCACGTTGACCTCGCCCGCTCCAATTGCAACGCCTTTCAGCGTAATACGGTAAGCATTGGGGCGTAATTCCAGGTTGTCGCGAATATGCACCGAGGGCGGCAGATAGCCGATTTCCTGCGCAAATTTCTTGCGCACACCCTTTATCCGCCGCAGCAGTTCACCATCCTGCGCCTTATCCACCAGGGTGATTAGCCGATATCCCACCTCAAGCCCTACGGTATCCACCGGCGTAACATCGTCCCAGCTCGCATCTTGAACTTCTGGCTGTACCGTCGGTGCGACAGGCACTTGGCCGACAGGCTCCTTCTTGCGCTGGATCATCATATAGGCGCCGCCACCCAGCACGGCGGCCAGCAACAGGAAAGCGAAATGCGGCATGCCAGGTATCATGCCCATAAGACCAATAATCGAAGCGGTAAGAATCAGCACCTGCGGCCTGGAGAAAAGTTGGTTCACGAGCTGGCCGCTGATATCCTCGTCAGTTCCTACGCGGCTCACGACCAGGCCTGCGGCCGTGGAGATAATGAGCGCCGGAATTTGCGCGACCAATCCGTCACCGATAGCCAGCAGCGTATAATTTCTGGCGGCGGTAGCAAAATCCAGATCGTGCTGCAATACACCGATGATCAGTCCGCCAATCACATTGATGAACAGAATCAGAATGCCCGCAATCGCGTCTCCCCGTACAAATTTGCTTGCGCCATCCATTGACCCGAAGAATTCCGCTTCCTGTGCGATAGCGGTACGGCGCCGTCCGGCCTCTTCCTCACCGACAAGGCCGGCGTTGAGGTCCGCATCGATTGCCATCTGTTTGCCCGGCATCGCATCCAGGGTGAAACGAGCAGCAACTTCCGCAATGCGGCCCGCACCCTTGGTGATCACCATAAAGTTGATGACCACCAGGATAATGAATACGACAATGCCCACGGTGTAGTTGCCGCCCACCAGGTAGTGACCGAATGCCTCAATCACCTTTCCCGCTGCGTCCGGCCCGGTATGGCCTTCCATCAGCACGATACGGGTTGAGGCAACGTTAAGCGACAGCCGCAATAAGGTCGTCAACAAGAGCACGGTGGGAAATACCGCAAACTCCAGCGGTTTGTGCGTATGGATACTGACCAGCAGCACCATGATCGAGAGCGCAATGTTGAAGGTAAACATCATGTCCAGCACGAAGGCCGGCAGCGGCAACACCATCATGCCGAGGATCATGAGTATCAATAAAGGACCTGTCAGGCTGCGGGCGTTTACGCCGCGGAAGGAAAAGGAGAGTTTGGCAAGTGCGTTCATGGCTTACTCAGTGTTTGTCAGATGCGTCAAGGGTCGGATTTAATATCACATTTTCCGGATCTAGTTCTGCAGGTACCTCAAGGGCGCCCGGCAGGCTGGGTGCCTTGCCGCCGTACTCGCGGTGACGGCGCAGCTGGTAGACATAGGCAAGCACCTCCGCCACGGCGTTATACAAGGTCTGCGGAATCTCATCGCCCACCTCGGCGTGGTGATACAAGGCGCGGGCAAGCGGTGGCGCCTCCATTAGCGGCACCTGGTGTTGCTGCGCTATTTCACGGATTTTCAGCGCCAGCAAGTGGGAACCTTTGGCAACGACGCGCGGTGCGCGCATCTTGCCGTCTTCATACTTCAGCGCCACGGAATAATGGGTCGGATTGGTGACGATAACATCGGCCTTGGGCACCTCGGCCATCATGCGCTTCCTGGCCATTTCGCGCTGCTGGGCGCGAATACGGCCCTTGACTTGTGGATTGCCTTCGGTTTCCTTGTTTTCCTGACGCACTTCCTCCTTGGTCATCTTGAGCTTGCGATGGTGGTCCCACAGCTTGAACGGGACGTCCACCGCTGCGATCAGCACCATCGTCCCGGCAATTGCGAGAAAGCTCATGGCAACGAGTTCTCCCATGTGCCCAGCACCCATGGCAAGCGGCGCGGCAATCAATGACAGTACTGCTTCCTTGTGATGCCAGACTGTCCAGGCACCCGCCCCGCCGATAAGCGCGGCCTTGAGGAGGGCCTTGCACAGCTCGACCAGGCTATGGAGTGAAAACATGCGGCCCACTCCTTTTACCGGATTGAGCCGATTGAGATCGGGCGCCAGCGACTTGAAGGTAAAAAGCCAGCCGGAAAGCAGCATGGGTGCGACAACGGCCGCCACGATCATCAGAATAAAAAAAGGAGCGAATGCAACCAAGGCGTGCGAAGATTGGTCGAGCAGGCGTTCGGTGAGCAGGCTGGAATCGAAGCCGACATCGCGGGGAACCTGCATTCCCTCTTTTATCAAGCTCCTGAGCTGTCCGGTGAGATGGTCGCCCATCAGCCACAGGCCGGAGCCCGCGGCGATCAATACCGCGAACGTGGAAAGTTCCGGAGAACGGGGAACCTGGCCCTCCTCGCGAGCCTTCTCCAGCCGCCGCGGCGACGCCGGTTCCGTTTTTTCCAGATCGCTATCTTGACTCACTGCTGACTCCTGCAAACGTCGATAATCGGCTCGTCGTCATGTGAGTGCGATTATCAAACGATTCAGGAATCAATGATCGAAGGAAAAGAGTGGAATTTGTCCCGCAATTCCGCTTTAGAAATTGTTGCAAGCCCTCTGCAGGACGTGTTGGCGGGCACGTCTGGGACGTATTCGGAATTTGTTACGGAAAGGGCGAACGCCAATGCTTAACCGGCGACGGGCAGCAACGCTTTGGCATTGATAGTGGATGCGCCATTTTCGATCTCCCTCGTCACGCCGCCTTCCTTGCTCAGGGCTTCCGAAGCCTTGTGGCTCATTACGATAATGCTGATGCGACGGTTGACAGGATTGGTGGGATCGTCCTTATCAAATAGTACTGCCGAGCTCAAACCCACCACGCGCATGATTTTCTGCTCGTTCATGCCACCCATGATGAGTTGACGCCGGGAGGCATTGGCCCGGTCTGTCGACAGCTCCCAGTTACTGTAGTTCTTCTCGCCGCTTGCGTAAGCTGTTGCGTCGGTGTGACCTGAAAGACTCACTCTGTTGGGCATTTCGTTCAGTACTCCGCCGAGCTTTTGCAGAATGTCTTTGGTATAAGGCTGCAACTCGGCTTTGGCAAGGGCGAACATGGGCCGATTCCTGGCATCGACAATCTGTATGCGCAGACCCTCGGCGGTGATATCCAGCAGCAACTGCTCCTTGAAGTCGCGCATGGTTGCATGTGACTCGATCAGTTGCTCCAGCCGGCCCCTCAAATCTTCGAGCTTGAGTTTATCGAGCCGCTCAAGCTCGGCTTGCGCCGACTTGAGATTGGGTTTTTGCTTGCCCGGTTCGAAATCGACCTTTCTCACCTGACCGTCGCGCCGCGTCAGATCCTTGCCACCCCCCTGAATCACGCTGGTTCTGCCACCGTTGCCTTTGCCCCCTGTCACCAGTGTTTTCAGCGGGGTCTGGAAATATTCGGCCATACCTTTCAATCGATCCTCGGAGGAAGAACCGACGAGCCACATGAGAAGAAAAAAAGCCATCATGGCGGTAACAAAGTCCGCATAAGCGATTTTCCAGTGACCACCGTGGGAACCCCTGCGGTGTTTCTTGATTTTTTTGATAATGATGGGACGTTTATCGTCAGACATGAGTGTTCTCGCTTCGGATCCATCCTAAACCCGCCTTGTGGCGAACTCACCATAAAGGCAAAGGTCAAGTGATGTAAAAAGTCATTTGGGGCTATGGCATTAAACTGAATAATTAAGCAGTCAACCGCCGGATCCAGGATCATCTATTCTTGGCCTGCCGGACATGGGTTTCCAGCTCGATGAACGTAGGCCGTTCTGTGGAATACAGTACCTTTCGGCCAAACTCCACTGCCAGCGCCGGAGCGTAGCCGTTAATACTGGCAAGCAGCGTAACTCTGATGCACTGCAACATCTTCGTGGATTCTTCCAGCTTTTGTTCCAGTACATTGGCGACCGGACTCACAAAACCGTAGCCGATCAGGATGCCGAGGAAAGTGCCAACGAGTGCCTGGGCAACCAGGACGCCCAACTCCTCGGGCGGCAGGCCAATCGATGCCATGGTGTGCACCACGCCCATGACCGCCGCGACGATGCCGAACGCTGGCATTCCGTCTCCCATTTTGGAGATGCAATGTACCGGCACTTCGCCTTCCTGATGATGGGTCTCGATCTCGTTGTCCATCAAATTCTCGATCTCGAACGCATTAAGGTTGCCCCCCACCATCAGGCGCAGGTAGTCCGTGATGAACTCGACCACATGGTGGTTCGCCAGGATATTGGGGTAATTTGCAAAAATTGGACTTTCGGCGGGAGCTTCTACGTCACTTTCAATCGACATCAGCCCTTCCTTGCGCACTTTCGCGAGCAGATCATAGAGCAGCGCCATGAGATCCATGTAAAGGGCCTTGGTGTACCTAGGGCCTTCCATGACTTTTGGCAGCATCTTGAATGTTGCCTTTTGCGCCTTTACTGTATTACCCAGTACGAAGGCCCCTACCGCGGCACCGCCGATAATCAATAATTCCAGCGGCTGGTAGAGCGCGGCAAGATGTCCACCGGCCAGGGCAAACCCGCCAAATACCGAACCGAAAACAATAATGCACCCGACTATGATCAACATGGTTACCGATACTCCCTCACATGGATTGTTCTGCCGCTCATACGCTTCACCCTTACTCTCGCCCTCGGCTATCCATCCTCAAGTGAATGAACTTGCGACGGGTTTATGGGGGCGAACTACTCATCTTTTGTAACGGCTGGAGTCCAGTAAACTTTAGGTAAACGATAAAGAGGGAACCGGAAAAGAGAAGCCGATGGAGGAATGATTCCAGCCATCGGCAAGTGGGAGAGGGAAAACGAATTTCCGGTCCGTGACAGACACGGAGGGCGCAAGCCCGGGAGGCCCAGGAGGCTTTAAGCGGCTATGGCTTCGGCCTCTGCCGTGCGGGCTTTGTTGGTTTTGCCGGCGCGGGACGGGGTATGGCACAAGCCGCATACATAACGGCTATAAAGATCAT
>Ga0157370_10006099_pt1 | contig 13375 bp, 11 predicted proteins | sample C35metaG_FD_113463 | JGI IMG/M metagenome (GOLD analysis project Ga0157370, IMG submission 113463) | Corn rhizosphere microbial communities from Kellogg Biological Station, Michigan, USA - C3-5 metaG | ecosystem: Host-associated > Plants > Roots > Rhizosphere > Soil | place: USA: Michigan...
CGCCAGTTCCGGCTTATCGCCGAGCGCGAGCGCAGCGGCATGCTGTCCGATCAGGCTCGCCATCGCAACGCCTGCGCCGTTGTATCCGAGACAGAATGTGGTCGCCTCGTCGCTGCGGCCCACATGCGGCAAGGCATTGAATGTCATGCCGACATAACCGGACCATCCGAACTCGATCGGTATGCCGGACAGATCGGGAAAGAGCGCGACCATCGCACGGCGCAACGCGTCCAGCCCGGTCGTCTGCCCTTCCTTGCCGAAGGCGTCGCGCCCACCGAACAGCATGCGCCCGTCGACCTTGCGAAACCATTTCATCATGCGCCGCGTTTCCGTGTAGCTGCGGCGATTCGTCATCAACCGGGCATCGAGTTCGGCGGGCAAGCGCGCCGTCGCGATCATCGCGCTGCGAAAAGGCACGAGCTCACGCTGGTAGGGCGCCGTGGCCGACGTCAAATTCGAATAGGCATTCGTCGCGACGATAACCTGCTTCGCGTGCACGATACCGCCCTCGGTGCGCAGTATCCTGCCTGCGCCACCCGACGCGCGCGCGATCTCGAGGATGGGCGTGCCTTCGTAGATCGGCACGCCGCGCGCAGTCAGCCCGCGAGAAAGACCCAGTACATATTCGAGCGGCAGAATGGTGCCCGCATCGGCGCTCAGCACGCCTCCGACAAAAGCGCGCGAGCCGGTTTCCTCGGTGACCTCGGCGGGAGACATGACCGTCATCGATCGATCGCCCAGCGTCTGCCGCACCCATTGCGCCTCATCGCGCAGCGCCGCGAACGCACGTTCCGTATGCGCGCAACGCAGGCTGCCGGTATGTTCGAACTGCGCGCGTGCGAGCTTGAACTCATCGACGAACGCCTCGACGGCCCGCACGCCTTCATGCGCGAGCCGGTGCATGCGTTGTGCCGTGTCGAGCCCGTAGGTGCGTTCGATCGTCGGAAACGAGAGCCGGAACTTGGACGAGACCACGCCACCGTTGCGCCCGCTCGCCCCCCAGCCGATATCATTGGCTTCGAACACGGCGCAGCTTACGCCGCGTTTATGCAACGCGTAGGCTGCTGCCAGGCCCGAGTAGCCGGCGCCGATCACCGCGACCTCGACGGTCAGATCGCGCGCCAGCGGCGAAGGCCGCGCGGCGGGCGCCTCCGTCACCGGCTCGCGCGCCGCCATGGCGCGCCAGAGAGAGTCGGGCTGCGGCCGGGCCGCGGTCATCGGGGCGAGCATCGTCAGGCTGCCACGTGCAGTTCGGCGTCGACGGCATCGGCCAGCGCTGCCAACGTCGGGAACGTGAAGGTCGGTGCTGTAACCACCTCGGGAACCGGCGTTGCACCAAAACCTTTCAGGCCCTGGCGTCGCTCGATCCAGCAGGTGGAATAACCGAGCTTCGTCGCGACGCCGATGTCGTGATATTGGCTCTGCGCCGTATGCAAGATCTCGTCGAACTTGTAGCCGAATGCCGCTTGACGCCCGCGGTTAAAGGCGAAGAATTGCGGATCCGGCTTGGCTACGCCCGTCTCGTCGCAGCACACCGTATCGTCGAACGGATCGCAAAGCGTATGCGAATAAGCGGAAAGCGCCACCCGGTCCGCGTTCGTCATCGCGACCAGGCGGAAATGCTTGCGCAGCCGCTTGAGCGCCGCGACAGAATCGGGGAACGCCGGCCACTCGAGCACATCGCGTTGAAACGCGGCAGCCGATTGCGCATCGTCGGGCAGACCGAGTTCCTTGGCAAGCGAGAGATAGACGTTTCCCATTTGCTGGCTGGAGCGGCCGGCGAAAGCCGCACGTCCGCGCATGTACGGCTCGAAGATCTGATCATCCTTCAGATCTTTGGCCGCCGCGCCGCCCAGGCGTCGCACGGACGCGAGCACGCCGCGCTCGAAGTCGATCAGTGTGCCGACGACATCGAACGTCAAAACCTTGAAATCGGTGAGTTTCATTGCGCAATCCTCTTGCAGTTTTCGCGGGTCACTACTAACGGAAATGCCGGGGGCGCGATAGCCGGGCCCGAGCGGCGGTAAGCCCTTCAGGCGGGCACGACAATCGTGTCTTGCGGATCGAGCAGCACGGTCATCGACGCGCCCGGCGGGGGGATGCATCGGCGCGCGTGGTGGCTGCTCAGCTGTCGCAGGCTGATGGCCGTGCCATCGGCGAGCGCCGCGAAAACGCGCAGGCTTTCGCCTTGATAGAGCACCTCGGTGACACGGCAGGACAGCCGGTTCGCGCCCTCGTGCGACTGGCCGTCGTCGATAACGAGGCGCTCGGTTTGCACGGCAAGCATCAGGCGTTCACCGGGCGGCAGCGGATGAGCCGTGCGCAGCACGGTTTCCCCTAGACGCACCGCCTCGCCGTCCACGCGGCTCACCGGCAGCAGGGTGGCCTCGCCGATAAAGCTGGCGACGAACGCATCGCGCGGACGGTCGTACAGCCCCTCCGGCGTGTCGATTTGCACGAGCCTGCCGTCCTTGAGCACCGCCACGCGGTCGCTCATCGTGAGCGCCTCGCGTTGGTCGTGCGTGACATTGATGATCGTCGCGCCGAGCCTGCGGTGCAGCCGCCGCAGCTCCAACTGCATCGTGTCGCGCAACTGCTTGTCGAGCGCGGACAGCGGCTCGTCCATCAGGATGAGCTGCGGCTCGAAGACAATCGCGCGCGCCAGTGCCACGCGCTGACGCTGGCCGCCCGATAACTGGCTGATACGGCGCGCCTCGAACCCGCCAAGCTCGACCAGCGCTAGCGCATCGGCCACTTTCTTGGCCCAGCTCGATTTCGGTTCGCGCCGTGCGCGCAAGGCGAACGCGACATTCTCGCCGGCCGTCATATGCGGAAACAGCGCGTAGTTTTGAAAGACGATGCCGATGTTGCGCTTATGCGGCGGCGCAAATGTAATGTCTCGCTCGCCGATCCAGACGCTGCCCGAGCTCGGCTGCACGAACCCGCCGAGGATCCCGAGCAGCGTCGTCTTGCCCGATCCCGACGGGCCTAGCAGCGAAACGAATTCGCCCGGCGCGATATCGAGCGAAACGTCGTCGAGCGCGACAACCGGGCCGTAGCGCTTCGCTGCGGATCTAATGGAAACCCCTGACTTCGCTCTTGAATCCATTGTGGTGCGCCTCGTTGACTGCCTTCACGTTGAGAGCAATATAGGCGGCAATATTTTCAACGGCAATTCCCGAATTGTTGGATCGGGTATAACATCAGGTCATGCCAAACCTTCGAAGAAAGCTCCCGAGCGCCAACGCCCTCTTCGTTTTCGAAGCGGCCGCGCGCTGCGGCAACTTCACGCGCGCCGCGCAAGAGCTCTACGTGAGCCAGCCGGCCGTTAGCCGCATGCTTGCACGCATGGAAGACCACATCGGGGTACGCCTGTTCGAACGCGTGCGAGGCGGCATCGAACTCACCGAAAGCGGCCGGATTCTCTACCGTAAGATCGCCGAAGGGTTCAATGGGATCGAGGGCGCGATCCGGGAAATAGAGGCGAGAGCGACCGGCGTCGAAACGGTCACGCTTTCGGTTTCGACAGCGTTCACGACGCATTGGCTGATGCCGCGCATGAGCCGGCTGCACGAGACGTTTCCGTCGGTCGATATTCGTTTCCAATTGATTTCCGGCCGCATCGGCGGCCCGCTCGGCGACGTGGACTTGGGTATGCGCTTCTTGCGTGAAGTCGACATGAACGAGCACAGCGTAGCGATCATGCCCGAGACGCTGCTGCCCGTTTGCAATCGCGCTTATCGCGATGCGGCGGCGGCGGCCGGCGCGGGCAGCGAACAGGGCGACACCGTGATGGTGATGGACGAAGGCGAGCGCGGCTGGCACAACCGCTTCAAGGCCTTTGTCGAGCACGGCCGTCAAGTTTCGGGCGTGCTCAGCTTCAGCGACTACGCGATTGTCGTCCAGGCCGCCCTGCTCGGCCAAGGCATCGCGCTTGGCTGGCTCAATGTGCTGTCGCATTGGCTTACGCAGGGAGCGCTCGTGCCGGCGGAAGAAGAACTGATCGCGACGTCCCGGCTCTGCTGCCTGGTGTGGCCCGCCAACCGACCGCTGCGCCCCGTCGTTGCGCAGATGCGCGACTGGCTCATTGAGGAAATGCGTGCCGATCTGAGCACCCTCGACCTGATGTATCCGGCGCTCGGATTGCGCGAAACGCTCGATGCGGTCAGTTCAAACACCTCAAGGCTATCGACTACCTGATTGAGCCGCCTCGTTCAAACGCGAGCTAATGCAGGCACGAACCTTGCCCCGTATCGTCGAGATACATGCTCGAGCGCTTGCGCACTCCCTACATCCAGCCCCTCGAAAATGGGGATCCGCGCGGCAGCGTAATCGCCGCCTGCGCAGACGAGTCAATCAGTTGACATTGAGATTGCCGCTAAGTCGCGCGTGAAATGCGCGGCTGCGGTCATCGAGGCCGTCAAACCGCACGGCAATCTCATGCTGCCGGTACCTCACTTCGATCGCATCGAGCGCGGCAACCGTCGATGCATCCCAGATCTGCGACTTCGAGAAATCGATGACGACCGCACGCGGATCGCTTGCGTACTCGAACCGGTCCACCAAATCGTTGCTGCTGCCGAAGAAAAGCGGTCCGTGCACCTCGTAGCGCACGCTTTGCCCGTCCGCCGAAACGATCCGGGCCGCGCTGATCACGTGCGCGACGCGGCGTGCGAACAACACCATTGCAAGCAGCACACCGGCCACCACGCCTAACGCGAGGTTTCCGGTGTAGACGGTTAATACGACGGAGACCAGCATCACCGAGGTTTCCATCAGCGGCATGCGTTTCAATGTAGCCGGGCGCACGCTATGCCAATCGATCGTTTTCATGGCGACCACCATCATCACCGCCGCCAGCGCGACCATCGGGATACGCGCCATCACCGCGCTCAAGCCGGTCATCAACAGCAGCAGCGTGAAAGCTGCCGCCAGCGTGGACACGCGCGTGCGAGCGCCGCCAATCCCGACGTTCACGACGGTTTGACCGATCATCGCGCAACCGGCGATGCCGCCGAAGGCACCGGCGCAGAGATTGCCGAGCCCAAGGGCCCACGATTCGCGCGTCTTGTTCGAGCGCGTCTCGGTGATGTCATCGACGAGCTTGGCGGTGAGCAACGTCTCCAGCAAACCGACGAACGCGATGCTGATCGCCGTCTGCCATACGATTTTCAAAGTACTCAAATCGAAGGGCACGGTCCAAGGGGTCAGCCCGGGCAAATCCGATTGCATGGGATGCTGCCCCCCGACGGTCGGCACGCTCCACTGCAGCGCGACGGCCAAAGCGGTCGCAACGACGATCGCGATCAGCGGAGAAGGTACGGAACGCTGAACGCGCGGGCCGACCACGACGATGGCGAGTGTAATCGCGAAAAGCACATACACCGCTGGAGGCTGATCGACGATGTGCGGGATTTGCGCGCTGAAGATCAGAATACCGAGCGCGTTGACGAAGCCGAGCATCACCGAGCGCGGAATAAATCGCACGATGCGCGCCAAGCCGAGCACGCCGAATGCGACCTGAATCAGCCCGCCGAGCACCACCGCGGGAAAGATGTAACCCGCGCCGTGCGCGTGCACCATCGGCCCCACGACGAGCGCCACGGAACCCGCCGCCGCTGTGACCATCGCGGGCCGTCCGCCGAACAGCGACGTGACCACGAGCAGCACGACCGAGGCGAACAGCGCCGAACGCGGCTCGACCCCTGAGATGAAGGAGAATGAAATCACCTCGGGAATCAACGCGAGGCTCGTGACCATGCCCGCTAGAATCTCGCGCAGCAACTCAGCGCGCGATGCGGAAAATCGAATGCGCGACCGGGCGCGCGGCGTATCGATCCTGCTGCCAGGATTTGTCATGTCGGTACTCGGTTTGTTTGAGAAGTAGAACCCGGCGCGGCGCACGTGACCGGCACGCTTGCCGTAAAACAGTAAAAGGTAACGGTCACATGCGGACGATGCATCGAAAGCCGATGTGACTCGTCGATGTATCTAGCGTCTGTCCTTGGCGTGCTGCCGGCCGATAGCGCAAGCAATACCCCGGCGCGCACAAGTGCGAGCCCCCCTTGACCACGTTGCGCACGTCCGCGGCGACGAGGCCCGATGACGGAACGCAGCAGGAGGGGGTTTCCTCGACCCCGGGTGGACTGCCGTAGCGGGTGCGGGTCCATTCCCAGACGTTGCCGGCGACGTCGTAAAGACCATAGCCGTTGGCGGGAAACGACTTGACCGGCGAAGTGCGCTCGTAGCCGTCGATCGCCGTGTTCTGCCACGGAAACTCGCCTTGCCACGTGTTCGCCATCTGCCGGCCGCCGGGTGCGAACTCGTCGCCCCAAGGATAGGCCGCGCCCTCGAGTCCCCCGCGCGCCGCATACTCCCATTCGATCTCGGTCGGCAGCGATTTGCCGGCCCAGGCCGCGTAGGCGCTTGCATCCGCAAACGACACGTGCACGACCGGATGGTCGGCAAGACCGGCTAAGTCGCTTTCCGGCCCTTGCGGGTGCCGCCAACTGGCACCGGGCACATAGGCCCACCACTGTCGATAATCGCCCCGGCCCACGCGCGATCGAGGCTGCGTGAACACGAGCGAGCCGGGACACAGCAGTGCCGGATCGGCATCCGGATACAGCGCGGGATCGGGCTGTTGCTCGGCGAGGGTGCGATACCCGGTGGCCTCGGCGAAGGCGGTAAATTGCGCATTCGTCACCGCATGGGCATCGATCCAAAAACTCGGTGCCGTGGCGCGCCGCGCCGGACGCTCCTCGCGATAAAAAACATCGGAACCCATCGTGAACTCGCCGCCCGCGATCCGCACCATGCCTTCGGTGCGGGTCGCCTCCATCGAGGGCACGGCTGACGCCGGCTTATCGGCGGAGCAGCAGCATACACGTTTCGCAGGTCGTGTGTCCGTCATCGGCGCGCCCATGGCGTTAGGCGTTGAAGGCGGACTTCGGCACGAACTCCAGCGCGGAGCCCGGCGGAATCAGTGCTTCCTGCTTTACGCTGTCCTCGAACTCACGCACGACGCGATGCGCATGCTGCATCACCCACCAGCGTACATAGCGCTGATTGACTGCCTCGCGCTCCTTCGGGTCTTCTTGCAGATGTGTGATCCGAGCAAAGCCGAGCGGCAGTTCGGGATCGTGGAAATGCTGCTGACGTTTGAAGTTGATCTTGAAGTCCTTCCATTTCACGGCATGCAGTTCGTCGTTGAGCCACACCATGCACGACTCGCGGTTCGAGGTGGTCTGCTCACCGAGGAAGAACGCACTCTGATCCTTGCCGTCGATGAGCCGATCGCTCGGTGCCTCGCGGCCGGCGAATTTCAGCAGCGTCGTGAAAAGATCGGTGACGTGAACCATCTCATTGCTTTCGACGCCTACTGGGATGCGGCCCGGCCAACGCGCGAGCAGCGGCGTGCGGATGCCGCCCTCGGCCGAGCTGAAGTAGGACCCGTCGAAGAACCCGCCCGTGCCGCGGCCCGCCAAATGATCTTCGGCGCCGTTGTCGCCGCAAAAGATAACGATCGTGTCGTCCGCCACGCCTAGACGATCGAGTTCATCGAGCAGCACGCCGAAGTCGTGATCGAGCATCAGCAGGCAATCGCCCCAATCGCCGTTGGTGCTTTTGCCGACGAACTCGTCGCGCGGCGACATCGGAAAGTGCATCAGCGAGTGATTGAAGTAGAGAAAAAACGGTTCGTCGTTCTTCACGCACCGCTGCATGAAGTCGATGCCGCGCTTTTGATACGCCAGGTCGCAGGTCTTCTTCGTCTCCATCGTCAGTTGCTCATCGAGCAGCGGCTTCGTGCCTTTATTCTTGAACCCTTCGTGCATGTAGGAGTAGCCGTCGCGCTCGGGCACGTAATGCGGGTCTTCCAGCCACATGCATTCATCGTAGGTGCGCAGCGGGCCATACCATTCGTCGAAGCCGTGATCGGTGGGGAAGCGCCCGTCCTCCGCGCCGATGTGCCACTTGCCGAGACACGACGACTTATAGCCGCCTTGGGCCAGTAATTCGGCGATCGTGACCTCCCACGTCACGAGGCCGCCGCCATTGCCGCCCAGCGCGATCGTGTGATTGCCCGAGCGAATCGGATAGCGGCCCGTCATCAACGCGGAGCGCGTCGGCGTGCACTGCGGTTCGACGACGTAGTGCGTGAGCTTCGTGCCTTCCTTCGAGAAGGCGTCGATACGCTTGGTATCCGCGCCCCGCAGCTTGCCGCCGCCGTAGCAGCCGAGTTCTCCCATGCCCAGGTTATCGACATGGAAAAACAGAATGTTCGGTTTCTTGCTCATTGCAAAACTCCATCGTATCGAGAACGTTATCCCCCGCCCTCGGTTAGGGACGCTTATTCGCGTTGTGTCGTACCGCTCGAACTACCTTCTTCACCGGCTCACAGCAATTGTTCGACGCCGTTCGGCCCCATCTCCATGCTGAAACCTTCAACGCCGCCGGCGTCGAGTTCGGAGCCCATCGCTGCGAGGGACTCCTCGCGAATCAGGCCTTTGAGGCGATGGACCAGCTCGGTGAACTCGGGGGTACCGAACATGGCCGCCGTACGCGGACGCGGCAGCGGCACCCGTATCTCGGCCTTGATGCGCCCCGGTCGCGCCGTCATCACGTAGATCCGATCCGACAGAAACACGGCCTCCTCGATGTCGTGCGTAATGAACAGCACCGACAGTCGAAAGCGCTGCCACATGTTTGTCAGAATCTCTTGCATGACGGTGCGCGTTTGGGTGTCGAGCGCGCCAAACGGCTCGTCCATCAGCAACACCTGCGGATTCGCGGCGAGCGCTCGCACGATACCGATGCGTTGCTTCATGCCGCCCGACAATTGGTCCGGATAGTGGTTCTCGAATGCGAGCAACCCCGCAAGGCCGAGCAGCGTGCGCGCAGTGCCTTCACGTTTGGAACGCGACACGCCGGCCATCTTTAGCCCGAACTCGACGTTTGCCCGCACCCGCAGCCACGGAAACAGCGAGTACTGCTGGAACACCACGCCGCGTTCGGCGCCGGGTTTTTTGATCGGCACGCCGTCGAGCGTACAAGTGCCGCGCGTCGGCTTCGAAAAGCCCGCCACGATGCTGAGCAAAGACGATTTGCCGCAGCCCGAAGGACCGATCAGCGAGACGAACTCATGCGGCTCGACGGTAATCGATACCTCTTTGACGGCCTCGGTTCGGGCATCGCCCGAGCCGAATACCACGCCGATGTTGCGGCAATCGATCCGTCCTTTGTCGGCCTCGGTCATTTGCGCGCTCCGTTGACGTAGGCGAGCCAGGGCATCGATAACTGGCCTGCCAACCGAATTGCACCGCTGCATAACAGACCGAGCGCACCGATCGTGATCATGCCGAGCACGATCGCCGGATAATCGACGAGCGAGTACGCTTCCCAGGTGTAGTAGCCGACGCCGTACTGCCCGGAGATCATCTCGGCCGCGATAAGCGATACCCAGGCGACGCCCATGCCGACCGCGAGCCCCGTGAAGATGCCGGGCAACACGCCCGGTAGGATCACATGCCAGAACAGTTGCGCTTCGCTCGCGCCGAGACAGCGGCCGGCACGTAGCAATACGCCGTCCAGCGATTGGACGCCGCCTACCGCGTTGAGCAGAATCGGGTAGAAGGCGCCGATAAACGTGATGAAGACGATCGACGATTCCGTCGTCGGCCACAGCATGATTGCCATCGGCACCCAGGCGATGGCCGGAATCGGACGCAGCACTTCGATGGCCGGCATCAACAATTGATTTACGACGCGATATCGCCCGATCAGCAAGCCCAATCCGACGCCCGCGACGAGGGCGATAAAAAAGCCCACGAAAATACGCCTCAAACTGTTGACGATGTTTGCGCCGAACGCGTTGGACGCCGCGACGCGCACCGCCTCATGAAACACATCGAGCGGCGTAGGCACGTTCTGAAAGCGGATGTAGAACTGAACCCGGTAGCGTGTGCCGAGATACCAAAGCACGATAGGCACGGCGATCGACACGACTGCAAACAAAATCCTGCCAACGATTGCCGGTGCGCGGCTCAAGCTGGGCACCTTCATGCGGCGCCGCGTGCTCGGCTCGCCTGGGCACTGCACGGGCAACGCCGATGGGCCGCGCTTGATTTCCATCTCCAAAGACCGTTCCATGTCACTTCCCTCCGTTGCCGACCGCGCTCAACGCCTCGGTATAGCCGACGACCTTCGCCCCCGCCCTCTTTGCGCTCGCTTGCGCATCGCGTTTGAGCAGGAACGGCTCGATCTCCGGCTTCTTTCCGTCCGCGCCGGCGACGGTATAGAACGCGTCGTCCGCGAAGACCTTCACGCCGAGGGCCTTGTCCATCAAATACACGGCGTCGAGTTTCTTGCCCTGCGCGCGATATTCGTTCACGCCTTCCAGCGTGCATGCGGCGGAGCTGAATGAAACGATGTCGCCGCCTTCAATCCAAATTTGTCCCGCCTGCGACGGATCGCCGATCGGCGCGTTGCAGAGCGGATCGTTGCCTTGGACCTGATAGTTGGAAAAGCTCGCGAGCCGGGCGTCGTAATCGCGGCCGGATTCTTTGAAGGCCTTACGCACGAAAGAATCGTCGACCCATTTATCGATATCGAGATCCTTGATCATGTCGAGCTTTTTGAGCACGGCATAGTCCGTCTTCAACGCAGCGATCCAGCGCGGCTTGATGGTCGGATCCAGTGTGTCGACACCGCCCGGGCCTAGGAAGATGTAGGCCACTTCCTTATTCACCTTGGTCCACGACTCGATCTTTTCCGCCGCGGCCTGGGGATTCTTGCGGACCCAATCGTCGGCATCCATCAAGGCTCTGATGTATGCGGTGACGATCTCGGGGTACTTCTGCCCGAAATCCTTGCGGATCACCACACCATGGAGGGTCGGCTGCCCCGTCTCGACCCCATCGAAAATCTTGCGTGCATAGCCGCGATAAGGGAGGAGTTCGGCGAACGGCACGAAGTCCGCGTGGGCATCGACGCGATTTTCTTGAATGCTGGTGCTGCCCACCTCCGGCGACTGGTTCACGAGCGCGAAGTAATCGCTCGGAAGGTGCCGGCTCTGCAATGCGGCGAGCAACATGCCGTGCGCCGCGGACCCGAAGGGCACCGATACGCGCTTGCCCTTCAGATCGGTCAAATCGTAGTAAGGCGACTGCTTGGGCACGACGACGCCGTTGCCTCCGCCAAGCGCGTTATAAGCAATCACCGCGACGAGCTCGGTGTCGTTATTCGTCGCATGGCCGGTCGCACCGTTCACGAGCAGCGGATAGTCGCCCATCATGCCGATCTGCAGCTTGCCTGCGATCATGCCGTTCGTAATCGGCGGCCCCGAGCTCGCGTTCTGCCACGTCACGTTGTAGGTGACGTTCCTGTAGGCGCCCGTATGCGGCAAATACTTATCCAGCAAGTGCAACTGCTCGATGACGATGCCGCCGGTGACCGTGTTCGTCGTCGTGTTTTGCGTCCCGATGCCGATGTTGATGGTTTCCGCCCGTGCGGTGTTTCCGACCGCCAGTACCGATCCCATTGCAACGAGTGAAGCACTGCATAGCGCGTGGCCTACCAAAGCTCTGATTCGCATGATGTAACCCTGAGAATGGGTGACACGAAACGGCCGGCTATTCCGCTCATGTCAGACAGTGACAACCTGGACGCCGAACCGGCACCCGCATGTAATCCAGCCAAAATCGTCAACGCACGGCACCGGCCGCCTGTCTTTCGACGCGGACCTTGAACTGGAAAGCGTCTCCTCGGTAATACAGTTCTTCGTATTCAATCGGTGCGCCGGCGCGCGTATGGATGACGCGCTCGATGAAGAGAATCGGCGCGTACTGTTCCAGCGCGAGCACTTCGCAAAGTTCATCGGTGGCGAGCATCGACGACATCCGCAAATCGGCGTGACCGAGCGCGATCTGACAGTCGTTCTCCAACACCGCAAAAACGTCGCGATTGGCCAGATCGGCTCGCGCGACCCGCACGCCGATCTCCGACGGCAGATACGACACATCCAGCGAGATCGGGGCGCGGTTCAGAAAGCGCAGGCGCCGCAGTTCCGTTACGCGCGTGCCGCTCTCGATGCGCTCCCGAACATGCTTAGGCGGCGTGATCGTGCGCACGGACAGCACCTTCGAATGCGTTTCATAGCCCTTCTCGCGCATCGCGGTGCCGAAACCTTGCAGACTGCCGAGATCCTGAAACGCGCTCGGTCGCGACACGAACGTCCCCTTGCCGTGAATACGGAAGATGAGCCCTTCGCTTTGCAGATTGCCGAGCGCCTGACGTACCGTGATGCGGCTCACGTCGAAAGCGCTCATCAATTCGCTTTCGGAGGGCATTTGCTCATTCGGGCGATAGGCGTGCTGCAGAATGCGGCCGCGCAAGATGTCGGCGATCTGCGTATAAAGCGGAGTCGGCCCACCGAGGTGGATGGCCGCCCCGCCTTCGGGCGTCCCGCTCGCAGCGAATGAGTTGGAATCGGCTTCACGCATGTCGGTAGATATAACTCGTCATTACAAGTTGGCTAGGACTAAGGCAAGACCTGTGCCAAGCGTTTAGTGCGAAAAACCGGGGGCGTGAGGTGATTTTTGCGCCGCCTCGCGCCTCATCGCCGCACTGGGCTGCGGCGCGCGGTGCACGATCGTCTCGGCTTGGTGCACACGAGCCGCGGTCAGGCGAGCGAATAAATCCACCGCAACGTATCGAAGCGAATCAGCAACAACAGGCCGATCGCAGTTGTCGCAAACGGCGCGAGACGCCCCGCCGCAATCCGCAGCGCGGCCACCGGCGCGCGCGACCCCGCCGTCGCGCCGGCACACAGACACAGCAGAGCTGTGAGCAATCCGAACATGCACGAGATCAATAGGACGTCCGACGCGGTATGTCCCACGAGAAGACTCGCGTACACCACTACGTTGTCGATTGCGCTGGCGGTCGCGACCGCGGCTACCGTCGCTGCACGTCGGACGGCACCGTGTTCTCGCTGCGTTCGCGGCACGGCACGACAAGCGATTTGCGGACTGTCGCCGCGCCGCATCTCGGCGATCCGCTTTAGGCCTGCGATCATCGGTACGACGCCCGCGAGACCGATCAACGGGGCTTGCACGACCCATCCGGATTGGGCAATCGCGGCAGATATCGCCACTTGCGCCGCTACGCTCGCGAATTGGCCGGCAGCGATCTGCGCTGCGCCGTAGCGCTCGTCGCTGAAGAAGCCGAGCAAAAGGGCATAGCCGTCGACGTTCGTCGATGCATAAGCAACCGTCGCGGTCACCATCAGTTCGGGCAAAGCAGTCACTAGACTCTCCGTCTTGGGGAACGACGACTCATCTCGACGTGCCCACCGCCATTGGGGGTGGCAACTCCG